>Ga0228710_1002562_pt1 | contig 28691 bp, 20 predicted proteins | sample MedpolnodulmetaG_FD_177995 | JGI IMG/M metagenome (GOLD analysis project Ga0228710, IMG submission 177995) | Root nodule microbial communities from Medicago polymorpha collected in Santa Monica, California, United States - pink nodules | ecosystem: Host-associated > Plants > Roots > Nodule... | reverse complement strand
GGTAACCATATATGAGTTTTGATGGTCTCCCACCTTCTCTCCAGATCTCCAGCTCCAAAAGTTAGTTTCTTTCTCCAAAATTCCAACCTTTTCCTTCAGAAAACAACTTCCCTTTTATAGGAAAATTCCCAGGAACACTAAAATCGTACTCCGATGCTGTAAATCGGAGTACGATGGCTTCACTTAATTCAGATCACAACCGGCGCGTCTGCCAAATCGGAGCACGATTTTGTCCCATCGGAGCACGATTTTTTACGAGACAAAATGTCTCAAAGTTGCAGAAAAATCATAGCCCGATGCTAAAAATCGGAGCACGATTTCTCCTTTGTTTCAGCATAAAAAATCAGTCTTTTTGCAGCTCATAATCACCTGAACTCAACCAAAATTACATAAAAACTATAACAAAAGTGCTATATGACCTAGTGTCATCATTTATAAATCTTGAGTCAATCACAATTAGTATTCTCATCCATCCCAATTTTCAAACTAGATTCAAATTAAACACATCGAATCTTACTTTTTAGCTTGTTAAGATCTCAAACTAAACATTCTCTAATTTGTTGATAATTGTCGATAGGTATTCATATTCCAATAGTAAAAATAACCAACTTCAACACCAATACAATAACTAAATGATAGCTCATGACATTTTATAATAGGATCAATTGGGCTCATCACTCAAACACATAAACATCTGCCTTCTGAGAGGAAGCGGGCTAAAGCAAAACTAACAACACACTTTGGACCTAAACCTTCTGGGCAAAACCCTGCTCTACAATCATAGTCATTCGTACATTTCAAATGGTCTATAATAAAAGAAGAGAATAAAAAGATCTTATTAAAATGTGATAAATATTATGTAGGATGTAAGTAAGAAAATTTGAAAATGACAAAAAATTGCTTACCATCAGCATTCCTTGCAACATGAAATAAAGAGAGAAAGATAATTATAACATAAACAAACTTGACAATTTGGGCCATATTTTTTCCCCTTTGCATGTGAGAAGTAGAATATGGTTTTATGACTTTATAATTTTTAAACCGCTTCGTCTCCTTTTATACATTTAATAGGTTTTAGGGCTTATGGAGTTGCAAAAAAAACTTCTTAAAATAGGAATTATTATTAAATGTCTCTTAAGTACATAAAAATATTGTTTGCCCCTTTAGCATGCTTAATAAAGAGGTCATATAAAAAACATACCAATCAGAAGAATTCATTCTTATTTTCAAGTTTCCATTATTTTATAACCTTTTCGCATGACACAAAAGGGAAACTGATATGCTTAAAGTGCACGATTTCTATAGAATAATAAAAACTAAAAATCCTACGAGGAGTAGAGTTGGTTACCAATTTCTTTTTCTAAATTGATTAGCTAAAAAGATTATAATTTTCAGTGGTTCGATTTGGTAGATCAAATTTTTCTAAATTGATTAGATAAAAATATTAGAATTGTGGCTTCCATCACAAAGATAGATTTTTCTAAATTTAGGAGATTCCGTAAAAAAATCCATCAAAATAACATAACTTAATGCAGAAGGTGAAATAAAATAAAAAAAACACAAGAGGGGGTGTGGGAGGGTTGAATTGTGTTGGATTTCTCTGGAAATCTTCTTAAAAGTGTTTAAACAAAACAAAGCAAGCAAGATAATCAAAGAGAGACAACACATAAAAGATACTCGAAGGAATATGGGCAGAAGCAGCGGATATCCTTTCTCGAATAGCCTGTTTTGACTCCTCTAGGAGGCTGGCCAACCTGTTTCACTCTTACACCAAACCCTCTTTCTCCAATTTCTCTGATTGGATGGTTTCTTCAACGTCCTTCACCAGACCCTCTTTAATAAAAAGTGAATTGAATTAAATTGACTATTGGAAATACGCGTGAATAATCACAACAATAAGCAAAAAGATAAAACTATGTGCTAATAAGATTCAATATGGAATTGAGAGATTCACAATACAAATCTTATTACAATGAAAAGTTAATGTGTCTTGAACAATTTGTAAAACTTAGACACTTTCAAAACCAAACCTATATGAAAATATACCAAGCTATCAATCAAAAACACAATGCATATGAAATTCACTACTACAAAATACCCCCTTTAATAGCATTTATTTGGGCGTTTAATAGCGCTTGTGAAGCGCTAAGAAAGCCCCCGCTATTATAGGTCATAACCCCTATAATAGCGCTTTCTAATAGAAATTGAACCCAATTGATCTAAGCTAAGTACTAAAACCTAATTCAACGAATTAGGTTCATTTTTAATGAAATCAACTTAGATCATTACAAGTTTCTATCCTAACAATTATTCAATTAACATATGCAATAATCGAAAGTAAAGAGAAAAGGGAAGAGAGATAACACCGATATTTTTATAGTAGTTCCCTCTTTTCATCCTTGATAGAGCTACGTCTACTCTTCTTGATGAAGTACACCTTCACCAAGGTCATCCACTAATAGTAACAATGTTGAATACAAATGTCTTTACAAGAGTTCTTCGAAATTAAAATAATTCGTCAACCCCTATGTAAACACTCTCCTAAACTTCAAATAACCTTCGAATTTGGTGCTCCTTGAATCTTCGAATCCTTGATTACCCGTGCACCCATTCGAACTCTTCACTCAAGTCTACGATGCTACGTCCGGTAAACGAATCCCCTTCGATTGCAAGAACGATTAGAATGACCCCCAAGACATTTGGAGGTGGAATGAGATTATTCACTTCACTTTGGAACCTTTATATAGCCCAACCAATTTCCTTGAGAGAACCAACTTACAATCCCTATAAGCACCCTAGCAAATCAATGTGACTCAATGTACAATGTGATTCTAAGAAAAGTGTTTAATCTTGAAGAATTTATGAACACTGAGTTTTTGAGACCTAGAGAGAATAGATGCAAATGATTCAATATCTTGGGAGTTATGAGAGAGTGAGTATACATAGAAAATGAGGAAAAGTTTAAATTTTCGTGGAAAAACAACTAAGTGAATCGATTCAGACAGCAAAAATGTAAGTCAGAGACCTATGAAGATCGATATGATTCATTGTAAATGTGAATCGATTCAAGTGAACCCAAGATGAAGAATGATGTGATTCAGACTGATGAATTGATTCAGTGGAAGTCAGAGAGAAACCATGATACGATACAAACAAACATGAATCGATTCAACGGTGATACGACTCAAAAAGTTGTGAATCGATTCAGTGACCCAAAACATGAAATTAGACACAAATGAATTTAAGACAATGAGGCATTGATGTTAGGTGCTTTTAACAAGACTGTAGACTAAAATAATAAGATAATTCATCAAAGGATAAACTATAACATCATCAAAAACACATGAAGCCTAAAACTATGTGCTTCATCTCCATAATGGCCTTTACTCCTCTTGTGTTTATAACGGGAAGGAAGAACGGCATGCTGGGAGTCTGACCTCGAGAATCCTCTGAAGTTGCCCTTAGAGTATAACCTTTTTTTTGATGATGTGTGTTAGGTTACTAGTTCATTGATGATGTTTATTTTCTACGTTTTGTTGTTAATGCTTATATAATGTTAGTTATAACCTAAAAATGTTAAAGCACCTAGAAATCGCTATCTCATTGTGTCACATGGTTCTAAGACGTCAAGTGTGTTTTCTTAGCCTACTTTCCCAAATATATCCACCTTTAACCTGAGCCATGTTACAACCCTTAAAGTCTTTAAAGTGTGTATATAATATGAATTTGAATGTCTGTTTAGAATTGTTTCAAATTTATAGCAAGTTACATTCATGTGACGACTAGAGTGGGCAAATGTCGTGACCAGCCTTACTAGCTTTAGGAGATACATACATGTATCATGGAAAAGAGTGTGGTTGAGTATATGAGCTATCTTCTCGAAGTCTGTCCCGCTTGAGTGTAACGAGGTAAGTAAGTCAAGGATGTGAATGTGATGATGATGATTAATGACAGGTCATCTTACGTTATTCTTAGCATGTTTTTTAGTCATTTTCAGTAGGTTTCAGCAGCAATAAGGAGGAGTATTAGAATGATTGCCTATGATTTCAGAATTTTTATAATGTTTTCTATATTTGAGTCTATAATTCTAGTTTTCTTGAAACATAGCAATTTTAGGGGGGGTTTTGAAGTGATTCACGAAGAAATCATGGAAATCGGCAAATCAAGAACATCTAAAGAATTTTCAAGACTTTGGAAAGACCAAGAATGAAGATTCAAGAGGCTTTAGGAGACTTTACATAGGGAGGAATTCTGTTCCCAAGTTCCGAGGTAAGTTATTTGAAGACGAAGACCAAAAAACGACAAAAATCGGAGAAACTAGGCCCGGGAAGCAACAACCATGCACCTTGGGCATCTGTAATGCGCCTTGGGCATATGCCATGTGTAACGCCTCCGCATGTGGGCATGTAACACTCGATGCTGATGAGGGCAGGGAGTGGTCCAACTCTTGGCAGCTTCTAGGCAAAATCGAATCACATCGGAATGAGAGGGATCCTAAAGCCGTGTAGGTATGGGACTGCATGGTTGAAGGAAGTCTTATAAGAATTGTTTGGTACTACCTATATCAACAAGATGCATCTCCTTTTCGGTAGCTCATTCCATAAGAACTCCACATTCAAGCGTGCTTGACTTGGAGTAGTCTTAGGATGGTTGACCTTCCGGGTAGTTTTTTCCCGGAAAGCTTGTGAGCTAGGACAAAAAAACACGCTGAAAAGACTCGTGTTAGTTTGTAGGTTCAGACGGCAATCCTGAAAGCACTCTCGGGTGTTACAAATGGTATTAGAGTAGATCTCTCCTAGTACGATGTGGTTCGGGGACGAACCAAGCGGAAGCTGGTGTGGATGTAACGCCCCCGCTTGGTGGGCATGTAACGCTTGAGGCTGATTAGGGCGGGGAGTGGTCCGGAGCCTGGAAGCTTCTAGGCAAAATCAAATCACATCAAAATGAGAGGGATCCTGAAGCCGTGTAGGTATGAGACTGCATGGTTGAAGGAAGGTTTATAAGAATTGTTTGGTACTACCTATATCAACAAGATGCATCTTCTTTTCGGTAGCTCATTTCATAAGAACTCCACAGTTAAGCGTGCTTGACTTGGAGTAGTCTTAGGATGAGTGACCTCCCGGGAAGTTTTTTCCCGGAAAGCATGTGAGTGAGGACAAAAAACACGCTGAAAAGACTCGTGTTGGTTTGTAGGGCCAGTCGGCAATCCTAAAAGCAGTCTGGGGTGTTACACGAGTTCCAGCCATTACTTCGAAGGTAGGAGCGGTAACTGTTAACCGTTACGGTGGAGGAATGCGTAACCGAAAACGATTACGGCGGAGGTATGCATAACTGAAAACGATTACGATGGAGGATCGTTGGACCGTAGAGGTTTAGCGAATGTTCCCCTCCTTCTAGCACCAACTGATATGTCTTGTGAGAACGGTTAAGTTGCAACGGCGGCAGGCGGCAGAGAATTCTCTAGTGATCGGTAACGGCTTCCGGTGCGGTGGCGATGAGTCTTCTGTGGTGGAACGAAAGGTGCCTGCAGACACGTTAGCACTTCGACGCTTAAGTCAGTAATGGAACTAAAAGAAAGAGTGTAAGAAGTGTTGTCAAAAGTGATGTGTACCTTGAGGGTGAAGTAAGTTCACCCTTATATAGGCGCCCTCGTGACATAACCGTCAACGAGTTATGCGGCGTGTGATTAGGAGCAGGGAAGGACAAGTGTAGCGTGATCCAGGCAAGGAGACGTGCTCCTGTGTGGCACAATGCAGGCAAGTTGGCGTGCTTCCTTGAGTGTGTAGCCTTAAGGCGGCATACTATTGTATACGTATAGCCGTGTGAGTGGTCCAGAACAAAAACCAAAACTGGGCAGGGAATATTTGCATATTTAAGCCAATTTTTAATATGTATGTTGTTTAAATTTTTTATTTTCAACTTTATGTTTAATGCACACTACAACGTAAATTTTGTTTTATATATCATAGTTCATTTTGATGGCCAACCCAAAAAAAAATTATGAGCTAACTTATCAATTATCCGTTATTTTTTATCAAACAAATCCTATGTTAATCAGCTTAATGCGCGACTATGCAAAAATGGATGGAAAAATATTTCTTAATGTAGCATCATCTTTTTATTTATTTTTATTTTGTTTGGAAAACTCGTCTTTTATCCCTATATTCCATGGAAGCTAGTTTTGGTACATGTTAGTGGTCTAACTGAAACAGAACGGCATATTAGTTTTCCTTGTATTATGTTAGGCAGAAAAAAGACGTTGAGAGCATATAAAACAGAAGGTTTTTTCTTATAATAACAACTTGCATAGTATTACAAGCATTTTCCGAATCATTGCAGATAGATGTGATGGAAACTGAAAATTTCAGAATCCGAATTAAACAAAGGATGTCAAATATTTTTCTAAGGTTTACCGTAAAAAGGTACCATTTCTTCAATGTCAGTGAAGAAAATCAAGTTTGTTCAAAAGCATAATTTCTATAGTTTTACATGCTATTTAATCAGACATATTATGAGACCTATATTCCAAGGCAGAATGGGGATGAAAAATAAATTCATACCGCAAATATAAACATAAAAATTTGCAACAAATTTTTGCATATAAAATAAAGAAATATTCAAAATAAATACTGTATAAATGTTAATATTTGTTTGAAATATTTTAATAGTATGTCACAAAATGTTTTAGGAATTTGTTTGTCAAATAATGTTTTTAATTAAAAAAAACAAATAATATTTTTAATAAAAAAAAATAAAAAAAAATAAAAAAATCAGGTTATGCTATCCTTTTGAAGGTAAAATCAGGTTAATGCACCATGTTATTTGAAAACATTTTTCAAGTACCAATGATGAAATGAAAAGTGACTAAGGATTTTTTTATTAGAACGTAGCCACTAACCACATTTCACGTTCAAAATTACATACATACAGCTAAATTTGCTTACAGCCTTTTTATTCTTCTGTTGGATGTAGTTGCAACTTTAAATCATCATAAATTATGTTTCTAAGCTGGAGAAAGTTGAACTTTGTAATAATTTCAATTTATTAGTGACTGAGATCATATATTTCGTCCACTGTATTGTTTAAAGAAGTAATCCCTGCAGCGTAGAGGGGCTAATACCGAATCTGCTGGCTCATAGCTTACTTTTTGGAACACCAATTGGTTCATTTCTGGATCTTTTTTCTACTTCTCGCGATACCTGTCTCACTGCTTCCTTCGGCAAATAACGTGGCCGGCTCAGCCAAAGTCCTCCATCAACTATCATAGTGTCGCCATTAATGTATTTTCCTTCACAAATTTAAACGAATGTTAAGTTTCCTACGACAAATAAATGAAAAATTAAAGGAATAAAATAGTTACTGTTTGAGATACCTAGGGTTACAAAGGCATCCATTTCAAAACAACTACATGGTTAGTATTCATTTTGTAGAAATGGAATAGAGAAACAAAGACTAACAATCTGATAATTATACGATGGTAAAGAAGAAATAAGGATATAAAACGAACATTAACGAACCACCTTTCAAAATTTCTTTCCATTACAAAAGACTAAAAAAATCTAGAATACGCAAGGATTCAAAGTTTGGTATCAGCACATATAGACTGCAATGGGAGTAGAAAAAAAAGCACCAGGTAAAGTTTTGGGAAGATTTAGAAGTGTTGGAAATTCAACCTTCATTATGGTATACCCCTAGACGCGTAATTGCAGCAAGTGGGTCGTCTTCATTGTGTTGGGTGTGAAGGGGTGGATTTAGTCTCACACTGCCTAGAGATATGGACTATGTAGTGTTTATAATGTTTGGGTAACCCTCACTTTACCAGCCGGTTTTGTAAGATTGAGTTAAGCTCTACCCAAATTTTAAGAAGGTTTTGTCGAACATATACCGTAAAGTGAAAAGGTTATTTCTAGGTGATCTAAATGGTCATATACATGAGAGGAAATTGAACAAAAAACACTGCATGAATTGTAACAAGGAGGGGGTAATAATCCAAAATATAGTATTTGTGACAAATGCATGAGTCGAGAGAAGTAAAGAGGAATACTCAAGTATTTTTTTTTTTGAAGAAGCTAAATTAGCCCACTTAAATTGACATTGGAGAGAATCGAACCTGAGACCTCGAAGAGGAGCACACTCCCAGGTCCCAAGTCAATACCACCAGGACAAACCCAAGTGGGTTTAGAGGAATACTCAAGTTAACCGTCATCAAGTAATATGGTGGCAGCTATTAAGGAGTGGAAGACAGGCTCTTTAAGAGAAAGGTTTTCACGACAAAGGCTCTTTAAGAGAAAAAAAATTCACGAGATGGTTTTGAGAGATCTAAAGAAGTACTAATGACATGTGGAATGACATGACTAAAGATGTTAGAAAGGTAGACTAAAATACACTAGTTGAATGAATGGTATTGCAAGATGGCTAAAAAAGACATTGAGAAATTGGTAAGTAATGATAAAGCAAAAGAATTTGAAAGTCTATAGCAGGATTACAGGCCTGCTAAAAGTAGAAAAATAAAACCAAGGAACTTGATTCAGGTCAGATGTATTAAGTATGACAAGGAAAAAGATAGAAGAGTTATTATATAAATAAAACATACGATGAGGCTCACAAGTATTCCTTGAACACAAACAAACTTAACACTAGAGAGTCACAAGTGTTTTTTATACAAAAAGAATATATATAAAATGTTTCTAAAATCAAATATTGATGTTATATAACAATTTAAAACCAACATGTCAAAAAAATCATGAAAAACTAACGGAGAAAATTATTGAAAGGTAGAACTGAAAAGAGGCCAAGGTTTAAATACGTATTACAAAAATACGCAAAATGGATACATTTTGTCTAAAGACACACCACAATTTATATTTGTGGTATAAGGGTAGGAAGGACTGTAAAAAAAAATAATGCATAAAAGGAGCCTACTTCCCTATAATTACATAACTATATGTTGTGAACCTATATTTTCTAGTTTCACTACCAAAAAGCTCGACAGCCACCAAAGGAAAACCCAATCATGGAATCCAAAACACCAGCAAGTCCCAACCAAACACTACTAATTAATTATGCAAGAAATCTACCTATTTCTCATTGACTTTGAAGGAAGTTATGAAAATGTTTCTAAGGCTTTCAAATAGTCACCACAAAAGTACAACATTTACAGTATCACATATACTAAGTAGAGAACACTTGGATAACTGCACAAAGTTACTAACCTGCATCTGATGCTAAGTAGAGAGCAGCCATTGCAATATCCCATTTCTCCCCAAGTTTATACAGAGGCATTTCATCTCTGCCTCTGCTACCTATTTCTTCAGGAGCCAGTTTACTCATGCCAGGAGTGTCACCTATTGGACCTGGCGCAATCCCATTGACTCGAATATCATAATCTGTTCCCCATTCCAGCGCCAAGTTTCTAGTAGTGGAATCAACAGCTGCCTGTTGAATAATTAAAATTTTAAGCTTAAATTAAGTTAATGGGCATGCACTATAAATCAAATTTAAACTCACATCTAACGAGAGTAGAGTGATGTGGCAAAATAACATATCTTCAATGGATGCCAGTGTAAAACTGTTTTATACTGATAGTGCATAACCTTTAAATCCTTAAATTAAAAAGATGAAATTTAACATCTAGGTACTGTGTTTCAAACCTTTGCTGCAGATACATGAATTTGATACCAAGAAGCTCCATAATGCAAGGTAGCACTAATGTTTATTATTAATCCCCCACTAGAAGAGTTCCTACCTAGTGCCCCTTTCTTCAGATACTTAAGTGCTTCATGACACATAGTGAATGTGCCAACAGAATCGATATCCAAAACTGCAAACAATAATGAAAATTGATCACCAATTCACTTTTCTTATTTAATTTTAGGATAACTACTCATCTGAAACAATAATTTCTGTAGTTAAGAAAGACTGTAAATTAGATAGAATCTTGGAATAACTACTCATCTGAAACACAGTGATCATTGCCATATTATAGAGGGGTTCTGATTTCTTTGAGCAATGATATGAAAATTTTGTCTGCAACCAGTCTAAAAGGAATGATCATACTCATATTTTCAATTTTAAATGTACTCGTGTAGAACAAGTTAGTGAAAACTCTATAAATGTTTTCACAATAATTTACATAACAAAAATGCTACTTGAACATCAATTTGGGATAACAAATTCTACAACTTTTTGAATAGTTAGCACGGTTCCGCATGTGGTTAGCATATTTCAATGAGCGGTTAATAGATATATCAAGATTTGATAACACATTAACCGTAATTGAACTTGATTAACCACGATTTTAAGTAGTTTGAATGATATGTAGATTTCAGAATCAAGGTCAATCATGTTTAAATTTGTGGTTGATAAAGTTCAGTAGATGGATCATAAGTTGTTACACCTAATATGGTCCTGTTTGGATAAACAGCTTATACCACAAGTACTTATCGTGTTACGCACTTATGTATAAGCTATTTCTATAGCAAACAATAAAATGTTAAATTGTGTTCATATAAGTTATAAGTTGTTTTCATAAGCTATCTAAGAGAACTTACGAAAATAAGCTGAAAACAAATTATGAACATGTCAAGAGTTGTTTTGTTAATTTCTCCCAAACAACCAAACAAAACTTAGGCCAGTAGATAAGCGCAATTAAATCAATCCAAACCGGCCCATAATCTATTAACCAAAGCTACCACTTTATTTACAAATGATTGAACTTACTTAACCATTTAAAAAGGATACCATAGAGACGACGTGTGAAGCTTGTCATTATAACCCCTAAATGTTTCAAAATTGCAAATACATCCACAATTGTTTCTGTTGTCTGTAATTTTAGGGACTAAACTGACTAACGAAAAACAACTCTAAGGACCAAAATAACTAACTAAAGAGATGATGTATTTGCGATTTCGATACATTCAAACACTACAATGACATTGCATCACACATTCAGAGACCAAAATAATTGTTTACCCGTTTAAAAAGTTGTTGAATTGATGTTAAAAGTTCTTGTTAGCTATGAAGCACAAACCCAACACTAAACAGAACACAGATAATGTCACACATCTACACCAATAGTAATTTTAAAAAAATGGCATAATTTAATGTAAATACATATGTTGGTGTCAGACACTGGTTGGACATACCTTCTATCAGAAATGTCTATGCTAAATATCCATACTCCCCCTGGGCTCAATTATTAGCAAAAACTCACTTTTTAGATTCATCGAATGACTAATGTATCTGGTCTATAATATAGACGGAATTCAGAAGTTGTTCAATGAATCTAAAAATTAAAATTCAGATAGGAGAAAGTATTGTTTAATACAACTACTCCTCACCTGTTCGAAACCCGTTCGGCGAAAGATCTTCAGCAGCAGCAAGAAAATTCCCAGCAGCAGCATTAACAAGAATATCAATCCTCCCAAAATGCTTAAAAGTCAAATCAACAACTCTCGCCGCATCTTCCTGCTTCCTCACATCCCCTTCAAACCCAACAGCAGGAATCGAAAGCGATTGAAGAACCGAAACAGCAGATTGAAGAACTTGCTTCCGACGACCCATCACAGCAACCGACGCTCCATGTTTCCCCAATTGTGTTGATATTTCAAACCCAATTCCCGACGCTCCGCCAGTTATTAAAGCTACTTTGCCTTTTAAGATGTCTGGTTTGAATGGTGATTCGGTTGAAGCTACCATATTTCGACGCTAAATTCGCCGCTACTGCTTTGATTCAATTCTCTCTACGCCGTTGCAAATTGCAGTCGATGACTTTTTTGTGTTTTGTTTTGTTTTACACACACCAATGTGTGTGGAGTCTTTTACATCTATTATTATTACATGTTGTGTTGTGTTCTCCTCATTGGTTGTTACCTGGTTAGTGGGTCCATGTTGCACCTTCTAAACCAGGTGCATTTACTATTCACAATTTGTATCCGTGTATTCAAAAAAGCAGTGATATTTGAACAACTCTTTTGAGACAACATTTTATTCTCTCTTTTTATTGGTCAATAATAATAGAGAGAGAGAAAAATGAAGAGAAGGAATAAGAAAATAATGTAAGTATGAGAGAGAAAGTTGTATAAAAATGGTTGTACAAATATCATTTCTCATTGACTAACTATTTATTCATGAATTTATTGGATTATAAAGATATTAAAAAAAAGTATTGATACGAAAATTAAAATAATAGAAAGATAAAGTAAAAAAATACAATGTAAATGTGAAGAAAAAAAGTTGTAATAAAATAATTAGGGTCAAATACCACGTTTGGTCATTTTAGTTTGACAGTTAATAAACTATTACGTTTGGTCAAATAGATCATTTTAGTTGATAAATTAATTCACCTTTACCTCTGCTGTCAGTTAATAATTAACTGATGCTGATGTAGTTGTTAAGTTGTTGACTTGGATCAAAACGCTGCCTTTTAAAAGCTTCAGGGTTCAAAACATTACGTTTACTGATCACAAATGATCATTCTAGCACTATAAATGTTGTTTAATAGTGCTAGAAATGCATTTGTTGTTGTTAATAGGTGCCTTGTTAGCGCTATAAATGATCATTTGTGAACATTAAACGTAGCGTTTTGACACCCTGTGTAACAGCCCGATTTTCGTTAGATTTATTTTAATTAATTTTTATATGTGTTTATTTGTGCTTGTATGTGACTATTTGCCTCTTTGTGTATTTTGGATGGGATTAGTAGAGTTTGATGTTAGAAGGGTATTTTAGTCATTTTAGACTCAGTGGTATTTTGGTCATTTTGCAAGCAAGGGTAAATTAGTAATTTCACTATGAGGATTATTTGTAGTGTTTTAGTGGCAGAAATTATTCTTACTAAGTTACTAGTAAAGCGGGGTAATTAATTAAGAGCCGGTAGCTATTCGTTATTTTATCCGTTAAGTGAGTAGAAACTTGTGAATTAGTTGTTGAGAACTTTTAGCCCATTAAGCCAATTGAGGCTTGAGCCCGTTTATGTAGAGCATATATAAACTCTAGTCTTAAGAGAAATTAGGTCATTTACATATTTCACAAACTTTTGAGAGAGGTAGAGAGAGAAAGAGCAAGAACAAGGGTTAGAGAGAATAAGCTTGGGAGAAGAAGAAAAGGGTAGAGATTCAATAGGGTGGAGCAAAAGTGAAGCCAAAGTTAGGATTGTGCTCAATTGAGGTAACGGGGATAGTGTACATTCATAACTTAAGTTTTAATCACTTTTTCTACTTAATTCAATAAGTGCTTATTTTGTAAAATTGTGTTTTTGTGAATATCAAAGGATGAATTTCGTGTACCCACTTTGATACTAAGTTTATGTATGTGAAATTGATGTCAAACATGTTGTTGTTGTTGAATTTGCATGTTTGAATTGTAGTTATATGAAACTTTGTTGATTTTTGCTCAAATTGGTGTAAAATGATGTTGTGGTTGTAATTATTGATGAATTCATTGTTAAATGATGTTGTTGTTGTTGTGAGTGTTGGAACAAAGAGTGTTTCTCAAAGTCACCTCTTGAGTTTTGATAATAACAAGGTATTAAAAATCATCAATTGGATATGCTAAACAATTTGTTCAAGTGTACAGGATCCATAATCAAAGTACTACTCATAAAGATTTTGATTGAACAAGTTCAAGAGCAAAGGAATTTTATTTGAAGCGTAAAGCGTCTGGAAGAATGTGTCTGAAGAAATGCGTCTGAAGAAGTGTGTCTGAAGAAACGAGTCTGAAGAAGAGCTCCTGAAGACACGTCATCAGAAGCAAGGTCATCAGAAGCAATGGTCATCAGAAGCATCTCGCCAGAAGCTACTTCACCAGAGTTGACAAAGTACAACATACGAAGTGTACAACCACGAACTTTGCAACCACCATCTCTGCAACTTTGTCTCTACATCAAGACAAGGATAACAGTAACATTGCTGCAGACTTTGTTGCGTTTCAAGTGGAATAGATTTGAAATTAGTTCTTCAAAGGACAAATATCAAATCAGGCAAAAGATCAATGGTGAAGAATCAAAGCTTCAAGCAAGACAAGTTGATGTAACAGCTAGATTCTCAATGTCTCTCAAATCCTCTATAAATAGGGATGAAGACTTAGAGAATAATATCTAGACATACACACGCATATACAAGGTCAATACTCTGTGCAAAACGTCGTAAACAAAACATCAACAACTTAGAGAATTCTTTCAATTGTTCATATCTTAGAATTCTTAAGTGTCTAGAAAAACAGAGTCTGTTCTGTTTCGTATTGTATTGTGAATACCTCTGATTGTATATCAAGTATTCAAAACCTTATTCAATTCTTTGTAATTGTTAAGATAAGTCTCTTTCAGTTGTGATTGAGCAATAGAAGTCTCTTTCAGTTGTGATTGAGCAAAGGAAGTCTCTTGGAGTTGTCCTTAAGCATAGAAGTCTCTTTCAGGTGTGATTAAGCATAGAAGTCTCTTGGAGTTGTCCTTGAGCAAAGAGAAGTCTCTTTCTTGTGTGATTGAGCAACTTGTAATTTGACATTACATTTTAGTGGAACTCTCCTTGGAAGTGCAAGGGGGACAAGACTACTTCCGGTTTGTGGAAGGAACCTGTATAATTGCTTGTGTTCTTTCTTCCTCTGTTCGTTTCATTTATCCGTTGCACTAAGACTCTGAACTCACTCAGACTCTGAACTAGTTCAGACTCTGAACCTGAGAACAATTTTTCAAAACGTAAGGAAGAAGTTTTCGAAATCACAATTCAACCCCCCTTTCTTGTGGTTTTTCTCACCTTCAGTGAGATGATGTTGTTGTTGGTTTATACCATGGGTATTCACAATTATGAAGTTGTAGTGTGAATTGAGTTGTTGTTAAGAGTTTTTGTGAAAAATGGATTAATTGTGTTGGAATGGTGTTTGATTCCAAGTTTGATATGATTTTGGATGCCTTTTTAAGTAAATAAACGTATAGACTAACTTTGGGGATGAATTTGGGTGTTGGGGAATCAAAATTGGGGATCCAAACTGATTCTTTTTGTACTTGCTAAAAGTACAATAATCTTATTAGGGTTTGTATTGTATTGGTCATGCCTTGAGATGGCTCTCAAGGGTTGTATTTATAGTCCTCTATGGGCCTGATTTATGATTACTTAGGCAGTAAGTGATAGGGTTGATTAAGTAATTAGGCGGCTTCTAGAGGTTTCTAGAAGCATCTATAAGGCAGCGTCGCGAGGAGGATGCGCCTATGGCCTAAAAGCCCATCTGAAGGGTGTTTTAGGCCTTATAGAGGGCGTTAAGGCCTTCTGGATGGTCTGAGAGCCTTTTTGAGGGTCTCTTAGGTCTTTAGGAATGTATTAATGGTCCACAGCCCCCCAAGCACGATTCTTGGGATAAGGCGGAGTGGTTAACTCGTTTTTTGAACTCTGATTTCGCTTCAGCCTGTATTTTGTATATGTCTTTGGATGTTATTGTCTGATCCTTACATGATGTCTCTAGGGTGATTTGATCATTTCCTAAGAGCACCCCAAGGGCGAGTATCTTCTTACCTTTAATAGTTCCTAAGGGGGAATGTATGAAATCTGTTTGGGAGATTTCCCAGAGGGCGGTCTCAAATTCTTGGCGAGTTATCCTTTACTAGCCCCCCAAGCACGAGTCTTGGTGAGAGGCGAAGTGGTTTGTTGCTTTTCTGCTGAAGTTCTACGGCGAGGTCCCGACTTCGAGCAGTGCCTTGGAAACGAGCTGTGCCTAACTTTTCCACTTCGCATCCAACGGTCCATATTCCACGACCTTTCAGTAGCGTCGACGTGTTCGCATAGTGTCGATGCTCTTCCACGTGTCTCCATTCATTGGTCTGGCCAGCGTACTTCCCGAGGCGCCTTTAAGTGGTCTTCCTTAAAAGGCGCATTTCTCGTTTTTTTTGTTTCTTATTTCTCGTTTGCAAGCGTTCCACTGGATTATTTATGTTTGGCAGCAGCTTTTGGATTTTCTCGTTCGTGAGTTTTCATTTAGCCATATCCAGATATTATTTCTATTTCTCTTCTTTTGCTTTTAGCTTTACCATTCTTAGCTCTAATCGTTTTTTAGGAAATGGGTTTTGATTAAAGAGTGCGACAAATCGGGTAAAGTGATTAACCCAACTAAACCTGCTGAAAAGGATCAGCTAAAAAGGGATTGCCTGAGGCATGCCACTAGGTCAAACAACTTGATTGATTGGAAGGCGTACGAGATAGCCCTTTATGGGAAACCATTATTTAGTGATGTTTTTGGTGAGAGTAGCGCTAGCTCGAGCAGTGATAGTGACTATATCTTTCTCTATGCTACCTTAGGAACAGATCCAAAGGAGGACTTGAGTCAAGAGATCTGTGTTTCTTCGTTGTCGTCGTCGAAGGTTGAAGGTACATTGCCTTTATTAATTTGTTCCGGCGAGATGAGTGAGTTTGCGGAAGAAGTTCGTCGTGAGCATTATATGTATACTGATATGCTAATATTTGTTCAAGTGTGCATGACCATAGACAAAAATTTAAATGTCTTTATATCAAGCATAGGCTCTTGAAGAACAAATGAGAGCAATTGAATCTACAATAAGGAAGCTTGCGTTGCAAGAAAGCATCTAAAGAAAAGAGGTTCTGAAGAGAAGAGGTTCTAAAGATCATCAGAAGTAGTCTCATTAGAAGCACTTCTATCAGAAGTTGTCTACCAGAAGCTGACGTCATCAGAAGTTGAAGATCATCAGAAGCTGAAGACAGGAAGCTGAAGTAAGTTAAATGTTGTCATTTTGATTTCACATCATTGCAGAAGGAATTGAAGCCTGGAGCAACGTCTATTTCAGAGGAATTAGAAGGCATTGGATGCTTATCCACTGAAGAGCATTAGAAAAAGACAATAGTACAATTGTACAACGACAATCTCCACAACTCTGTTTTGTGGCTGCAATAGTACAGGACAACAATTGTGATTACGCTGGTAATTCTCTATACAAGGAATGGATTTGAAATTGTTCCCTCGTAGGACAATATCCAAATCAAGCAACAGATCATTGGTGATTTAATCAAGCTTCAACAACGACTCTTTTGATGTGCTGGCAATCAACAACGTCTCTTTCACACCTCTATATAAAGAAGTGAAGACTTGAAGATTTCCAAGAGACTCACAACAATTTTACAAGTGTCAAACCTCTGCTGAAATTGTTTCACATCAAAGTTCACTTAGAATTTCTTAACAACTTTCATATCTTAGAAATTCTAGAGTCTTGAGAGTCTTATCTGATTTTTATTGTGAACACCACTAATTGTATATCAAGTGTTCAACCTCAAACAATTTTCTTTGTAATTTTGTTTGAATAGAAGTCTCTTGCAGTTGTGCTTGAGCATAGGAAGTCTCTTGATTTTGTTCTTGAGCATAGAAAATCTCTTGCAGTTGTGCTTGAGTAGTTTGAAGTCTCATGCTATTGAGCTTGAGCAATTGTAATTAGATATTGATTTTAGTGAACTCTCCTTGGAAGTGCATGGAGGAGTGGACTACTTCCGGATTGTGGAAGGGACCACTATAAATTGTTTTGCGTCTTTCTTCTTTCTTTCTCTCTTAAATTATCCGCTGCACTTAGATTCTGAGCACTACTTCAGAAGCTGAACTTTATCTGCTTCTGAACAGTGAACTCAGTTTTAGGAGAAGAAAAAGAAACCACAATTCAACCCCCCATTCTTGTGTTTTCCTCACCTTCAATTGGTATCTAGAGCCTTGATATGTTGTCTTAAGCACTTAACAGTGTAACAAATAAAGATATGAGAAAAACATGGCATCTCTTGATGGTAATACTTCTGGTCAGAATAACAACTCTGTTCATTATGATTATGGTACTTTTGATGATAAGAAGTCTGACTCCAGCAAAGCTCCAAGGTTTAATGGAAATCCTGAAGAATTTTCCTAGTGGAAAACAAATATGTATAGTCACATCATGGGATTAGATGATGAACTATGGGATATTCTTGAAGATGGTGTTGGTGACTTGACCCTTGATGAAGAAGGAGTTGCTATTGATAGAAAGAAACATACTCCTGCTCAGAAGAAGCTGTACAAGAAACATCACAAGATTAGAGGAATCCTTGTTGCTTTTATACCTCGGATAGAGTACATGAAGATGAGTGACAAATCTACTGCAAGGCAATGTTTGCTTTACTTTGTGAAAACTATGAAGTTAGTAAGAAGGTTAGAGAAGCAAAAGCTATCATGCTTGTTCATCAGTATGAGCCGTTCAAGATGAAAGAAGATGAAAGTATTGAGGAAATGTACTAAAGATTTCAGACTCTAGTCTCTGGACTTCAAATATTGAAGAAAAGCTATGTAGCTTCTGATCATGTGAGCAAGATTCTAAGAAGCTTACCTGCAAGGTGGAGACCTAAGGTTACTTCTATTGAGGAAGCTAAGGATTTCAACACTCGAAGTGTTGAAGATCAAATGAGCTCTCTCAAGGTTCATGAAATTAGTCTCAATGAGCATGGTTCTGCTAAGAGGACTAAATCTATTGCTCTCCCATTTAAAGGAAAGTCCTCAAAAGCTCTCAAAGTCATTAAGTCTGAAGATGAATCCCCTGATGGAGATTCTGATGAAGACCCTGCTGTTGTTGAGAAAATGGTTATGCTTTCCAACAAGCTTCAGTATCTGGCTAAGAAGAACAAGAAATTTTTTAATAGAAGAAGTGGTTACAAAGGCTCCAAGAAGGAAGATCGGAAGATTTGCTTCAACTGTAAGAAGCTTGGACACTTTATTGCTGATTGTCTTGATCTCCAGAAAGAAAAATCAAAGGAGAAGTCCAAGAAACCTACTTTCAAGTCAAGCAAGTTCGGGAAGCAGATTAAGCAGAGTTTATTGGCAACATAGGAAGATTTAGACAGTGAATATGGGTCTGACAAGGAAGAAGCTGAAGATGAAGCAAATGTAGCTATGAGGTTAGTGGCTACAGTGACTTCAGAAGCTGAACCAGAATCAGACTCTGAAGATGAAAATGAGGTATATTCTAAAATTCCCAGAGAAGAACTTATTGAGTCACTTAAAGAGCTTCTCACACACTTTGAATATAAAACCAATGAGTTGAAAGATTTAAAAGAAAAATATGTTGAGTTAATGAAACAACAAGAATCAACTCTTTTGGATCTAAAAGCTTCTGAGGAAGGACTTAGAGGTTTTAACTTCATTTGTAAAACTTATGAAGAAAAGCTCAAGTATCTTTGTCAGAAGCTACAAGAAAAGTGTGATGGAAAACCTTTAAGTAAACATGAAATTGCTCTTGAAGATTTTATTATATCTGGTATTGACAGAAGCAAAGTAGCTTCTATGATTTATAGCATTTACAAGAACAATGGTAAAGGGATTGGATTCTCAGAAGGGAAACCTAATGGAATCAGTCTTAAAGCATGTTGTGAATGCATTAAGGAAGGATTGAAAACCTTCTCAGTGCCTAAAGGTGCTAAGTCTGAAACTGATATTCAGTCAGAACCTGAAGCTTCTGGTTCTAAGACTAAGAATATTTCAAAGTCAAAGAACTCTAATTCTAAGAAAATGACAAACACTGATTCTAAGAGTCCAAAGATCAAGATTATGAAGAGATCAGAACCTGTACCTCAGAGTCTGATGAACTCAGAGTCTGGTATCTTAAAGCCTAAGTTTCAGAGGAATAAAATAGTTGTTGCTTTTTGGGAACCAAAACCAAAAGGTGTTAAACCTAAGGTATTGCGTGATCAGAAGCTACCAAACTCTCAGCACAAGGTACAAAAGAAGAAGAGTAAAACTTCCAGTACTAACCTCAAAGGACCCATAAAGATATGGGTGGCTAAATCTGAAATTGTCAATGTTGCAGATATGCCTAAGAGCAAAGGAAAAGCAAAGAGCATGGTACCTATACAGCGGTTGCTTAGGGCATATGACAGGAGATAAGTCTATGTTCCTTACCCTAACAATGAAAGAGGGAGGAAATGTGAAATTTGGAGGCAACCAAGCTGGCAAGATTATTGGTACAGGAACTATTGGTAACTCCTCTATCTCAATTAATAATGTGTTGTTGGTAGATGGTCTTAGACATAACCTACTTATTATCAATTAGTTTTGTGACAATGGTTATGATGTGATGTCTAATAAGATCAACTGCACAGTAGTTAACAAAAATGATGACTTCATAGTATTTAAGGGAAAGAGGATAGATAATGTCTATAAAATTAACTTCTCTGAACTGGTTGATCAGAAGGTAGTTTGCCTTCTATCACATCTATCAGTGAATGATAAAAAGTGGTTGTGGCAAGTAATTTACAACTTGTCAGAGGCTTACCAAACATTGACTATCATTCAGATGCACTTTGTGGTGCATGCCAGAAGGGGAAGATTGTGAAATCTTCTTTTAAAACAAAAGACATTGTCTAAACCTCCTGACCCTTAAAATTACTCCATATTGATTTGTTTGGACTAGTTAATATTGCATCTTTATAAGGAAGTAAATATGGATTAGTCATTGTTGATGATTATAGCAGATGGATTTGGGTTAAATTCCTGAGAAGTAAAGACAATGCATATGATGTGTTCAACAGCTTCTGCACTAAAATACAGTCCGAAAAAGAAATGAAAATTTTAAAGGTCAGAAGTGATCATGGTGGAGAATTTGAAAATGAGCCATTTGAAACTTTTTGTGAAAAACATGGAATTGTCCATGAATTCTCTTCTCCTAGAACTCCTCGGCAAAATGGGGTTGTAGAGAGAAAGAATAGAACTTTACAAGAAATGGCTAAAACCATGATTCATGAAAATAATTTGGCTAAACATTTCTGGGCAGAAGCAGCGAATACAACATGTTATGTCAAAAATAGAATCTATATTAGACATATCTTGGAGAAAACAACATATGAACTCTTCAAGGGAAGAAGACGAAATATCTCTTACTTTCATCAATTTGGATGTACCTGTTACATTCTAAATAATAAAGTCTACCTAAAGAAATTTGATGTCAAGGCCTAAAGAGGACTCTTTTTAGGTTACTCTGAAAGGTCAAAGGCATACAAAGTGTATAATTCAAAAACACAATGTGTTATAGAATCAATGCACATCAAATTTGATGACAAGGAGCCTGGAAGGAAAACTCCAGAGCAAGGTGAATTTTTTGCAAATATACAGGTACCTGGAGATACTTCAGAACCTGGTCATGAAATTTTAGCACAGTTGTTTTAATATGTTGTGTTAGATGTTTCGACGTTTGCAATGTTTTGATTAATGTTTCAACATCACGTAATAAACAGAAATAAAAACAAGAAAGTAAATGACAAGAAAGTAAAGAACATGGTGAGTTTGTTGACCCAGTTCGGTGACAAACACACCTACTCTAGGGGCTATCAAGCCAGGAAGGAAACCCACTAGTGTAGTCCTTATTCTATAGCTCTCACCAAACTCCTCGTTTACATTAAAGACCTAGGACCTACCCATATAGACTTCAACCTAGGAACTCCTAGATCTGAGATCCCATCTCATTATCCTAATGGTCAGTTACAGCCCCTGTGACCTATCAGACATAAACAGAAACTCAAGGATGAAGTTACCTTCAAACACAAACAACTAACACCTTGTTTCACAACTTTGGTGTAGTACACAAGAGTATCAAACTCACACACACAATCCTAAACAAGTATCATAGACGATACAAGAAAGGCTCGCAAAAGGTTCTAAACTTGCATCACAAACGATACAAGAGTAGAGCCCATGTAGACTCAAAATCCTAAAAATCTAAACTTTTTAGTATGACGGCTTGAATGATAAATTAGGTCTTGAAGTCTCCCTTATATATTGAAGTAGCTTGGGCTAAATATTCTTGTTCGGCTTCAGCACAAAGCAGACCGGTTCAGCTAATCTGCAAAACAAGAATTAGAAACAAATATGGAAAGTCCTAAAATGTCGGAACATTTATAGGATCTTTCCAACCAATAACAAATATTTCCTAAAATAAAAATACTACTTAAGAAATATTCCATAGCTGATTCCTGTAATGATTTGCGCATTGCTTGGTCAATGAGATAAGGAAATATTGTTTCCTTAAACAATAAAGGACGCGCGTACAAATAGGCATGAACCTAGGCACGCTGAACTGTGCTAGGATGTTGGAACATTGTATCCAACATCTTACAGAGATGCCTAACCACATGTTGGAACATTGGTTCCAACTTACACATCAAGGATATTTGTTTTAGCAATAATGTAGCCAATACAAATACCCAACAATCTCCCCCTTTGGCAAATTTTTGGCTAAAACAAATTAAGGCCAAATGCTAAGAATAAAGAGGGATACAGAAGACAACCATTTCTCCAAGAGCATGAGCACATACCTACGAAGAAACAGCTAGCACACAGGATCCAAAAGGATACCTTAGATACACTTCCTCAAGTCATCACGAACACATATTCAAGAAGAAGAAGTAGCAGGCAATATCACTTCAGAGATGTCAGAAGTGTGCATACAAGAATACCTCAAGAATCTTCAATCACAGCTTCAGGTGTAGAGGTATTACACTCATCAGAGACATGCAATAGCGGATAAGATATATGCATAGTCTCACAAGAGCAGAGGAAAAATAAATTCCTATGCTACACTTAGGAAACAAGTTTCCATACATTGGATGTTCCAACATCCTTCACCACATAGAGCAGAGGAAAAATAAATTCCTTTGCTACAGACAGGAAACATAAGTTCCCATACAAGATAGGATGTTTCAACATCCTTTATAACTTCAGACAGGAGTACCTGCCACACAAAGAGGTAAGGGAAAATAAATTTCCAAACCTACAGAGCACTATCACTTACCAACCATAGGAGTAAGGGAAAAATAAATTCCCACACTTACAAGTGACATGCATGGATGTCTTTAGTGTACTGTCACCAACCACAAATAGAAGTAAGGGAAAAATAAATTCCCATACTTACAGATGACAGACATAAATGTTTAGACATCTGACTCAACATCCTGTCAACCAGCTTGGACTAGCACAAGCACATATAGAAGTATCACTCGCCCTGAATATATGAACCTATGAGTGACTACTTACAGGAATATTCCATTACTCCCCTTGAATACATGCATATTAAAAGACACAAACTTCTAATGCATAGATAAAAGAACACTTCAGGTTTTGAGCATAAAGTCTTTCAGGGAACATTCACCAACTAGCAGACCTATCAGTAGTCCTAAGTTAGCAGACCTATCTAGGTCACACAAATAGACATGTTCCAGTTTCATATAGCAGCAGTAGGGAACACATACCGCAGATTACTGAGAAAAATAAATTCTCAGATCAACATCAAGATGTTGCAGCATTTATGCCAACATCTGCACAAGTCTTCTCAGACATGTTCCAATATTCTATTACAGATTCTCATATCATCATTAAAAACATCAAGATGTTGTAACATCCATAACAACATCTACACAAAGCCTATAATAGTTGCAAAATAAATGCAACAACATGAATAGCAGGCATACAAGCAAAAATAGTTGCAAAATAAATGCAGACAAAACAAATATACAGAGAGTATAGATATTGCAAAATAAATGCAGACAAAACAGGCATACAGAGAGTATAGATATACATTTTTCTCCCCCTTTTTAGCCATAAATTATGCCACAAAGAAAATTACAAGAGTACATCAAGACAGAGTATACCCCACAAATCAAAGACGTGCAAAATAGGAGAAAATTGATAGCACGTCTCACAACACAGATGATCAAGCTTCCTCATGCAAGCAAATTCCCAGCTTGCCCCTTAGCTTTTCAAATTGCTTAGCATCTAAGGCCTTGGTGAAAATGTCTGTCAGTTGCTCCTCTGTATCAACATGCTCAAGTGTTACCACCTTCTCTTCTATAAGATCTCTGATGAAGTGATGTCGTATATCAATGTGCTTCGTCCTACTATGTTGAATAGGGTTTTTGGAAATATTGATAGCACTCAAATTGCCATAGTACAACGTTAGAACATTCTGGTCAACATTATACTCTTTCAGCATCTGCTTCATCCATACAAGTTGAGAACAACTACTTCCAGGTGCAATCTGTTCAGCTTCGGCAGTAGATAGGGAAACACAATTATGTTTCTTACTAAACCAGGAAATTAGATTATTTCCCAGAAAGAAACATCCTCCAGAGGTACTTTTTCTGTCATCAGCACTTCCTGCCCAGTCATCATCACTGTAGCCCATCAGCTTAGAGTTTTCACTATAGGAGTATAAGATCCCATAATCACTAGTGCTATTAATGTACTTCAGTATCCTTTTTACTTGAGTAAGATGACTCATCTTTGGTTCAACTTGATACCTTGCACACACACCTACATCAAAAGTGATATCTGGCCTGCTTGCAGTAAGATATAATAAGCTCCCAATCATGCTTTTGTACATGCTTTGATTAACAGAAATACCACTTTCATCCATTGTCAACTTTAAGTGAGTGGCAGCTGGAGTTCTCTTGTGACCATCATTATCCAAACCAAATTTCTTCACAATGTTCTTGGCATATTTACTCTGGGAAATAAAGATAGTATCCTCCATTTGTTTGACTTGAAGACCAAGAAAATAGGTCATCTCAAACTCAAACTTCATTTGTTAAATGAAATGTTGGACCATTTTGTTTGACATTCCACCGAAAACAATGTCATCAACATATATCTGAGCAATCATCAATCTACCATTATCATCTTTCACAAACAAGGTCTTGTCTGTTCCTCCCTTCCTGTATCCTTGATTTACAAGAAACTGAGTGAGTCTCTCATACCAAGCCCTAGGTGCCTTCTTTAAGCCATACAGAGTTTTCTTCAATCTGTAGACATGATTGGGAAAGCTAGGATCAACAAATCCTTTAGGTTGCTCAACATAGACTTCTTCATTCAAGTACCCATTCAGAAAAGCACTTTTTACATCCATCTGGAATAGCTTAAACTTGAGTATACAAGATACATCTAGAAGCAATCTTATAGATTCCAACCTAGCAACACGTGCAAAAGTTTCATCAAAATGCAGACCTTCTATCTGAGTGTAGCCTTGAGCTACTAATCTTGCCTTGTTTCTGGTTACAATACCATTTTCATCAGACTTGTTCTTATAGATCCACTTGGCACCTATCAAATTCAAACCTTCAGATCTTTGAACTAAATCCCACACTTCACTTCTTTTGAATTGGTTCAGTTCTTCTTGCATTGCTTCAATCCAAAACTCATCAGTCAAGGCTTCTTTGACATTCTTTCATTCAATCTTGGACACAAAACAGGAGTTGGGAATGACTCCAACTGACCTTCTGGTTGTGATTCCTTGGTCAGGATTCCCAATGATCAGGTCTTGAGGATGATTCTTCTGAATTTTAATAGATGGACCTTTAGAAAAGGACATATGATGTTGCTCAGCTTCTACAACTTCTTCTTTCTTAGGTTCAGATTCATTCACCAGAATAGGTGCATTAGTTTCCTGAACAGTTGTTCCAACATTAGTATCAACATCAGGAACTTTTTCTTTAGGCACATCATCTATCACTACATTAATAGATTCTATTACAGTTTCAATTTTGGAATTATACACTTTATATGCTCTGCTGTTTGTGGAATAGCCAAGAAAAATTCCTTCATCACTCTTAGGATCCATCTTCCTTCTGTAATCTCTATCAGACAAGATATAGCACTTGCTACCAAACACATGTAAATATTTGATAGTAGGTTTTCTTCCCTTCCACAATTCATAGAGAGTTGTTGTGGTTCCAGACCTTAGGGTAACCCTCTTGTGAATATGACATGTTGTGTTCATGGCTTCAGCCCAAAAACGATAAGGTAAGTGTTTAGCATGAAGCATGACTCTGGAAGATTCTTGAAGAGTTCTGTTCTTTCTTTCCTCAACACCATTTTGCTGAGGTGTTATAGGAGAAGAAAATTCATGTTTGATTCCTTCACCTGTGCAATATTCATCAAATCTAGCATTCTCAAATTCAGTTCCATGATCACTCCTAATTCTCACAATGCCACAGTCCTTTTCGCTTTGCAGTTGTGTGCACAGATCTTTAAACACATCAAAAGTATCTGATTTTTCTCTAATAAAGTTCACCCAAGTGAATCTTGAGAAGTCATCAACAACAACAAGAACATACCCTTTTCCACCAATGCTCTCAACTTGCATAGGTCCCATCAGATCCATGTGCAAAAGTTCAAGAACTTTAGAGGTTGCTTGATGTTCCAACCTTGGATGGGACATCCTTGTCTGTTTCCCAATCTAACATTCACCACATATGCTGCCTTCAACAATCTTTAGATCAGGTAGACCTCTGATAGCTTTTGAAGATAAGGCTTTCTTCATCCCTTTCAGATGTAGATGTCCCAACCTTTGATGCCACAACTTGATCTCTTCTACTTTGCTTAAAAGGCAGGTTGAGATAAATGACTCTTCTTGAGATACCCAAAGATAGCAATTGTACTTGGACCTTGTGCCTCTCATAAGTACTTCTCCTTTTTCATCTGAAATCTGACATTCAGGCTTGGTGAAGTTTACTTGCAGTCCTAGATCACATAGCTGACTTATGCTAATTAAATTGGCAGTTAATCCTTTAACTAGCAACACATCATCAAGTCTTGGCAAACCATGTTTAATTAGGTTTCCAGTTCCTACAATCTTTCCTTTAGCTCCATCACCAAAAGTAACATAGCTGGTAACATAAGGTCTTACATCTTCTAAATATTTATCTACCCCAGTCAATGTTGACACTTCTTGGGTTCCATCCTTTCTTGTAGGGTTTCTACTGAAATTGCTTTGACTCACCATGCAGCTTGAAGCAGTAAGGTCTAATGTGACCCTTCCCTTTACAGTGATCACAAACCCAAGACTTTGATTTCTTCTTGGTCCGATGTTCCTCTGGATGTTTAAACATTGAGTCTGCGATCATCATTCCAGCCTGTTCCTTCATCTACTCGAGTTGTGAGTTCAATCTTGATAACTCATCATTGAGTTCTAAGATATGAGCTAGATTATCAAGCCTCTCATCCTGCAATTGAGCAATCTCTTTCACCTGTTCCTCAACCTTTTCGGTTAATTCAATATTTTTAGCCATCAGGTCATAGTAGGATATAGCAAGCTCATTATAAGTCATCTCCTCTTCACAAGACTCAGTGTCTGACATAATTCTACCAGTTAAGGCAGAGACATGATTTGAAAATTCAACTTTCACCTCATTATCTGAGTCATCTCCATCTGACCAAGACATAACTAAACTCTTCTTTTGTTTCTTTAGAAAAGTAGCACATTCTCTTATGATATGCTCATATCCTTCACATTCATGACATTGAACTCCTTTGTAATGAGAGTTCATTTCATCAGACCTTACCATCTTCTCTTTACTAGGTTGATTGTCAATGTTGGGTCTAATGTTCTGACCATTTGGCCTAGACCTTCTGTCAAACCATCTGAAAATCTTCTTGAACTGTTTCCCAAGGAGTGCTAGTGACTCTGACATATCTTCATCATCTTCATGATTTTCTTGTGTCTCATCAGAATCCAAACTAGAAGTAAAGGCAATACCCTTCCCCTTCTTATCAGTCTTGATGTTGACAGTTATTTCAAAGTTTTGCAGGGACTCTATTAATTCATCAACCTTTAAACTAGATATATCCCGAGCCTCCTCAATAGCAGTTACTTTCATGTCAAACCTCTTAGGTAGAGATCTGAGAATTTTTCTAACAAGTTTTTCATCAGAAATTTTTTCTCCAAGAGACTCAAAAGAATTTGCAATATCTAGGATATTCAAGTGATAGTCCTGAATGCTCTCATCTTCCAACATTTTCAGATTCTCAAATTTAGTAGTAAGAAGTTGGATTTTAGCACTTTTTACCTTGGTAGTACCTTCATGTGCAGTTTTGAGAATCTCCCAAGCATCCTTAGCCACAGTGCATTGTTTGATCAATTTGAACATGTTCTTGTCTACACAATTGAACAGAGCATTCAATGTTTTGGAGTTTCCAAAAGCCAGTTCATCTTCAGCAGCAGTCCATTCTTCTTCTGGTTTCAAGACAGCTGTCCTATTACCATCTAAATCAAGTGCCACAGGATGTTCCCAATCTTTCAGAACTGCCTTCCATGTTCTGCTGTCAATTGATTTAAGAAAGGCACTCATATGTTATTTCCAATAGTCATAGTTTGACCCATCCAACAGAGGTGGTCTATTCACAAATCCTCCTTCCTTGTTCATCAGGCTAGAAATAAACTTCCTTGAAGCTCACCCTATAACAGGTTGGGTGCCTGCTCTGATGCCAATTGAAATTCTAGCACACTTGTTTTAATATGTTCTGTGAGATGTTTCAACGTTTGCAATGTTCTGATTAATGTTTCAACATCACGTAGTAAACAGAAATAAAAACAAGAAAGTAAATGACAAGAAAGTAAAGAACATGGTGAGTTTGTTGACCCAGTTCGGTGACAAACACACCTACTCTAGGGGCTATCAAGCCAGGAAGGAAATCCACTAGTGTAGTGAAGGGATTTTAAGAGAGGTTTTTCAAAATTTTAATCCTCTTTGCGGAAGAAATCCCATTGAAAACGGATCTTGATTAAATCATTAATCACAAATCAAATAGAAACTTAAACACTTTAAGATTCATGTGTTTACCTCTTGAAGAGCAGAACCTTTGTAGAAGAAATATTTCTGATCACGAGCAAAGCAAAGCAGCGATGCCTCTACTCAGTCCACACG
>Ga0228710_1002561_pt1 | contig 28694 bp, 17 predicted proteins | sample MedpolnodulmetaG_FD_177995 | JGI IMG/M metagenome (GOLD analysis project Ga0228710, IMG submission 177995) | Root nodule microbial communities from Medicago polymorpha collected in Santa Monica, California, United States - pink nodules | ecosystem: Host-associated > Plants > Roots > Nodule... | reverse complement strand
GAGGGAAGAGACGAGAGGGGAAGAAAAGGAAGAGAGGTGCAATTTAGTGTATATGGTGTATAATAAGATATGTGTACTTGATTAATCTAATGACTATTAATTACGATTCTAAGTGGTCCACCGGTGAGGGACTTAATTGAACCCTCACCCTAGAATCCACCATATTTCTTATCATTATTCACTCACATTCAACTTCTGGTTTGAAATTCAACAAAGACATATACTTCTATTTACTTTATTGAGCTTGGAATCGTTTAGCTTCTATATTTCCATGGAGTTACTATATATATTTGTTATCACTCACATTAAAACTTACCTGATATTCTGCTATGGCTAGCTAGGGAATCCAAAGAAAATATTGTTCATTATTATGAATTGGACATGCAGAAGGTGCTTGAGAGGAGGCGAATGGGAGGATGTGGAAGTCTAGGACAGCTAAAATTGTATGAAATGCTAATGCTATGTGTGTGTCATTGATGCTTTATAGTGTAGCTTTTAATGTTTTATAGTGGAGCTCCAAAATGTTTTATCTTGGTCTTGGTTTATTGTGTAGTGATACTTCTAAATTTTTACTCTTGATCTGATTGGTGTATGCATCAAGTGGTATGTATCATGCATGTATTTTTGTCATTGTAGTTGTATATGGTCTATATTACTTTAATTAAAAAAAATTACTTGTTCAAAAGAATTCTTTGGTTATAAAAAAAATATAATCAACACAATTATTTTTCCCTTTAAAATTTAAGCCCATGTTGTTGCATAAACCTTATAAACCAAAACGGTATGAGGAAAAATAGAGTGAAAGCCTTGTCCCATAAACCAAAACTTTGTTCCATATACTGGTTCATTTAATGTGTAGGACTCTAAATCTCAAAATTTTAGTGTTACGGTTACCAATATCGGGCTTAAAACATGATGGTAAACATGAGAGGTTTATGTCTTTACATAATACCTTGGAACATTTGGAGATGGTAAATTTAGGCCACACTTTAATTCAGTTTGACTAAGTTTGAGTTTGTGTATTCTCTGGTTTCCAAAGATAGGATGGATAATGGGGGGGCATTAATATCCACCCTGAACTCGTTCCCAATCATGTCATGCAGAAATGGAGTACGTAGGGCAGGGATACGGGACCTCATCAGGTACAAGGTTGCGTGTAGGAAAAATTTGTAGGGACGGAAACATATCATTTTTTTACTTTACGACATAAAATGAAATTTGGTAATATTTTAGGGACAAAACTTATATAATCTTTTCTTTTACATCAAAGATAATTTCATAGATGAAAATTTTACAATATATTAAAGGTCAATATTTTATAAATATAAGGTGGAGTCTCTTCAATCAACATAAATAATCGACAACTTGCTTGCCCTCAAGCCTAACATGTAAAAAATTTGAACTATGAAAGCAAGCATTAAAATTAACACAATCTCAAATAATTGATCCGACAAAGTGGAAGATTGTTGATGAGCATTAATTTCTAATACCTCTGAATTTAATACTCCTTCCGATCATATTTAAAAAATATATTTAGATCAATAAAAGTTAATGTATCTAGTCCAATTTTTTTAACCTGTCACATCAACTTTTGTTGACCCAAATTTTTCTTTTAAATAGCCGAAGGGAGTAAAAAAAAATTACTCTTCCTCGTAGCTATGAAACGACCATTGTTAGTAAGTGAATTTGTTAGTTTTTTACCCTTTCACTCATTAATTCTTCAACTCCAACCACCAAGTCAACCCTATAACTCATTTCATTTTTTTTTAATAATTTATAACTCATTTCATATAATGCTCTTGATTCTTTATTAACTTGTTCTATTTAGGGGTGTTCAAAACAAAACCAACCCAGTAGAAAAAACGCAAACCGAACCAACCTAAATCGAAACCGCAAAAAAACCGCATTTGGTTCGGATGTAATCGGATCATTTTATTACTCAACCGCATGGTTTGGTTTGCAGTTTTTATTTTACCAACCAAACCAAACCAAACCGCAACATAAGAAAAATGTTAATTAAACATATGTCACATATACCAATACTCATAGAAATTCAATTAAAACTCTTATAAAATGACATTATTTTTCTCTTGTTAGGTTCCTTCTTTGCTTTTTATTTCAAAAACGTACTTGTGTGCTACTTAAAATTTTAAAGAATGATAAAATCTTAGTCTTTTGTATTTCATACAAAACATGATTACTTTTTGTCCACGTTTTTAACTTGGTCTATGTTGTTGGAAACATTGTAAAATAAAATTGTATTATTTGATGAAATTTAAAACATTGTTGAAATATATATATATATATATATATATATATATATATATATATGTTGTGTTTCAGCCTTTTAACTTGATTTTAATGTTGGAAATAAAAAAATTGTATCGTCTAAAAAAAACCGCACCAACCGGTCCAATCCAAACCGCATTGGTTTGGTTTGGATTTTGTTTTTAAAGTCAACCGAACCAAACCAAACTGCATGTTTTTTTATCTTGCGGTTCGGATGACTTTTACCCTCAAAATCGAACCAAACCGCACCGCGAACACCCCTAGTTCTATTATGCATCTCACTAGAATAAATAGTTTAAGATATTATTGGAAAAATAATAATTAATGTTGGATATTAGAACGGTGAAAATACGTAAATATGAACACTTTTTTTATCTTCTATAATACTTTTATGAATTAAAATATGCATGTGTGCATTAATGAATTGGTTTTCAGAGAGGAAATTTTATATTTAATTATACCAAATTGGATCGTCAATCCATTCCTAAGGGTACAAATGTCCTCCAGAGGGGATCCTGAAGCCTAGGTATGTCCCTCCCAAGGACACCTCCCTTTAGCAAACATCCAAAAGGCATGTAGAACACCATACGACAATTCTTGTCAACAATTAACCTTATAGATTCATCACTTCGCCTTGTCCCAAGACTCGTGTTTGAGAGTTCTGGACCGTCAATCTATTCCTAAGGGCACAGATGCCCTCCAGAAAGGCTTTGGCGTCCTCCTGAAGGGCTTCTGAAGCCTAGGCGCGTCCCTTCCTGGGCGTCGCCTCAACAAGCCTCTAGAAGCTTTCAGAACCCTGTGAAAAGACTTAAGGCCCAACTTGCTTGGGGCTTAAGTCACGTGAAAACAAGCCCATGAAGGGTTATAAATATCCCTCTTGAGATCATTCTCAAGGCATCACTTAAACAGACTAAACCCTAGTTTCTAATATTGTACATACTGCAAGTACACAAATTTAATACAAAAAATACCTATTTTAAATTAAAAATTTAAAAAAGTAGTCTACATTTTCATTAAACAAAACATTCTTATACACTTTTAAAGTTGGATTTAAACTTGATATGTTGATAGTGTAATTTTTTTGTTACACGTGCATCCAATCAAATCACTCTATGATGCCACATTTTCATGTTAATGTTAAAAAATAGTATATGAATGAATTTGAAATTTAGTCTTTTTTTCAACATTAATATAAAGTTAATAAAGTTAACTAAACATTAATATAATAGTATATGAATGAATTTGAAATTTAGTCTTTTTTTCATAAGATATGAAGTTTGATTTTTTTTAGGTGAAGATTTAAAATTTAAATTATTAATGGAATTTAACCAATATTTAGCATATAAATTTACATCATTATTTTTAATCGCGGTCTTTTTTCACAATGAATTAAATATAATAGATATATTATTTAATTTATTAAAGGTACTACTATTTTGAGTCGAATAAATGTAGTAATACTGTAATAGTACTTATTGTGAGAAAATTTAATTTAAAACTCCAGGGGTTTAATCTCTTGGTGAAAAGACAGATTTTGAATTCGAGAGGTTCCATGTTCGAGTCCTTATAGTGTATTTAGAGGAAGATAAATATAAATACTTTTGTAAATGTTCTTTGAGCCTAAGATCTACACTATCTTGGACTGAGACAACATCTTCTCACCAAAAAATTATTAATATACAAAAAAGAACTTTTAATTTTAGACATATTCTGCATTTTTTGTCAAATAGTCTAAGGGGTTGCCTCGCTCACTTCAAGTCTACAGAAATGGAGAATCCTAGATTCAAACTTAAACCTCTATAAATCAATGTCCCTAACAGCTATCAATTGAGTTTCACTTGTGGGATGAAACATTTAACATTTGACTGTCAAAATAGAAGAAATATTTGACATTTTCTATTTAATACATATTATATTATAAGCCCCCCACAAAAAAATCGTTTTCAAAATTTTCTTACCAATATTTTATATTAGAGTTTAATTTTGATACATTGGCAATAAATGACAATCAATATATAGTACCTATGTTTGTCTCTCATCTCTTTAAAGCCCGTTATTTTCCATCCAACACCTATCTAACAGCACAAATTGACCATAATCCTAGTTATGTGTCAAGTAGCATCCTTCAGGTCCGATTCATTGTGTGAAGAGGTGCTCGTTGGAGTATTGGTCCCAATTCTTCTATTTCTATTTTAAATTATCCTTGGTTGTCAAACGGGGAGTGTACCAATGGAAATGTTTTAGGAGCTCACTTTGTTCAGAATGTTATCGTTTATAAATTGATGAATCCTTACGCCAAGATTTGGGATGAAGTTGTGATTCGACTGGTTTTTAGTGCAAATTTAGCCTCCAAGATTATGAATACACCACTTATTGATCAAGTCCAAAATGACTGTTTAATTTGGAAAGCGAAAAAGAATGGTCGTTTGTGCTTACCAATTACGTGTCGAAGATCTCAATGATTCTTCTCATCTTCAACGCCCGAGGTTTTGGTCCGGAATATGGAAGGTCAAGGTTCCTCCTAAAGTTAAAAATTTAGTGTGGCGCATGTGTAGGGGCTACTTGCCAACTAGAGTTTGCCTTCATGACAAAAGGAGTTCAATGTCGTACACAATACGTTAGTTGTAGCTCAAACCATGAGGATCTAGCTCACTTGATTTTTGACTGTCCTTTTGCTATCCAAATTTGGCACATGACAGGTATTTGGGGGGCTATTCAACATGCTATTACTTCTACTCCTTCGACAGTTGAAACAATTTTTCTGTTATTGGATATGTTGTCCACCAAGCACAGCCAACAATTAGCAGCTTTATGGAGCCTTTGGAATTATAGGAATTTAATAGAATGGGATGATTTTATGCAGCAGCAACACGTGCAACAACCCCATAGTGTTGTGCAATCTGTCGAGGAAAATGCTTCAATTGGAAGCACGACACCTGTTGCTCCTGTTAGTTGGCAGTGTCCGTTGCTGGAAGGTATAAGTGCAACATCGATGATGCGTTCTCTTCTAGTCATAACCGAATTGGAATTGGCATCTGTGTACGGGATTCTTAGGGCATCTTTGTGTTGGCCAAAGCTGTAAGTTTTCCTTGTGTTTCCTCAGTTGATGTAGGTGAAGCCTTGGAGTTACATAATGCTTTGCAGTGGTTGAGTGATATGCAGTTTGACAATATTGATTTTGAAATTGACTCTAATATCACTCTTGACGCTTTTCATTCTACTTGTGACAACATTTTTGAATTCAGGTGCATGATTGCATCTTGTCATTCACTATTCAACTCTTATTTTACCAACTCTAGGGTGGAATTTGCTAGGAGGCAAGCAAATGTGGTTGCTCATGTACTTGTAGGGGAGGCCACGTTTCTTGCTTTTCCCGCTGTTTATTTTTGCGGCTGCTCATGCGCTTGCAGGGGAGGCCACATTTCTTGCTAGTCCCGCTGTTTATTTTAACATACCCAGTTGTATTGAAACTATTATTATAAATGAAATTCTATAAGCATATTTCTCTCAACAACCGTCCCAAATTGTAAGCAAAAATAAATAAATTAAATCACACTTATTAAGAAAACAAAAACATAAGAATTTGGAATATTGTTTTTTGTGTTTTCTTTGGAATAAGTTTCGTGGGAAGATGTAAAAACAATTTTCATTGGCTATTGATTATGTAGAAAATGGAAGTGAGAGAAAATTGAATGTAATTCACATTTAATTTCATGAGAATAAGCAAAAGTTTTTCTTGAAAATTAAGATGGTTTTAAAAAAAAGAATAATATAGGATAAAAATTTGTCTTTTTTGCTTACAGTTTGGGACAGATAGTGAATTCTTTTTTGCTTATATTTTAGGACGGATGGAGTATGTATATATATATATATATATATATGACCTTTGAAGTAATTATCATTAAATTTAATTTAATTATTATTAATAATAGTGTTTTCAAAAAAACAAATATTACTTCTTTAAAAAAACAAATATTATTAATATTAGTTAATTTTATATATTATGTTATAAGCCATAAATAATGGTCAAAGATGCTTTGAATTTTTGAATTGTATTTAAATTGTTTAAATTTTTTTAATTTAAAGCAATATTTTTTCGGTAGATAATTTAAACTTTAAAGCCATATTTATCTGTTGCACTATATTTTTTGGTTTTTAAAGATAATCTTATTTGAGACATGTGGAGTACTAAGCGTATGTTTGAATAAGACTTATTTTGAACTTATGCAAAACAACTTATGCAAATAAATAAATATTTTTATATTATTTTTAAGACTATCAATGTAGTTTATGAAAAATCTGGTTATGAAATACAATTTTTGTTAGTGAAAACTTATAAATTAACATAAAAGTTTAATTATTTACATAAGTTGTTTTGCATAAGCTGAAAATAAGTCTTACCCAAGTGAGTCCTAACTATAGATTTCTCTTGTTGTGGAAATCTGAATCTTTGGGTTGCTATATTGTGAGAGTCTGACTAGTTCTGCTAGACTTAATCCATGTTTCCCTTGATATATCTTTTATGGAACTGATCTCATATACATCATAAATTGAAATATAATTTAGTTCAAATTTACATAAATATTCGATCATATTTTATATTTTTCAAAGTTAAATAAAACCTAATCAATAATTGATATAAACAACTTATTAAAAAAAAAATTTCATAAACAAGTTTTAATATAATATGATAAATTAGTATCCATTCTAAAATAAAGAATGATAAATTATTTAAAAAATATAATTGATATTATATAGAAAAATAATTTATATATTATTTTATATATATTTTTAATGAGAAATTAATATGTAAAAAAGATAGGATACAAGAGAAACATAGCACCTTTTGTCAAAAAAAAAAGAGAAACGTAGCACCAGACGTACTCAAAGAACAACTATAATTTTTTATATATATCATTTACAATTTTCAAACTATCATTTAATTTGCGTCAAAGAAAAATTTTCTTTTACGTTTTTTTAATGTTTTTGACTAAAAACTTTCTTTTATATATTTCTTAAAGCTTTTTGACTCAAGACTATATTTTATGTTTCTTTTGCATTTTTACAATATAGACAAAAAATCTTATATTTCAATGCGAGGTCTTTTATTTAAGAGGAAAACTAGTCTTCACTAATTAATTTCAGTCTGTAGTCTATCTTTGTCTAAGTGATAGAGAGCAAATACATTTGTGTCTTAGAATAGAGGTGTGACCATAGTTTTTTTTTCCCGGTAAATCACATGTTTTCTTTTCTTTAGATATCATTTCCTACGTGTTTTTCTTATATTTTGTGCTCGTGAATGTCCAAAAATCAAGAGATATCTTGAGGGAATAAATTGCACAATTATTTTTAATCTAACTAATAAATATATGGATGGAATTTGTTAGTCGATAAACGCAAATCTTTAAGCATAAAAAAGGTGAATTTTATTTACTAGGATATCTCTGATTATTCTTTGGTTTCAAATTTTCAATAATTGGATTTAGTGCACTAGGTAGAGCTTTGTTAGGTTTGGCATCCCACATCCAATTATTTCACACCATGTAATGTTTGTTGGGAGTACTAGGTAGATTTTATGGAGTCTTCTACTTTTTACAAATGGGTAATGAAATCTTTCAAACTATTGAGTTTTTCTTATTTAAATTTATGATTTGTAAGGTTTTGAGATGGATTTTGAGTTCGTTTTGTTTTCTGGTTATCGTTTTAAGTTGTATCATTTTTGTTTTTTTTTCTTTCTTAGATCTAATATTTGTACTAGATGTATTATTGCCGGACCTCATATCACATGGTTGTCTAATTTTGTACTTTCAAAGTGTTATCAACGTAGTTGAAGTGTGTGCGTGCGCGGAGCGTGTGTGTTGTCTTTATAAAGTACATTTATATCGACTATGTTCAAATATAATTGATCTATTGTTTGATATTTAATATGTTGGTGAGGTCATTCATGATATATTCTCAATTAGATTGTTTAATTTCATAAAATCATTATGTGAAACATTTAATGTTTTCTTAATAACTCATGCAGAAAACGTGAAACATGAAGACAAATAATTCGGCTAACACTTATTCGAATGGTGGCCTGTTTTATGAGATTTTGGTAAGAATCTTTACAACCCTTAGTGTTGTAGACCTTGCAGTAGCTTCCATGGTTTGTAAATCATGGAACTTGGCGAGTCGTGCTCCTCAACTTTGGAGCAAACTTGATATAAGTACATTGAACTCAAGAGGTTTGAATGTACCATTGAGACCATATGCTTGGAGGGATGATCATTCAAGCCAAAAAATGACTCGATTATTGAAGTATGCTTCAAGTTTGAGTGGCGGTAATATAAGTTGCCTAATATTCAATTGTTATGTCTACTTGAGAGATGTACATTTAATATCGATTGCTGAAAGGTAACATTTTTAATTTATTCTTGTGTTTTTTATGGTTGTGGTTGAATCGTTTGTTGTGCTTGAAAAACATTTAACTTTAGTGTTGTAAGGGTTGAAATATCTCTTATACTTTTCTTAATATATGTTAATTAATTCTAAAAAAAATATTTAGCTTGTATACATTAATAGCTATATATGTGCTAATTAATGTAATATATGATTGAAATTAATTGTATGTTTTCTTGAACTTACCCACACTTTGATAGATTTGCTTCCTGCCTGTATATTTTCTACTATCATAGTGCTTCTTTTGCTAGTCTTATTTTGAAGCCTCACATTAGATTAAAAAGTGAATGTTGAGAGAATCCATTTATCTATTAGCCTTTAAGATTTTGGGTGAAGATGTGGTGTTCAATCCACTTGGGTGATTGTCTAAAACCTAAAGCAATGATACCCCGAGTTTCCTAGTCCAACATTATTTCCATCTATCTCTCTCTTTGATACTTCAAAGTATAAAATATAGTTTTTGTCAAAATTACAATAATACATTGTGATTTTGAAAAACTGATCATCAATCCAAACTTATTTCAGACCTTCTAAACCAAAACTACTTGTTTTATATGATGTTAAAGTATATGTGTTCTTTAATGTGCAGGACTCCAAATCTCAAAAGGTTAGTTTTTCCCGTATCTGGCGACATATCAAAAATTGGAATAGAAACTGCAATGAGATCATGGAGAGGCCTTGAGTCCATTACAATTAGCTCAGTTGTGAATCATATTAACTTTTTTGACGCGGTTAGAAAATATTGCACGAACATCGTTAGCTTAAAGATCACTTGTCGTTTTGAACAATATGAAGCTAGGGCATTGGTTCAATACACTCCAAATTTAAAGGTTTTGAGTATTCGAAACATGATAGTTAACATGGGAGGTTTATGTCACGTACTTAATAACTTGGAACATTTGGAGGTGGTAAATTTAAGCCATAGTCTTATTGTGGATAAATTGGATGATGAACTTCAACTATACTCGGTTGATGATGTGCAAAGTCGTGTCAATAACTCATGCAAGCTTATCACTTGTCAAATTAGAACATGCCTTTGGTGCAAGACTCCGTTTGCGAGAAATCCAAGAAGAATTAAACATGGGACCTTGGAAAATATTTGGCATGAGGATGAGATAGGATCTCTTTCGCATTAGTTAGTCCTAGGAAAATGGGTTAAAGAATGCATGGATCTTATTATAAACATTTGCTCATTTTATTTAGAATAATTTTGGAGACATTTTATTGCTTGCAGTTGTCTGATTGTCTGGTTGTTATGGTTATTGAAAAATAAAATAGTCTTTTATTGTATCGAAGTATGTTATAATCATGTTGAGCTCCGTGTTGAAATATTATCATGGTGATGGTTTAATGGAGAGAGTGGAAATTCTGGTCTTAAATTTTGAAATTAGAGCAGTAATAAGATGATTAGTTTCTAAACAATTTAAATATAAGAGAATTATATGACAGAGTTGGACTGCGTCATGCTCTATTGTAAAACAAACAGGACATCTTCCATGTTACAAATGACAAGTTTAAAAAAAATGAAATTTCATTTCATTTGAAAAACAAACAATTTGAGAGCTTCACATAAAGAAAAATTCCTTAGAATTTATATGGGTTAGAATGATTGAAGATAAAAGAGCTACTAGGGAAATAACAAACTAATTACAAATCATCAAACTAATTATTTACTAACTTCTTCTTAATCCCTTCGGAAAAACACTTCTTATTAATAACCACAATAACTAATTCTTAAGGGAGTTGTAATTAATTGTTAAGAAAATAAAAAATAAATCACTAATCAATCAATATTTCTATTGTAACCAAAAAAATCAATATTTCTATTAACTCTAAATAATGGGCCTGTTTGTTACGGATTAAAATAAAAGTGATTTTGATATAAAATAATTTAGAGATTATATTTTAGAGATTATATGAAAAATCAGAATCTATTTTGTGTTTGTTTACCGTAATAAAAATCACTTTTTTAAAACAAATAATCTAGTTTGTTTGGATACAACTATATAAAAGAGATTTTTTTGTTACAAAATTAGTTCAATCTTTTAAATTATATTTTCTCTCTCCTCTTAAAAAAATCTATTTTATTTTAAGTTGCTCCTAACAGCTTCTCATTTGAAGCTGTTTTTAGATTATTTTTAGATTCTGACTTTTTTTAAAATTTGTAACAAACGGATACAATACTCTTAAAAGTGATTATTTTTTTAAAATAAGTGATTTTTTTCTTAAAAAAGTTATAACAAACGGGCTTAATGTTTCACCATTCAACAACATAATTCACTACTTCAAAAAATAAAAAATAGTGACAAAAAGTAAAAAAAAAATCTCTCCAATATCCGCACCACAAAATTTAGTGATGAAATTAGAGATGGACTTCAGTTCAGTTGGTTGGGACAATGCATAAAATATGCAAGGTCCGGAGTTCAAACCCCCGCCAAAAAAAAAAAAAAAAAAAAGGGACTTCAGCATTTCTTTTTGCTATTTCTTTTAGTTTATTTTGTTGGTGGATTTTTTTTTGTTTGTCGGAGAAACTTAGACTATTTTGAGATTATGTTGAATTTAATTAAACCTTGACTATTTTGATTTTATTAATTATTGTAGGACTAATATTTTCATTAATTTTATTGTTATTGTGTTGGGTGTATGTATGTGGTTTCCAACTTTACCTCACCCAATTAAAGTGTAATCACCAATTTTCTTGAAATTTTAGGGGTCAATCATGTTACCCCTGAAATTTATAAATATGCAAAAAAATCTATAATTTTGCATGTCTTCTAACATATTAGATCTTCTCTTAACTATTAGGGACTGTGATGTGGATTTCACTATTTTTGCAACAAGGCTGCTTGAAAGCCACTAAACCTAAAGGGAGGGGGGGGGGCAAATACAAACTGAGTTGAACTATAAGCAGACTTGCCACATAAGTAGTCAACGTATGCAATACCCCCACTAACTTAAAATGTAAATAGAAGAACCATGTTGTCCGACTTCATTTAATATTATACTGTTTTTTTTAAAGGCCAAAAAGGAAACATATATTAAGAAACCTCCCATCAAAGCACGAGGAGTGCCCATAAGGGATAAAAGAGAATAAAATTTCAAGAAATCAAAGAAACGAGCAAATAGCTAAAAACAAATTACAAAGTGACTAAACCAAAACATTGTAAGGGATTCAGCCACCATGCTTGAAAAGTCAACAAAATTAATTGGATTGTGTGTCTTTCAGCCACCAACAAAAATGAAGTTTTACACGTCTACTTAACTGTTTAGACAAAATAATTTTATTACTGAAAATGTGGGCATTACACTTTTTCCACAAGGTTCAAATGGAAGTCATCCAAGTTACCTACAAACAAGGGAGAATCTCCTTTCCAAATAAGTGAGTTCCACAAAACTCCAAAGCTTAGCTTGTTCGTCGATGTCAGTACAACTAACAAAAGTAAGTCCCACCCACCGGAAAACTAGGTTCCATATACAACCAAAGTAGTCACGATGAAGAAGAAGAAGATTCCTCGAAGGCATCATGCCGCAATGAAATAAATTATCCTTAGTAGGAATTCTTTTATTGAAAAATTTCCAAGAAAATAGTGGTACATTCAAGGGGTACTGATAAGTGTTAGAAAGTAGTTAATTACACAGTATATTTTAGACACTTTTGTTACTTGTTTTACAAGTTATCTAGAGAAAAGCCAAGAAAATGTGAACAATTGCCCTATTATGCTTTTTGTACCTTACTCTACCCATTTATGAAGGAATTGGATGCCAAGACACTGAGCAAGAAAGAAAACAACAAATTTGTACAAAGGTTAGCTCGCCACAGTGAGCCAAGGGCGAGCAGAGGCAAAAACCATCCAAAATTCACAAGTCCAAGCTGACCACAGCGAGGAAGTCATTGAATATAAAACTTAAAATATAAGGGAAAAGAGGAAGTCAAGAAGAATAACTTAGGCCAATCATTCAATATCCTTTGACACAATTATGAGGGAAAAGAGAGAGCGAAAAAGAAAAAGGAAAAAAAAACAAGTTCATTGAATGAAATATTCAAAAATACCATGAACTTAGGATTTAGTACTTCATCTCATATCCTCTCAGTTGAGAGTGAATAGGACATGATGTAAATCATTCAAGTTGTTATTGAAAACTTGAATTGATATGGGATTATTTTGAAATATCTTCTTGATGAGACATAGATCCTTAGGCCAGTCTTTGTATAATGTATGATAGAAACACATTCTTGTAATTTCAAACATGCTAACACATCATCAAAAAAATGAACACCTCAAAGGACCAGTTAGGTCAGAGCTTTGAGAAGACGAAGAAGAAACTTAAGTCAAGTTAAGAGCTTTGCAGGATGCTCTTTGAGTTTGTTGTAATTAGAATTGTTGAGTAGCAAAGGACTTGATTAAGTGAGATTTTTGTGGTTGAAATTTGGGTACAATTTGTGGGACAAGAGATACCGTAATCATAGGTGGACTATTGTGGATTAAGTCCTTCTTGAGGAGAATGCAAAATCACTCTGTTAGGGATGGACTAAACTAGCTATTGGTGGATAATAAACCAATATAAACATACCATGCCACTTTCTTTCTCTTACCCTCTTTACTTAATTTTGCATAAGTTCTTTATAGGTTAAGTTCACCTTTTATCTAATCGTCTCAACCTCAATTAAATGATTTGACGAATAACTTCCTTTTGAGTTACAATGAATTTAAGGGAAATTCATCTTTGTATTTAAAATTATCAACATAATTCAATCCCTTATTTCTCTTGTAATTTTATAGCACATTCAAGTTATGATGGCCATATTGATCTAATTAATCAATAAAGCACTCATAGTTAATCTTTTGATACACACGAGTTTAGATGTTTGGCTTGATATCATGCATACCTTTCTTTGTCATGGATGTTAATACTTTTATGTATTTGTTATAGATTTTTTGAGAATATTTCCTTTATTTAGTTGTGAACTTTGATTATGTATGAATTTTCCTTTATTTACTAAATGGTTCAATCGTGTGTTCAACTTGTTGAGCAAACTGAACTTTGATCTAGAGATCTCACCGATTTGATCTTTAATCCAATTTTTAAAATATTGGAGTCAAATATTTTGTATCCATTACACTCAAGGAAAAGGTAGTACAAATAAAATATATAGAAAGTAAAAATTATTCCTTTTATTTTTTATACTTTATAAATTTCTCATTAAAAAAATTATTTTATAAAAAAAAGCAAATGGGGTATCATATGAAGTCCAAAGTATATAAAATTAAAAACTAAGTTTACAAATTGCAAAAAGAAGAGAGAGAGAGAGAGAGAGATATGAAAATTTGGTGGTGGTCGAAGTGATGACAATGGACGAAAGAAGGCGTGGAGTTTGGTCTTGTCGGCGCATAGTAGCAACCAAAGGTGAATCCTCAAACAATGGTTCTAAACCCAACATCAAGATCAACAACAAAAACATCATCAAGAAGCTTCAAACACGCGAGATTTCTCCTAAACCTCATCGTTCCTTTGTTGCTGCTACTTCACCACATAGATTCCAGAACATGCGTTTGACTCATCAATTTGATACTCATGACCCTAAACATCATTCTTCTCCTTCACCCTTTTTGCCTTTTTTGATGAAAAGAACTAAGGTTGTTGAGATCGTTGCTGCTAAGAATATTGTCTTTGCTCTTGCTCATTCTGGTCTTTGTGCTGCTTTTAGTAGAGGTAGTTTGCTACTTACCCTAAATACTATGTTATGTTTTTTTTTTGTTGCATGAATTGCAAATCATAGGTTATTTTTATGCATGAATTGTCACTACCCATGTGTGAATTAGTGTTCGTAGTTGTTATATTTGTATAAAAATCTTGCCTTTTTGACTTATGTGTGTGTGTATGAATGGTTATTGATTAATCCCTCCGGTCCTATATATGAGAAAGTTGGTTCAACATAAGTTGATGTATCTCGTTCAAAATTTGGACCACATACATCAACTTTTGTTGACGTTAGAACCAAATACATTAACCTTTGTTAACCCATCTTTCTCTAATATATAGGACATGGGGGAGTATTACTTTTGTGTTGGTAATCTTCATATTTGTACAAAAACTAGGACTTTTGATTTGTTTTGTAAGTATGATTTGCCATAACTTATTACCATGTATTGGACTTGTTAGGAGCCCCACTAAGGCTTGAACATGGCTCCAGGCCGTTCTCTCCTTACTAGCCAGTTTTGTAAGGTTGAGTTAGACTGAACCCAGAATTCCAATATGGTATTAGAGCCTATCCAAGATCTGTTTGGCCATTCGGGTTACGCTCCAAATGTTCAGTCATGGAGTGTGTTAAGAGTTCTGCATTGAATGAGATAAGGCTTGAACATGGGTTTATAAGTAGAGGCAGTGCTCACCTTACTAACCGGTTTGTAAGGTTGAGTTAGGTCCAACCCAAAATTCGTAGAAGTCTAATAGTCATTGAAATATTTGTTATAAGTCATGAATTTTGATTTAAATTTTTAGGTATAATAATTTTTCATTGTTGGATTTGGATTCTATGCAGTTTTGTAGTGGGGATATCGATTGTTGGATGAAGGTCAGATGGTTCGTATTCTTATATGTATTTTAAAGTCGGTTTGGTGAAGTCAAAATACTACCAAGCCGATTTGGTGAAGTCCGAATACGAGTAGTTTGATCTTCATGAGATTCCTTGAGTGTATATTTTTCTTGTCGAGAATCCACACCTGTTATTGTCTATTGTCCACATATTAGTCGTTGCCATTGTTTAGAGACTATGGTTTTTTATTATTGTGTATGGATTGCCACTGATCATTACCAATGTGAGTTATTTTCATGTCCCCACTCCCCATATTTAATCATTGTCTTTGCTGTGTATAAAAACCATGACTTTGATTTTTTTGAACGAATTGCCATTGCTTATTACTCCTTTACACTGTCAAATCAAATTTGTATGCAAAATCTTACTATTTTTCTTTTCTTGTGTATGAATTATCATTTATCATTGCCTATTCGATGTAGATTTGGTTCACCACAAAAGGGTGAAATCTCACATTCCAAATAAGCACTTAATCATTGGTATATTTTATAGAAGTCACGACTTTCTGGTTTTTAATGTGCGAATTCCATGCAGAAACAAATGAGAGGATTTGCTTTTTGAATATTTGCCCTGACGAAGTCATCCGCAGCCTCTTCTACAACAAGAACAATGACTCACTTATTACAGTGTCTGTTTATGCTTCTGAGAATTTCAGTTCTTTGAAGTGCAGATCAACAAGGATTGAGTGCGTGCATACTGTGGTTGTGCATTCAAATTTTCCTTTCATGTCTACAATGTATCTTACTTATATATTCATTTATTTCTGTTCCTAGATACATAAAGAGGGCCAAGCCGGATGCCGGTTTTCCTCTTTTCCAGTCTGAGTCTTTAAAATGGCCTGGATTTGTGGAATTTGATGATGTTAATGCAAAGGTCCTAACATACTCTGCGCAGGATAGGTACTTTCCTTCGCTCTTCCTCTTTCCATTCCACTTCTATTGCGTTTCTTTTCCACCCAATATTTTATCTTACCCCCTTCTTTCCAATGGTAACAGTATATACAAGGTCTTCGATCTTAAAAACTACACTTTGCTATACTCGATTTCAGATAGGAATGTTCAAGAGATCAAAATCAGGTACTTTCTCTTTTTCCGATTCATTTTCTGCTTAGCAGTTTCGGTATCTGCAGAAACTCCATTTTGATAAATAAATTCTGTCAAGTCATGAGCATAAGCATCACCATACTCTGCATCCCCCCCTCACACACATCACTTCGAAAAAGAAACCGTTCAAAGAAATTTAGGTGATGGCTTAGTAGGTCATGGATGAATTTCCCACTAATGTAGTGAATATTGCAATTATTATTATTTTTATCTTAAATGATTTTGAGCAGGTTTTGTTGAAAAAGAAACCCAGTTGGAGACCAAAGACTTTGGTGAAATAGGCTAAGGGTGGGGATGGCTATTTGGCGGACTTTAACTTTGGAAAAAGTTTCTTTCCTGGAAAGGAAGACCCTTTGAAGAAGAGGAATTACTGATGGCTATTTGTAGTTGGGAGTACGTATGTAGATAAGGAATTAAGGTAGAAAAGTCTCAGGCTTAATTAGAATTTAAGAAACCTTATGATATTGTTGGTTAGGGCTTGGTGATTAGGTTTTAGAAGAAAGGGTTTACTTTTAGATGGAGAAGTTGAATTCCAGGATTTATTGTGACAGCATTTCATAATTATTAATGGAGAGCCAAAACCCTGATTTCACAATTGCAGGGGCAAAGAGATCCTTTATCTCAGGTTTTGGGGGTTGACGTCCGTATTCGTTTTATTTCTAGAGCAATAAAAGTTAGCAAGCAGGTCCATTAGAGCAGCCATGATGGACTCAGAAGAGCTGTCAGTCTCTCATTTGCAGTTTGATGGGGATAATGCTGTATTTAAAGTCGGCATAACAACAGAATCTGTATATGCGAGTGTCAATCTGAACTTGGACGACTTTGATGAGAAAATGCACTGGGTTTATATTTAAAATGTTCAAAAGTAGTTGAACTTGTATTACTTAATGAGTTGGCAGGTCCGTTGTTGCTTTAAAAAGGATTGAGTTTGGATGTTGACTGTATGGTCTATAAGAACATTGCGACTAGCTTTGACATTATTCTTTGGAATCTCATTTCCTTTAGCATTAGGTTATCTGGAGTAAGAAACTGTTGACCTAAATGGGAGGGATGCTAATAGAGCAAGCCAAGCTTCTCATTTAGACGATGGAAAGTTTATCTCACAGTTTATACTGCTGTGAAGTCACTGCTTTGCTAGAAATAGGCTGTGGACCTCATGTTATCTTTTGGAGGACCATTGGAGGATTTTCCTCGTTGATTTAGGCTTTTGCTCACCTTTTTTTTGCTTACCCACCATAATTAGTAGGGGCCTCAAGGTATTCCCACAGCTTAGGCCCTTTGGGCTCGTTACGAGACTAATCCTCGAGTTGGCAGAGAGACATTCACCGTCTCTTTTTTTAACAGGGTTGGGCTACCTCCCAAATGGACGACTCCAGGAACCGAATCTGGGTTCTTTTTCTAGGGGGGGAGCCATGTTACCAACTCTCCCAATACCTTGTTTGTGGCTTTTGCTCAACTTTATCGTCTATCTTATACAATTCTCGTATCCTCAATTTATAGTGTTCAAGACTCATCTTTTTTCAGTAAAAACAAAAGACTCGTCTTCTTTCTAGGATTTCCATTTCTGACTTAAATGATAGCGAATCTTCTAAATTGGTGACATGGTTGGTCTCTTATCCTTCTAGGCTGTCTCCATACCAATCTTATCTTTTAAGTCTCAACTCATTCAGTGAGTTTATTATCATCTAAATAAACTTATTTCTTAGTCCAAAGCCTTGAATGATAGTTCTTGTGTTTAGACATCATTGCTCGGTAGAATTGATATTAATGAACTGCTACATGTTTGTGAGCGTTGGGAAACACAACACTCCTGATGTGTGTTATGTTGGTGATAACATAGGATCTTTCTATAGTTATTTCTTTATGGATTTTTTTTAAATCAATTTTGGAGAATCTCGAGTGTAGGTCCTTGGACCAGTTTTTTGTTAACTACCTTTACTGGTTTAATAGAACCAAGAGGCTATGTTTTGTGGCAATTTGTAATCCATGCTACACTTGGGTGCATTTGATTGTGTGTAGCATAGTGCTCTCATCTTTAAGAAGGTTTGGTTTCTATTTAGTGTAAAGCATATGGTCTTTATAAAGAGATTTCTTTCTCCTCTCTTTGTTATTTTTTATTTTGAGTAGAATCTCTTATCTTCAATTCTGTTTGGACTTCGGAATATTCTTCTAGCTGTTTTAATTACTTTCTTCTTTTTTTACTTGAGCTCTTCCCTAGCACATGTTTATTTATCTATTCATTACTTCGTCTTTTGTTACAGTCCTGGCATCATGTTATTAATATTCAATAGAGCAAGTGGTCATATTCCACTGAAGATTATATCCATTGAGGATGGCACAGTTCTCAAAGCATTCAATCATCTACTCCATCGGAATAAGAAGGTGGACTTCATAGAGCAATTCAATGAAAAGCTTCTTGTCAAGCAGGAAAATGAGAACCTTCAAATTCTTGATGTGAGACTTCATTTTACCTTTTCTTTCAAAATTAGTTTTGTATCTGTGTAATTTCGTTTTTTTTTCTTCTTTTAGACAAGTGCTAATCACTTCCTTAAGAGCATTGGTTAAGGAAATTTAAAATGGAATGTCGTTGTTGAAAAGTGCAGTGTTTTAAGTTACCAATATATTAAATATTGTACATTCCAATCAATAATTTTCATTTCTTGACTAACCGGTACGTTAGAGGCTATGTTTTGGATTGGTGGAATGAGATAGGATGCAAGAGAATGGAATTGGGTGGGGTTTCGTTGCTTGGATTATTAAAAAGAGATTGAAAGATATGCCCTGTCAGGAAAGCTTGTTTTACACTAACATCCAAAAAGAATAAGTGCAAACAAACAAATATGCCTTCACTTGTGTTTGTTTATTACACATGGTTGAATGACTTCTTCACTGAACACCACCCTTTCAGCCTTCATTTTATTAATTCTTTCTTCTTTATACTTCCATTCTTAAATCCTTCTCTCCCTAAAACAATGGAGCTCCATTGCCGGCCACCACCAGGCGCCTTCACTACCAACCACCATCTCCACAGTCTAAAAAGTCCTTCCCCTACCCCAACTCCAAAGGCTTACGACACCCACCTTCTCTGCCCTCACCAACACAATCTTCTAAACACCAAAAAATGTATTTTTGATTCGCCCTGGGGGGATAAGAAGTCATTTGTTATATTTTTTTATATAATAATTAAATTACTAATTATCCGTTTTTCTTATTCAGCATCTCTTCAAAATGATTTTGAAATCTGTTTGTGCGATATTTCACAGGTTCGAAGTTCTGAGCTGATGGAGGTAAGCCGAACTGAGTTCATGACTCCTTCAGCATTTATCTTCCTGTACGAAAATCAGTTATTCCTTACTTTCAGAAATCGAACAGTTTCTGTCTGGAACTTTCGTGGCGAACTTGTTACATCATTTGAGGATCACCTGTTATGGCATCCAGACTGCAACACAAACAACATATACATAACAAGTGATCAGGACCTGATTATCTCATACTGCAAGGCTGAATCCGAAGATCAATGGATGGAAGCCAATGGTGATTATCTCTAAGATTAGTTATTCTTTGATTTCTGAAGTTAATAGTTATCATAAACAGATTTTATTTTATTAAACTGATTTTATCATAATTTTCTTGTTGCCGCAGCCGGTTCCATCAATGTGAGCAACATCTTGACGGGGAAATGTGTGGCGAAAATTAATGCTGCAAATTGCACCGCCAAGGTGGACGATTGCAGTAGTAATTGCAGCTGCAAACACATTGATTCATCTCAAATAAGGAGCACAGTTGCTGAGGCATTGGAGGACATAACTGCCCTCTTTTATGATGAAGACCGGAACGAGATCTATACTGGTAATAGACATGGTTTTGTTCATGTATGGTCCAACTAATAGAGAAAAAAATGGCTTTTGTGTTTCTTCACTGGCTTCATGAACCAAGGAAAAGAATCCTCATTCTTGGGTTTGTACTTTTGCTGATGTGTAATTACTGCCTTGGATGATTCTACTGCCGAAACTGCCTCAGGACTGGGTCCGGATCCTCTCCTTCCACCCTCTATGTCTCTCTCTCTCTCATTGATTTTTCTTGAAAGAGTGGATATTGACTCGGGATTGTAGGCATTATTTGACATGTGATTATATAACTCCATTTGTTTAGCCAGTTATAGAGTGAATTTGTTCAGGTAAAACTGTTATGCATGTGTTTGTTTCACTCTTATATAGGTCTTAGAGCATTTGACTTTGTAGATAGTTTGTGTACAGTGAAGTCACTGCCATGTATTTTGTGTCAGATGAGAGACATCTTCTATTATTACTTACTTCATCCTGGAAGTCTTAGGGGACTTCGTGGGATATGATGGCAAGAGGGGAAACTACATGGGTTTATATCCTTCATTTGTATCATTGATTGATATAACTCTCACTATTAATGTGTTGTATTCATTTTGGTTAGTTGTAGAGATGTTCTTGTGGTGTTGGTAAGTATTCATTTTTTGGGTAGATTTATATTTTGTAACTATGTTAATAAGAAACATATTATTAGAGCACAAGTTTTCCCAACAAAGTATAAACATCCTACACTCAATGGGTGAACAGTGTTATCTTCCCACCAAACCAAAAATAGTGTAAAACGTTCTGGCGGAATTTGTTACCCCATTCGTCCCATAAGAAGTGATCTTTTTTTAAAAAAATATTGTCCTAAAATAACTGATCAATTTAACTTTTTCAATGCAATATTGATTATTTTTTAATTATACCTTTAATTAATACCACTTGCATCACTCCCAATTCAATATAATCTACTTTATATTTAGAGAAATGATAATGGAAAATGTACAAATACTTAATAAGAAGACTTACAATCTTTTTTTTTTTCTCCTTCACTTATACATTTTTTTTAATAAGTGTGAAATGAACAAATGATTCATTTAATTTAGAGAGGAAGGAGTATACTCTAAAGATATTGTTTTTTATTCATTCCTACAATATGGTTCCTCCTGTAATTTTGATATACAAATAAAAAAAGCACCATAGAACTTTCCTAAAATACAGACGAGAGATAAATCATCTAGAAAATATAAGAAAACCCGTATATCATATTCTTTGAATTAATCAAGGAAATCACATAAAAAAAACTACAGTTTCACTCAAATTACACTAATAAAAAATCAATCACCAAGCTCAGGTAAAAGGAGAGGGTTGTGTTAGGCCTCGACAACCAACGTGAAACTTTATCGAATCTCTATGACATGAACCAAATACAAAATAGTGTGAATGCTAGGTCGTTGTTCGGAAGCAACATGTTGTATAGCTCGAGCACAATGTCAAATGAGCAAGGGCCGCGGCATCGCCGCCTGGATGTAGTGAAAAATAAACAAGGGTTCCCACATCTTCGTGAATGGGTACGGGTAAAGAAGCTAGTTCATGAGAATATAATCCGTTTTGGAACATGGAAAATAGGTATTCTTACAGGAAAATCTATGGAAGTAGTAGACATTATGAGTAGGAGGAGGATCAATTTCATGTGCCTACAAGAAACTAAGTGGGTGGGAAAAAAGGCGAAAGAATTAGATAGTTCAGGATTTAAGTTGTGGTACACTGGTGAAGTTAGATCGAGGAATGGGGTAGACATCGTTGTGGATAAGGAGTGGAAGAAAGATATTGTGGATGTTAAAAGGATTGGAGATCGGATTATAGCCCTAAAGTTTGTAGTGGAACAAGACACCTTTAATGTAATTAGCGCTTATGCACCTCAAGTAGGGTTAGAAGAACACGTTAAAGTAAAATTTTGGGAGAAGTTAGAAGGCTTAATTCAGGATATCCCGTTAGGAGAAAAGGTTTTTCTAGGAGAGGATTTAAATGGGCATGTAGGGAGTGTTTCGAAAGGTTTCGAGGGCTTGCATGGGGGGTATGGTCTCGGGGAGGTAAATGCGGAGGGTAAATCCATCTTAGATTTTTCATAGGATTTTGATCTTACTATAGCTAATACATGTTTTAGGAAAAGAGAGGAGCATCTTATCACTTACAAGAGTGGGGTCTCATGTTCTCAAATAGATTTCTTTCTTATTAGGAAATCATACATGAAGATTTGTTTGGACTGTAAAGTCATACCTAAAGAGAGCTTAACTACCCAACATAGAGTAATTGTGATGGATGTAAGGGTTAAGAGGAATACAAAGAGAATAAGCCATAGTTGGGCTCCACGAATCAAATGGTGTCATTTAAAGGTGAAAAACAAAGGATATTCCAACACAAGATTTTAGAGGGAGGTTTCAGGCAACCACATAGAAGCGCTAATGATATGTGGGAGAGGATGGCACATGAGATTAAGAAGGTAACAAAAGAGATGTTAGGAGAATCTAGGGGTTTTGGACCTAGGGGTAATGAATCTTGGTGGTAGAACGACAATGTTCAAAGTAAAGTTTGGATCAAAAGAGATTGTTTTAAAGATTGGTCTAGATGTAAAAATGCTGAACTTCGGATAAATATAAGATAGCTAGGAAAGCTCTAAGAAGGCAGTGAGTGAAGCGAAAAACTCAAACATTTGAAGGACTATACCAATCTTTAGGTACCAAGGAGGGAGAAAAATCTATGTATAAGCTTGCTAAGGGACGAGAAAAAAAGATAAGAGACCTGGACCAAGTGAAGTGTATTAAGGATGAAGAGGGGTGAGTTTTGGTTCATGAAAGAGATATTAAGGATAGATGGAAGAAGTACTTCCATAACTTATTTAATGAAGGATATGAGATCTGACCAGACTCTAACATGCTAGACATCAGAGAGGAGGACCGAAACTATAACTATTATCGTCAGATTCAAGAGCATGAGGAAAGAGAAGCGTTGAAAATGATGTGTAATGGCAAGGCAGTTGGGCTGGACAACATACCTATCGAAGTATGGAAAAGTCTTGGCGATAGAGGAATTGTGTGGCTCACAAAACTTTTTAACGAGATTATGAGGACGAAGAAAATGTCGGACGAGTGGAGAAGAAGCACTCTAATTCCAATATATAAGAACAAGGAGGATATACAGAATTGCGCGAATTATAGGGGAATTAAGCTAATGAATCATACCATGAAGTTATGAGAAAAGATGATTGAACGAACACTAAGAAAAGAGACTTGAGTTATGGATTACCAATTTGGTTTTATGCTTGGGAGGTTGACTATGGAAGCGATCTACTTACTTCGACGTGTGATGGAGCGATATCGGACGGATAAAAAAGACTTACAGTTAGTTTTAATTGATTTGGAGAAGGCATATGATAGAGTGCCTAGAGAGATTTTGTGGAAAGACCAGAAGAAGAATGAAGTTAGGATTGCCTATATTAGAGCTATCAAGGATATGTATGAGGGAGCTTCAACTAGTGTGAGGATGCAGAATGGGGCTACCGAAGATTTTCCTATAACCATAGGATTGCACCAAGGGTCAACCCTAAATTCTTATCTCTTTACTTTAGTTTTGATTGTACTGACGGAACAGATCCAAGAGTTAGCATCGAGATGTATGCTTTTTGCAGATGATGTAGTCTTGCTTGGTGAGTCGAGGGAGGAATTGAACGGGAGGATAGATATTTGGAGGCAAGCCTTAGAAGCGTATGGTTTCTGCCTGAGTATAAGCAAGACAGAGTATATGGAATGTAACTTCAGCAAAAGGAGAAGTAGGTCTACCTTGGAGGTGAAAGTTGGAGATCATACCATACCCCAAGTTACACGGTTTAAATATCTTGGGTCCATATTACAAAATGACGGAGAAGTAGAAATAGATGTAACTCATCGTATTCAAGCTGGATGGTTAAAATGGAGAAAAGCCTCAGGTGTTTTATGCGATGAGAAAGTACCACTTAAATTAAAAGGAAAGTTCTATCGGACAACAGCCAGACCAACGATGTTGTATGGTACGGAGTGTTGGGCGGTTAAGAGCCAACAAGAGAATCAAGTAAGTGTAGCGGAGATGGGGATGTTGCGTTGGATGAGTGGTAAGACTAGATTGGATAGAATTAGAAATGACACCATTAGAGAGAGAGAGAGAGAGAGAGAGAGAGAGAGAGAGAGAGAAGGGAGCACCTATAGTAGAAAAGTTGGTAGAAAATAGACTTAAATGGTTTGGACAAGTAGAGAGAAGACCCGTAGATGCCGTCGTAAGAAGAGTAGATCAAATGGAGGAGAGTTGGGTGAAAAGAGGTAGAGAAAGTTTTAGGAAAACTATTAGAGAAACCATTAGAAAGGATTTAGAGGTCAATGAGTTGTATCCAAGTATGGTTTATGATAGAACACTATGACGTAATTTGATCCATATAACTTACCTCACTTAGTGGGATAAGACTTGGTTTGTTGTTGTTGGTGATGTAACACTTAAATAAGAAAATCTCGACAAGATGAAAAAGCAAGGTTAAAAGGAAGGCTAACTTTGAATGCTTTTCATGATTAATCAAGAAAATCATAACTACAAAGGTAAAAAGTCATTATGCTTAACTGGAAGAGCTTCGATGGAGATGATAGCAGCAGGGCCGTCTTAAATATTTTGGACCAGTTTAATAAATTAGTAACAAACGTGAGCAAAAAATAATGTTAAAGACTAACCTTTAAATCCTCTAAAAAAAATTAGGATTTAAAATATTTAAAAAAAAAGATTTGTTAGCACTATATTAAATATTAATTATCAATCAGTTTCCATGAGAAGAACATAATTTGTTGTCATTTGACAAGGTTGAAGGGGAAACTCATAACTTATATCAACAGGAATTCCTAAATTCAATTGTTCAAGGAAGTATCCCACCACATATTTTAAAGGTTAAGAAAGGTGCACCTTTGATGTTGTTGCGAAACATAGACCCTAGATATGACCTGTGTAATGGGACACAATTGTTATGTCGTGGTTTCTTTAAGAATATGTTAGATGTGGAAATCTTAACAGGAAACAATGCTGGAAAAAGAGCATTCTTGCCCAGAATTAAATTAAAAACAAATGTGAATTCAGGACTTCCCTCTGTGCTTAGTAGAAAACAATTTCCCGTTAGACTAAGTTTTTCTATTACCATAAATAAGTCACGAGGGCATACCATTCTCAATGTCGAAATCTATCTTCCACAACATGTTTTCAGCCATGGTCAATTATATGTAGCTTTATCAAGAGGAGTTTCTCAAAATTCAACAAAAGTTCTCATTAAAGAAGGAAAAATAGAAGGAGAAGATGAAGACTTTACGAAAAATGTAGTTTTTAAATATATTCTATCGTAATCATAACAATGTTTCTTTTACATTTTTTTGTAAGGAAGCAAATGTTTCTTTTACATAACATGTCAGTTATACATTTATGTTATGATTTTACTAATTACAATTAGAATAAACAATAAATGATCATTATTTTATATGCACGCAAACTAAAATATGTTGAATTAAAAAATAATTTTGTTATATGCCTTGACAATTTTTTGTTTATAAATCAATATATCAATAATTTTCTTTAATATTTAAAATTTTAAAATTTTAATCAAAATTATACAAACAAACATAATAAAATAACCAATGCGTTAGCGCAATAGAAAGAGCGGACAGATATACACGATAGTGCCCGTCTTTCCGCTGGTATATATAATATTTTATTAAAATTATAGTTAGTTCTTCCATTTGACTTGTTCATATTACACGCTCCGCTAAATATTATTTCTCGGGGATCATTTTGTGAAGACTATTGAGAAATTTTATTTTTTTTGTTTTTAGGGAAGATAATTGAGAAGTTGTCCTCCGTAATTTATCTAGAAAAATTTAGGTAATTAAAACGTGTAATACTAAAACTATTTTTTTTATTTACTATATTTTTTTATTTTTTTGATGGATAGAAAAATGATAATAGTCATTTGAGAATTGCAAAACTATTTTTGGTTGATAGACAAATTGTGTGATACTAATAAATTTTTGCATTTTTGCTAATTTAACTATGATTTATCGGGATACAATTTTTTTTTTTTGTTATAACGAAATTGTTAAGAATTTTATCGAAATTCTTGCAAAATAGTAACATTGGTCTTGTAACGTTCTGTTATCAATTGAATCTTTGGGATTATATTGAATAATTCTTTGTACAAAACCAAAATTGAAGGTTTTAGTGAAGAAATTATTGGTGGAAATAAATTTATTGAGTTAACTAATGAAATTTGAATATAATTTTCTTAAATTTATCGAGTTAACTAATGAAATTTGAATATAATTTTCTCTAATAAAATTTGAATATACTATTTTAATGGTGCAGGTCAAACAAATGAAGGCTCTTTATTGTTTTGATGACAATTGAATATGGAGGAGATTTTATTTGAAATCTGAATCTCGTCTAATTTGTTATCCAACTCTAATGTTTGACAAAGATATATAATTTGATTGGAATAAATGATATTTGAATTGACTTACTTAGCATGTCATTAATGATAATGAAAAAAATAATGACATCGAAATGTTTATATTGTAGATAGTAGATATTTCTAATAATAAATATAATTCCTTAATTATTTTTGGCTATAAATAAGGTCATGTAAAAATACTTTTCTAAGGTAAAACTTGAAATACAAAAATCTTCGTAAATTTAATAAAGATTGGGGAAAATATAAACATTGAGGGAGTTATGGCGGTGAACCAGATGAAGAAATGTATCACCACAATGATGATGATGTTAATGATTATGTTGGTTGTGACTCGAATATGTTATGCAACTCGATATATAGATAGTAGTACTAGTGATTATTGTAGTCATTGTACTAACAATTGCTTAAGCGAATGTTTTGGTGGTTACGGTGTCACGTGCACCGATGAATGTGAGGTTAAGAACTGCCCTTGTTGCGTTAAGAGACCCCCTGCTTGTCTAAAATGATTAAAGCTGTTGAGACTTGCAACAAATTATTTGTATGTATTGTGAGAATTTGCACAAGAAATAAACTTATAATGTTCATCGGTCATTTTGTTTTTCAATTTTTTTCGTATTATATTTATTTCTTCTATGTTTTTAGTGTAAATTACACTTCCCACCTTTTTCTGACAGAACTTTGAATGATTAAAATGCATTCTATTTCTGCATTTACAAAATTGAAACTGCTTTAAAGAAACAGAATATTCAGTTGAAACTCTCCACACTAGAGAAAATGAAGATCAATGTTGCAATTGCAATTACACTTCCTCATAGTGAATAAAAAGGCAAGAGACAACAAGAGATAAAAGATTCGCCTTCAAAAAAAAAAGAGATAAAAGATTCTAGGTTTTTGTAATTTGATACTTTTTAAAAAGGAACAGTTGATTTTAAAATGGACATCCTCATTTGATCCACCTTAAAAAATTTCTGGTATAATTCCTGGGATTGACAATGCTAACTATAATTATTCCCTCAAAAAAAATACTAACTGTAATTAAAGATTTTTAATTTTTTACAATCATTGAGGATTGAAATATCATTTTCTAGATATAAAAGTTTACTAGATAGTTTTTGGTTAAACACAAATACGAGAATATAGAAAAATATTCAAACTTCAACTTGGATATTGTTAGGGTCATAAGTGATTTAGACAAAATCGAAAATCCAAATTGTATCAAACATAAAAAGTATTCGAACTAATATGGTTTGGTTAAAAAACCAAATCTTTAGTTTGGTTCTCGATTTTTTATTTTGAGATTCAAATAACCAATGAATAGAACTAATATTAACTTATTTCCAATTTTACTAATATCATACTTTTACACACACTTAGGTTAGACCCAACATTAAAATCCAACCTAAAATAATCCCTTGTCCATTCACTTTCTATTGTATTTTTTTTATAAAATTTTATTATATTTCAAAAGTTATTTTTGAATTCTTTTGACCACATGTTATTTCATTAATTAATTTTTCTCAACTAATTCTTTGAACCATGCTACTTGTTTCATGAGTCAAAGAAGGCACGTGTATATATAAAGTTCATCTTTGTGAAATAAAGTTACACTCCCTCTTCTCAAAGATGTTTGAATTACACTCTCCTCCCTTCTTATGTTAAAATATACACTCCCCTCCCCTCTTATTCAAAACATATTAGAAAATATTTTAATTCCCTCCCTTAAGAGAAGCATGAATTACATTTCCCTCCCCTCTTATGTTAAAATCTACACTTTACTCCCTCAATGATTTTTTTTATTTCTAATAATCTAGCAAAAAAATAATAATGTAACACACTTCGAAAATAAATAGTATTGCAGATCTATTTTAATATAACCAAAATTTGAATACATATTTTTTGGTTATTTTTTTCACAAT
>Ga0228710_1002559_pt1 | contig 28707 bp, 10 predicted proteins | sample MedpolnodulmetaG_FD_177995 | JGI IMG/M metagenome (GOLD analysis project Ga0228710, IMG submission 177995) | Root nodule microbial communities from Medicago polymorpha collected in Santa Monica, California, United States - pink nodules | ecosystem: Host-associated > Plants > Roots > Nodule... | reverse complement strand
CTTTTGTCTTTTGCTTTCTTTTATTGCGTTACATAATTTATTATTTTTCAGACTCAACTGTGCTGTTTTTTTAGTATAATGTATTTATTTCCATTTTTATATGTTTATTGAATTAATTTAAATAACAAGTGGTAAATATAGGGAAAGAAAGAACCATCTCTTTCTTGAACAACTTTCCCACGTTAACCAAATCGAAAAAGCATCTTAGTATATCTATCTATCTCATCTCACCTCACCTGTCCTTTCTCTCTCTACAAATTATATTAACCATTATTGGTAGTAATATAAAATTACCTTTTGTTAACTTAATGATTTGCATCATATAAATAACTCTCACTACTTTTTCCTCCAAGTATTTTTATCTTTTTAGGATTATGACTAAGTTTTACCATGTGGATGCTACAGGGGACAAAAGAGGAAGGTAATTAGGAAAGGTGAAAGAGGGTATTTTGGGGAGGAAAATAGTAATGGAGTAAGAGAGAGAGTTTGGTGTGAGAAAAAGGAAATGAGAATAATGAGAAGTAAAAGGAAACTCTTTCCACAAAAGTCCAATCCAAGAGTACGGGAAGAGGGCCACCTTTGCCTCTTTGGTTTTCCAAGTGACCAATACCCTTCTTACGCTGTACCTCGTATTTATGAGCTTTTCATACTGTATCACTCTCTTCAAACTGCGCGTGTAGTTTCAACACCTCTTTTGCTATTTTTACTAGCGAAAAGACGATCATAAAATAAAATATAAATATTTGTTGTTTTGAACTTATAAAAAAAATCTATTTCAACGATATCAAAAATAATACTCCCTCCGTCTCATAATAGTTGTTTCTCCAGCACTTATTCTTTTTCCCAAAACAATTGTCACTATAGAATATCAATGTAACATTTTATTTTCATTACTTATTAATTGAATTTCCTCCAACTTAACTATTCCACTAACTACAATTAATAAAGGTATTTTAGTATATGATACTAATTTTTTCATTGAAATCAACACAATTAATCATTGAGTAAATTACATTCTCCTTCCCTCAAAGATGCTTGAATTACACTCTTCTCCCCTCTTAAGTTAAAATATACACCCGCCTCCCCAATTATTCAAAACATATTAGAAAATATTTCACTCCCCTCCCTTAAGAGAAGCTTGAATTACATTTCTCTCTCCTCTTATGTTAAAATCTACACTTTACTCTCTCGATAATTTTTTTTTATTTCTAATAATCAAGCAAAAATAAAATAAAATCTAACACACTTCGGAAAAAATAGTATTGCGGGTCTATTTTAATATAATTAAAATTTGAATAAATATTTTTCGCTATTTTTTATTCACAATTTTATTAACATTTAGTTTTGAACCCTATTATAAAATATGAAACAACCCAAAATAAAATTAAAATATGTGAAAAATTATTAAAGACAATAAAGTATGGTTATTTAAAAGTTAATTTTATACTCTAAATTATAAAATTAATAGCTAAATATTTAAATTTAATTATCATTGACATTTAAATTATAAAGAAATCAAATTATTTTTCTTAAATGTTGCTTCAAAATTAGTATATATCAAAAAAATATTTATTTATGTTAAAATAGATTAAAGTGTAGTGCATATTTAATTATTAAGGGATGGTGATGTAATTCAAGCATATTATAAAGGATGGGAGTATAAAGTTTACTTTTCAAGGGAGGAGAGTGTATATTTTAACATAAGAGGGGAGAGGAATGTAATTCAAGCTTCTCTCAGGGGAGCGGAGTGTAATTTACTCTTAATCATTTCCTTAATAACCGTGCACAAACCTTAAACGACTATTATTTAGAGACGGAGGAAGTACAATATAAAAAAAATCTAAGTTCTTTTTTTAATGACACCAACAACAATTTTATTATAAAAAAAGTTGTTTAAGGGTATAATTGGAATGATGAAAAAGTAAGTATAAATATACTCATCTAGTTTGTTACACTTTTTAAATTTATACTATCTATACTATATATAAAGAAAACTACCCCTTTCAGCACTTTTGGATTGAATTTTTCTTTCCAAAGATACCCTCAATTTTCAATACAAATAACACATGAAACAAATAGATGAGAATAAATTTAAATATTAGGGTTAATATGTCTTTACCCCCTGTAATTTGGGCGAGTTCCGATTTACCCCCTGTAAAAAAAAAGTTTAGATTTCACCCCTGTAAAATAAGATCCTTTGATTTTAGCCCCTGACCCATGTGACTGTGCAGAATTATTTTCGAAAATTTGGAAATATATATGTTTCGAAATTTAAAACAGATTTTTGTTTCGAAAAAGAAGTTTTTTAAATTTTCTCAACAAAAGAAAAAATGGAAAATATTTTTATTTTAAAAAATCTGGATACAAATTTAGGAAAATTTAGATTTTTTTTCGAAAATTTATTCCGTAATTTTTTTTTTTATGATGTGTTACAGATTTGAGAATATTTTTTAATATTTAAAAATTGAGGATAAAAAAATCTGGAATTTTTTTTAATATTTAAATTTATTCTTATCTATTTGTTACATGTGTTATTTGTATTGAAAATTGAGGACATTTTTGAAAAGAAACAGTCAGTCCAAAAAACTGAAAGGGGTTGTTTTCTTTATATATATATTTCCCAAAAAATTATATAAAAAATAAAAAAATTCCAAAACTTCCTATATTTTGAAACTTTTGAAATTTTAAAAAAAAAATCCAAATCAAATTAATTTTTTTAAAATATTCGAAAAAAAGATAATATAAGCTAATTTTTGAATGTTTTGGTAAAAAAAATATTAATTTTCTTTTCATTTTTTTCTTCTTATTTTTAAATTTTTGAAAATTAATTTTCAGTTTTTTATATTTTTTATCTTCTTAAAAATAATTTTTTAAACCATTACACACATGTCAGGTTTTAAAAAAATTAAAATTAAAATAATTACACCGCGGCGTGCTACGTTAGTGTCCATTACACACGTGTCAGGTTTTACACACGTGTCTAGGGGTAAGTCTATAGTTAGTGTCGATCATAAGATTTCGGGTGTTTTGAGCAGACGTCGCATTCATTCATCTATGTTTAGGGTCATCTCTATCTATGGTGCTCAATGAACATATGTTTTACATTATGTGTAAAGTTGTTTTAATTAAATTAAGTGAAATATGATAATATTTTAATGATTAATGATAAAAAAAACTTATACATGGTGCAATACTAATTTGTTTGTGCATATTAGACAATGTTTCTTTTATGTTTGTTTGATTTGCGAAAGTTGAGTGGCTGATAGAACACCACATGATAAGCTTTTAAGGTATTTGACAACTTTTGATCTTATACTGTTTTAATAGACAATAGAAAACAATAAGGTGAAATTTACTACAATATATTTTATGGATATAAATATTAATATAGGTTGGGAGTACATGGTTCTATCGCATATTAAAAATGTCAATTCGCAAAGATTTTGTTCAAGAATCAATTTATTTTACTATTTTGATTAGCTAAAAGACTGACCGTCTCAAATTATTCCAATCTGCTTGCTTCCTTTGCTGAAAATTTAGGTGGTGGCAGCGCCTATCTTGCTGAACTCTCAGCAGTAATGACGGCCACTGAGTATGCTTCTCAAAGAAACTAGAAGAACCTCTGGATTGAGTCTGACTCTTCACTCGTTGTCATGGCTTTCAACAATGAATCCATGATACCGTGTTACATTAGAAACAGGTGGTTAAATTGCAAGCGGCTTCTATACCACATGAACTTTGTTGTTACTCATATTTATAGGGAAGGTAATAGGTGTGCAGATAAGTTAGCTTCTATAGGTCTGGACTCTAATGGTGTAAATGTTTGGTTGGTCTTGCCTGGTTTCCTTAGGGAGTTGTTCGTGCATGACAGGCTAGGGTTACCCAACTTTAGGGTTTCTAATACTTAGGAGGTTTTGGCTGTCCCCCTCCTTTTTGTTGTTCTTATCTTTTTCTATATATATTTTGAGGTAGTAGCCCTTTGCTACTCCTCTTTTTGGTTTTAAAAAAAAAGAATGACCGTCTCAAATGGTTTCCGGCTATATAATGATAAAAACAACCTAGGATTGTAGTTCATCGCAATCATAAGAGTTACAACCCTTATTCCCATTTTATGACATGAGAATCAAATTTTTAAAGATAAGATAAACTGATGTAACTAATGTCTTCTTTCAGGGTAGGTAAGTGTGTCTTGAACCAATAAAAAGAATCCTATTTTCATGGAGAAATTGTTGACAAAACCTCTTAAGCATAATTATCATATATCATCTCGAGAGAATTTAAACTATTTTCATATTTAATTATCTTGTCAAATATTATATGTCTAACATTAACCTTCACCCTCAGTCCAATCAATGTCTAAGATCATGCAACTATAGTCATATGGTTACCCAATTCTATTTGTCGATATTAAGCTTCACCTTTCATATTGTCGCTTGATATCTAAGATTAAATAATCATAGTTCTATAACTACAAACATGAAGAACAACAAGACTAAATTAAAAGAATTTGAAACCCATAAAATTTAGAAAGAAATGGAATTATGGAAAATCTATCATTGGATTTATTCCCTAATCTCAAGACTATAGAATCTGCTCACTCATGATCGTGGTAGATGAAATAAACACTAAACATTATGTGAAAAATGTTAAAATTGGATTTTTATTGAATGTGTAAATTGCAAGAATGGCGAATAAGATGAAAATGAGAGAAAAATGAAGTTCGCAAGTGAAAAGTGATGAGTATTATGCGCTATATTGTGACTTATAACAACCTAAATGGCTATCATTGGAAATCAAGTATAAAAACCACTAGAATTCTAAAGTGTAACCAACATAATTGTGTAGTTTAGTAGGTTACGCGTTGATCGTAGCCAGCTCAGGAATTTAAACCATCTTCTCTTTTGTTTTGGTCTTTGTCTACGAGTGTAAGGATTTGGCTACGGGAAGAATGAAGTTTCTTTGGATTTTTCACTTCTCTTGCATAGCCTTGGTCTTAAAATACCAACTTTTTGATATGTAGTCTTAAAGGCTTCAACCATTGCAACATTCACACTGAAATCTTCACTTTTTCATTGCTTCTCCTATAAAATAAGATCAAACAAAATGTGGTAAAATAACACTAATATAACACCAAAGATACTAAGTCGTCAAGAAAAATAAAGACATAAAAATAGATATAAAACCATGCTATCAAACTCCCTTGTGCTTGAATCATGATTCGGCTTCAAGAAATTTCTTTGGATAGAAAGTATTTGGAACACGCAGACATGACGATCAAGGAACGCAATCAAGGAACACAAGTGTAGACATTAGGCAAAGTCAAAACCAATGGATTACCATTATGGTTCCAAGTTAGAGGCTTAGACTTCTTTGAAATACAAAATTCTCATCAATAGGGTTCTCACCTCACAAGTTCGCTCATTATATTCAAGTCGTTGAAATGCAAATAAATTTTGTCAAAAATAAATAAAAAGATACTGGAGAGTGTAACGGGGACATGAGATAAGATACAAGGTGAGATAAAACAAAGGAAAGATTTTTCCAAAAGGTCAAAAAAAAAAAAAAAAGTTTCCCTTTTCAACCATTTTGGATAACCTTCCAAAATACGAACCAAGCACCTTGAGCATTCGACTTACGTTGTACAATTAACTATGAGCATTTTATATTTTTCCCTATTTTCTTTTTTCACCATTCATTTTTTTCTTTCTATTATATCCTGTTTTTTCTTCTAATTGTTTCATTTTGGGTTAATAGTGTTTTTCACCTCTGGAATATATCTCTTTTTCGGTTTTCACCCCTATAAAATTTTCGGTTTGATTTTCATCCTCGTAAAAAAAAAATCCAGAATACCCCCCTCTCCTATCCAACTCAGCAGAATCTAATACGTGGCGCTGATTTAGCATTTTTTTTTAATTGGCCACGTGTAAAAAAACATGTCCACATCAGATTTTTAAAAAAAAAATCATAAACATATTCAAAAAAATTCCAAAAATTAAAAAAATAAATAAAAAATTCAGAAAAAAACATTAAGATTTTTCCAAAATATAAAAAAACAGAAAAATAGTCAGATTTTTTCCAAAAATTTAAAAATCGATAAGATTTTTTTTCTAAAATAACAAAATACCATAAAAACATTAAGATTAAATCAGATTGTTTTCAAAATTAAAAAGATTTTTAAAAATTCTGGAATTTAAATTTCAAAATACTAAAAAAGCAAATTTTCAAAATTGAAAAAAAGGTCAGATTTTAAAAAACAAATCAGGAAAAATTCCTAATTTTTTTCTTCTAATATTTACAATTTTTTTATAGCCCCAAAATGGATTTTTGTTAGAATCATTAGCCAAAATCGTAAAATCTTCATAATTTTGGAAAAAAAATGATTTTTTTTTTCAATATTATAATTTCGGAAAAGATTTTATAAAAATTTTGGAATAAAATTTTCGAAAAAAATCTGAATTTTTTCTAAATTTGTATCCAGATTTTTAAAATCTTATTGTTTTTTTCTTATTTTTTAAATTTTTGAAAAAAATTTGGTAATAAAAAAAATTTCCATTTTATTTTCTAACTTTTTATTTATTTTTAAATTCATATAAATGAATTATATTATTTTTTTGATTTTTTTTAAAAATTTTAATAATAAAATCAGATGTGGCCAATTAAAAATAAATAAAAATTAAAAAAAAAAAGAAGTTCAGTCAGCGCCACATAAGCGAATTTGGTGAGTTTGACAGGGGAGGGAGGTTTTCCGGATTTTTTTTCTTTTTACGAGAATGCAAATCAAACCGAAAATTTTATAGGGGCGAAAAATGGAAATGACATATATTACAAGGGTGAAAAACATTATTAACCCTTTCATTTTTAATGAGAAACATCAAGGTGATTTTTCAAAATAAAATCAAGAGAAATATTATTATTTATTTTTTAAAAAGTTATGCTCAATTACTTGATTCATACTCTAAAAAGTACCCAAAAATTATTATAATATTTCAGAAACAACGGACCAAAGAAGAAGTATTCATTTTAGGCTCAAAGATGAGAAAATAATGAAAACTGTATTAACAAAGTCACAAGGCAAGGAAAAAATTATCCTGTAATTCTCTTTCTCTTCAAAATAAATTTCACAAATAGAAATTTGCATCAAAACAGTTATAAGGAAAGTAATAGAGAACGTGGTCAATAATGATCAATGACTCGAAACAAGCAAAAGTGCAATATATATTGTAACACAAGCCCTTCTATAGGTTTAAAAATGTCATTCAGAAGTGTGTAAATCAATGAGAATATGTGTTCAAAGAATATGTAATTTATCAAACCGAAATTTGGTTTTTCCAAGAGTAATTTCAACGCCTTTAGCTAACAACATACGTGAAATTTATGGTTCAAAATCCAAGATGTAAAAAAAACTCATTCAAGCAAGGAGAAAATTTTATTATTTCAAAACAAGGTAAGGCAAAAAAAATAGGAGACAAACAAAGAGATAAAGTGAAACAATACATGCCATTGTCACAAAGTGATGTCACCGATAACATCCCTGTATGTTGCATATATGTGTATGTCGGAGGGAAGATGTTGAGATAAAGCTGATTTGACGGTTGATGTGGAAGTAAGGGGATATGAGAAGAAGGTCTTATAGATAGGCAGGATATTGCAATGACGTTTCGGTTGTCTTACTGATACATTGTGACTAGACTATATTACTTGTTGGTAAAGAGTTAGCTCCTCCGAGGTATAACTTGTTACAACGATTCTCTAAAAAAGTAATTTGATAGGTTAAAAAAAATTATTAAATCTAAAAAAAGTGTATGTTTTAGCTTAGACACCGCATGACACAAAAAGCGACGTCTATTATTTATCATTAGACATACAACACATGTTAAAGTTATTAAATTTAAAAAGAGTGTATTGTTTCAACTTAGACTCTGCATGATACAAAAAGTGTTGCCTATTGTTTATCATTAGATAGACAACATTTTATACAAAATATGAAATAAAGTGTTGTTTTAGGTAGGCAATAGACAGTGTTCGTATATAAAACAAAGCACTGTTTATATTAAAATTATATTTGGTCGAGTTGTAAAACTAAGAAAAAACAGATAAAGAGTTCTTTGTTTAATCATCTTTGACAACATGTTTGATACTTTTTTATACTCAAAACAAAAAGTGTTGTATATTATTATTCATTTATTTTATAAAAAGTGTTATTTATTTAACAATTATAATTTCCTAAGAAAACAAATTCTCATAACCCTTGTGAACCCTTGATAATCCTAGTCAAGCACTCGATTCCCTCATGTGAACCCTTGATTGTCAATTTTCTCACAAAAAATCCATAATGAAACCCTCTGTCTTCTTTCTCCTACGAACCATTGACGACACCTCGTCATATGATATTCTTTACTATGTTGTTAATTATCTTTCTATCCATTTGAGGAATTTTAAGAGCTTTTAGAGTGAAATTTCAAGTGTTTGAAGTCTTTTTGACATAGATCATATGATTGATTCAATCGAAGGTACCTTTTAGAAGTTAAGGGAACAAGGAGACCAAGTACATTGAAAATATGAAAAACAAGCAATTTGGGGAAATTATGTCTCAAGTGCCTAGCACATGTCAAAGAAAGAAACTACATAAAAAATGAAGTTTCTAAGGGGGGGAAATTACACGGTACCACATGCCCCGTGTATTGCGGGTGCACGCGAAGCACACACACAAGGGTGAGGAACAAATCAATTATGGGTTTGTGCGGCCCGCGCACGAATCTTATTAATAAAACACAAAATAAAGAAAATTCATTTATTAATACACATTATTATTAATGAACCAAAACTTGAGGAGTGCTAGCAACACGTTCTTTTCAACAGACACTCTCTAACGGTGTTTGTTTCAAGTTTAAAAATGACATGTGTATTTCATTTTCAAAATTGTTAAAGAATTGTTCTATACATACCATTTCTCTAAAAAGTGAGTGTTGATAGCATTCTCTCAAAACTTATGAATAACAAAATAGAGAAATCAAAGGCATTGGTTGCACATAGAAAAGCACATATACAAACCAATCAGACATGAGTAGATTATTACACGGATGAGGTTAACATTAATTAATTAATATATAAACATTGTATTCTTGCAATTAATTAATTAATGTTTATTCCATATGTCCCATCGGTGGTGCGACGAGCGACGCCGGCCTTACACACCACCATCTATTTTATTATTCAGAAGTTTTGAGAAAATGCTACCAACACTCACTTTTTAGATAAATGGCATTTATAGAACCATTCTTTAACAACTTCGATAATGGGATACACATATTTTTTTTAAACTTGAAACAAACACCCTTTAGAGAGAGTGTTTAAGTAATTGTTGAAAAGAGAGTGTTGCCATCACTCCTTAAATTGTATGTGGCTCGCGTGACAGACTGTTAATTTATACAATTAAAACAAATAGTTGCAAAAATTGTGTAAACTCAGAATACCATTAATACAAAGTGTCGTTTCAAATCTAATATTAACACGACAATATTGTCAATACCAAGATTCATAACAAATTATTAACGTCAATAGAGATCCATACCACACCAATACAACATATAAAAGGTTTACTAAAACATTATAAAATACTACAAAAAGAACTTAAAATTGACAATGTACAACCGAAGAATTTCTTGAAACCAACTAGCAAAACATTCATCTTCTGAGCCACTACTACTTGTCCAATGCAACATTACCAATATTTAAACTACGTAATTTCTTGAAAGCAGCAAGCATACCGTCTAACTTTTGAGCCACTATAACTTCAAACTTTTTAAAATTGTCTTCAATTTCGTCGAAAATGATTTCTAAACCAACATTATCCTCAACATCTAAATATTTCTCCTCCTCTTCAATAAGGTTTTCTTCTTCTCAAAAGGGGCGTGAACAAAAAGTTTGAATTTATCAAATTTAGTTAGCACCTTAGTTTTAAACTGTATAAAACAATTCTTATTGATATAAAACATTTAATATGAAAATGTTGCCATAAGACATTCTATAATAACTCTTATATGAAGAAAAACTTTATAATTCACAACCTTGCAATAACACTTATATGTACAAAGCACTATCATAAACCAACATGAAAGAGCGATTGTTATTAAAAGCGTTATCTGAAGCAACCCTATAACAACACTTTCTTCCTTATACAAAGCGTTTTAAAAAACCATCATGCAATAACACTTAATGTTAAAATTGCTATCTAAAACAACTATATAACAACCATTTATTCTTTATACAAAATGTTTTATATAATTTTAACAGCACTGAAATACATAACACTTATAAAAGGCGACAAAAAAACATTGTCTAAGCTATTCTTTCTCGAAGTATCACATGTAAAATCACATGGTGTGAGTCTCTTATTTGAATCCTTTGTGTTTGGGTTCCAAAATCAAACTTCATAAAATCCTCATAATCTAATTTTGTAGAACCTAGTCATCTATCATCAACGTGGATGCCCAAAACTGATTAACGATTTAGATTTATGACAACTATTTCACATACAATAATTATGTAAACTAAGAAAGTATAATTAACATCATATCTTTGCAATTATAAAAAACTTTCACACTCTTCTCAGCTTCTAAAGCTTCAATAGAGATTCGAATCCATTCGCATCAGTTAAGTTCTAGACTCTATGTCTTGGGTTGACTCAAACAACCGAAATAACGACAACCACCAACAATGGCTTCCCATTCTGTACCATACACTGACAGTGACCCAAGAAAATCTGATGAGCATGGTAAAATGTAAGATATTCCCGTTCTGAATCTGAGATCTTCGCATCCATCTTCTTCTCTTTCTCAATTGATCACTGGGCCAGCGAGATTCAGACCAAATTCGGGTCAGGTGGGAAGAATATTACTGGGTCGGGTACATTATCCAGGAAATCAACCGGGTCTGGGCCAATAACATTACAGTCGGCCAGGATGAAAACTTCTGGATCAGTGTTGTTAAACTCAATTAATTTTTTACATTAGTGAAAATATAATTTTTAAATTGAAGATGATTCTCGTTAAGTGTGAAAGTGTATCATGTTTTAACTGAAAACAAAGAGAAAAGTTTGTATGAGGAAGATTCCATGTTATCTAATAATATTTGATGTTTGTGAGGACTAATCATTTTTTTTGTATCTTCTTAGAGATAATCAATCACATGTAACAAGATATAGTAGTTATGCATTTGTAACTTTTATGCTACAACAATTACATATAATTTATAAAGATTAAAATTATTGTAAAAAAATCTGATGTAGATTAATTGTTGGATAAATAACACGGTCTCAATTGTTATGTGTCAAGAATGAAATATTTTCGTCGAAATTTCATAAAATATTAAATATCATATATAAACTTTTTTATTTTAATATTAAAAAATGTACTACAATTTCAATAAAAAACTTTGAAGACAAATAATTATAGGCTATTTAACACAACTAGTTTATACAATTAAAACAAACAAACAGTTTCAAAAAATGTGTAAATTCAGAATACTATCAATACTAAGTGTCATTTCAAATTTAACCTCAACACGACAATATTGTCAATACCAAGATTCATATAAAACTATTAATGTCAATAGAGATGCATACCACACCAATACAACATATAAAAGATTTACTGAGACATTATGAAATACTAAAAAAATGTAATTAAAAAAGTTAATGTATGACCAAAGAATTTCTTGAAACCAACTAGAAAAACATCAATCTTCTGAGCCACTACAACCACATAATATCTTGAATGCAGCAAGTATACCATCCAACTTCTGAGCCACTACAACTTCAAATTTTTTAAAACTTTCTTCAATTTCGTCGGAAATTATTTCCAAACCAGCATTATGCTCAACATCTAAATCTTCCTCCTTTTCAACAAGGTTTTCTTCTTCTTGAGGGTCATGAACAAAGAGCTTGAATTCATCAAACCTAGTTAGCACCTTAGTTTTAAATTGTATAAAACAATTCTTATTGATATAAAACATTAAGTTATGAAAATATTGTCATAAGACATTCTATAATAACTCTTATAGGAAGAAAAACTTTATAATGCATAACCTTGTAATAACACTTATATGTACAAAACACTATCATAAACCAACGTGAACGAGCAATTATTATTAAAAGCGTTATCTAAAGCAACCATATAACAACACTTTCTTCCTTCTAAAAGTGTTGTAAAAAATCATAATGCAATAACATTTGATGTTAAAATCATAATCTAAAACAGTTATATGATAACTTTTTCTTCACCCCTTCCTTGTTGTTGTATTTATGATATTTGTACCTAAGAATTACAGATACTTATGACTATGAGATCTAGTTATGGGACGCCTAGAAGGTTGCGACGGAAATTGTGTTCTGTCAATTTTATTTTAGTAAGGATTAAACATGTAGTCAAATGCGAGCTATGGTATGTAACACTAGGGTGGAGGTTGAAGTTGAATCTATTTATTTTTGAGTTTAAATTGTGAGAGTTATTGTTATTTCTATTTCGATGTTGAATAACAAGAGAAAATTTTATTAATGAAATCAGGAAATTGTTTTCCGCTCTTGGAATTATTATTTTAAAGAAAAATTTATGGTAACATGTGATATTATGTGAAGTTTTGTAACATCCTTATTATTAAATTTACTTATTATTTAATAATTATCATCGTGAAATATTGTGTTACAACCAACATGTCATCACATATAATATTGTACATAAAATTGAGACATGATCATAAGCATGTACCATTCAATAAAGAAGGAACATATATCGTTACATATTAACGATATATTGAAAGTTTTGAACTCAATAACGCCTGATTTGATATCAAATCAGTGTCAACTGTATCTACGAAAATAAGAAAAAACACAGTTTTGTGCTTACTTCAAGATATATGATCATTATCTAATTATAAAAAATATAATTATAACTTTTTGTGTCATTTTTATAATATGTATTTTTTGTGGTTATTGATATATAAGCACACACTTTTAGAATTGTATTGGAGTTATTAATGGTACACATATTGCAACATTGGTAAGAAGATGAAATGTGAGCAATTATGGTAATTGTCATGGAGATAAACCACAAGATGCATTAGCTCATTGTAACTTTGATTTGGAATTCATTTACGTTCATAATAGTGGGTGGAAGAGCTCAACTCATGATTCTAAGCTACTTAGTGATGCTTGAGAGGGAAGAATTGAATTAAAGTAACCCGAAACAAGTCATTAACCTTTAAATTATAAATTTGTTTTTTTCCTACTTTAACCTTGATCTGTGTTTTATATGTGTAATTAGATTAAAAAAACACTATTGGATCGTGGATTTTCTAATCAAAGCAAATTTTTAGCGCCACATGGTATGCTTTATCATTGAGAGGATATTCAATATTTTTAATTTGCGGTTCAAATTTTTTAATTTAGCACATCCATTTATATGTAAGACACAAGCAAAACTTGTGTTGCCTTGTGCAACACTTCATAACTTAATTTCTTCACAAAGAATTTCATTATATTGTATTTTTAGTTAAATCTATTGACGAATTTAAACAATCAACATTATAAAGTTTACAAAGACAATAATTCTGAACTCATTATTAGAACACAATAGCAAGAACGAGAAGAGGCTAGTTTATGGAGGACTGATATAGCTTCTGTTAAATAGAGAAATTCTACATTGGATAACAAAAAGTTAGAATCCCTTTGTTATTTTTTTTTAGACAAGAATCAATTTGTCATTAAACGTTTTAAATTTGTATCAGTTTTGTTTTTCTTTATTCAAATCGTAGTATTTACTTATTACATTTTTTATTCACTCTTTTAACTTTGATTTTTTGCTAAAAAATTTATATAACTCTTTCAAATCTTTGAATTCATAAAGTACTTTAAAATCTTAAAACACTTTGGTATAATCCTATTCAAATTCAAAAATAAAAATTGAATTATAAAAAGTATTAAACAGTTTTTTTAAAGAGTTTTAAAAGTCAATACAAACCTATAAAAGTATTTTAAAATATTAAAAACATATTTTGCCAAAATTGTCTCTTAATCACATGTTCACATCCCCTCTATAGTACTTTTCTTACTATGTATTTTTTTTCTCTAAAAAAATGTAGTTTTTTTCTCTTACTTTATTTCCTTTTCATAAAAACACCACGTTCACTTATATATAGATTGAATTTATGAATTTTAGTTACGTAACTAAGAGTATATAAGTTACGTAAAGAGTGTTAAGTATGCGGGCTCTTTAACTCTTTTAAATAGGGTTGAGCATCGTACGGGTTCGGGCCCGAAACCCCAATACGCTCAAAACCGAAACAGATTAATATGAGACCCATTTCTGCCCAATAAGCACTTCGGTAGCTCGGGTTATGGGTTGTGCGGGTGGCGGGTCCGTCGGTCGGATTGAAACGAGTTAAATCAATAAAAGTTATGCAACACACAATACACAAGGTAAATGGTAGTAGAAGAAAATTGCGGGGGAGGACGACTGTGAAAGAAATACCATTGCGGTATGCTAACTGTGAACAATAAGGAGAGGAAGGAACTACTCCAAGACACACAAAGAGAAATGGAATAAGTTTGCATCGTATGGATTGTGGAAGAGAACATGCTCGCTGGAAAATAGAGAGAGAAAACCAAAACTAATATAAATGTGAATCTTTGATTTCTATATCCATATAAATAAATATAAATATTAATAATTGTAAAACATAAAACAATGGGTTGTAAGATGTATTTGATGGAAAAAAATGTGTTTAACATACGTTACCCTTAGAGTTTTGATGATAACAAGGTATTAAAAATCGTCAATTGGATATGTTAATATTTGTTCAAGTGTACAAGACCATAGACAAATAAAATTTGATGTCTTTATAAGGTTCTGCAAGAACAAAAGAGAGCAAAGGAATCAACAAAAATGAAGCTTGAAGCATCTGAAGAAAAGTGCATCTGAAGTATAAGTGCTCCTGAAGTGATGACGTCATCAGAAGCAAGTTCATCAGAAGCATCTCACCAGAAGCAAGATCACCAGAAGCTGAAGTTCATCAGGAGATGAGAGACTTAAAGCTTCAAAGGTTGGGTAATGGATTTAATCTCGTCCAGCATTGCATTAGACTAAAAGAGTGTTACAACGGCCTTTGTGTAAAATTTTGAAAGCATTGGATGCTTGTTCTATCAAGAGCGTTGACAAAGGACAATTGTACGAATTGTACAACCACTTCCTCCACTACTCTGTTCGTGTCTCTGCAACAAGACAAAAATAATAGCTCTGCCTGCATAAATGTTCCTTCAAACTAGGAATGCATTTGAAATTGATTCTTCATAGGACAATAACCATATCAGGCAAAAGATCATTGGTGATTTTAATCAAAGCTTCAAACGACTCTTTATTGTGCTGGCAATTTTTCAACGTATCTTTCACACCTCTATATAAAGGAGTGAAGACCTACTAAGTTGGATATACAGACACACACAAAAGCAAGACTCATACAACAATTCAAAGTCCCAAAATCTGTTATTGTTCTGCATCTAAAGTCTTAAAAGTCTGTATCTGATTTGTATTATGAACACCACTGATTGTATATCAAGTGTTTAAACTCAAACAAACTTCTTTGTAATTTTGTTTGATTAGAAGTCTCTTGCTTGTGTGCTTGAGCAATAGAAGTCTCTTGCAGTTGTGCTTGAGTATTAGAAGTCTCTTGACTGTGTTCAGGAGCATAGGAAATCTCTTGCAGTTGTGCTTGAGTAATTTGAAGTCTTGTGTTAGTTGTAGCATTGAGCAGTTGTAATTTGATATTACATTTTAGTGAACTCTCCTTGGAAGTGCAAGGGGGACAGGACTACTTCCGGTTTGTGGAAGGAACCTGTATAATTGCTTTGTGTTTTTCTTCTTTCTCTCTCTCTCTCTCTCTCTCTCTCTCTGTTTTTATCCGCTGCATTTAGATTCTGATTATCACTTCAGAAGCTGAACTCTATCTGCTTCTGAACAGTGACTTCAATAGGAGAAAACGAGAAAAAGTAAACACAATTCAACCCCCCTTTCTTGTGTTTTTCTCACCTTCAGTATTGTAAACTGGTTTCCCGTAATAGAAGACAACTAGTATCCTAAATTATTGTGTGTCATTATAAAAGAGGAGCAGTTGTTGACTAGTCAATGGTCAGTGACCCTTTTATGTCATGCTTATATCATAGAAAAGTGGGAACTTGATGTGTGTCAGGCAAATGTTATTTGGCTATTCCTAAGAGAAGGCTATGAATCGGTCGGTTGTGGGTACCGATGGGTTACCAATTCAGGAACCGCAACCGACCGTTAGAAACTGTATAGACGCGGTTTTTCTCATTTTTTGAACCCGACAACCGACCCGACCCATCCGTTTAATTAAAGTGAACTGCAGTTTAGACGGGTTTTGGGCGGGTTCGGTTCTTATGCTCAGCCCTACTTTTAAAGAGTGTTAAGTACAATTTGTTGGGTTTTTTGAGAAGTACTAAACCAGTGAAAACATACGTAAATAAAATGCATAAAGATAAAAGATAAATTATGAGTGAAAACGATAGTTTGATTGACTGATTGTTGAAATGATTTTACAATGGGTCTTTTTTTAGCACAAGTGCCAGAAAACATATCCAAATGACCAAGTATCTTGACCTATCGAATTGGGCACGAACAAACTTTATTCACTTAAACCTGTAGGTAATGTGTGTACTTGTGGTCGTTGTTTGATGTAACTGGCGCCTCATGTTTGGCCTTGCTTCACTTGTATCACTACACCCTTTGTTGCATGTTTCAAGCCCTTTCCTTTCTAATCACGCTCCCTAAATAATAGTTGTTTTTGTTCGGGGAGCTAAAGCAATGGACCAAAGATCTTTCTCGCTCCTATCTGTCTGTCTTTAATTCAATTGACCCTTCATTTAGATATCTCTGCATCAACTAACCTTAATTTAATTGTTGTCGTTTTCGACCAACAACTTATATATACTTTTTGTTGTGAACCAAATATCATTTGTTCATAACTGCATAAACTATTTCGTCGAACCTAATATGACAACAATGAGTGACAAAGTTCTCCCTCAAGATATTTAAGACTTCTGCTTTCCTAGATTTTGATTCGAATTCATGACCTCCGATTAAGTTGAAAGAGATCTCTTATCATCTCACCCATCTCATCCAAGTGCTCTTAGGTCAACTTAGATTTTTTTTAACCGTGAACAACTTCAAATTTTAATCTATACTGCTTTCACTGTTTAAAATATATGTCACTATATGCCTACAAAAGACAAATAAGAAATCAAAGCTAGCATCAAAGATACAAATTTAGATACTCTTTATTTCTTTTAGATGTGCTATGAGGAAGATTTTTGTAATACTCTATCTATGTATTGAAAACCCTTAACACTAAGGTGAGCAAAAAGATCTAGCATTTTTTTTTAATTCTCTTATTATATATTTATCATCATTTGTTGAAAGGTTTAAATGCACTTTTGTCCCCCTTTGTTTGCCATCGTAGCCATTTTGATTCCCTAACAAAAACAATGCAATTTTGGTCCCCTAATTTTCTCAACTATGCTACGAAGTCGCCACGTGTCTCAAAAAAGGGGTCATAATCGCAACTTTTTTGTAAAGATAAGGGACCAAAAGAGCATATTTCAGTAAACATGGATAAATTAGGAGGTCAAAATTGAATTTTTATTTGTTAGGGTGTCAAAATTGCTACGACGACAAACATAGGGGGCAAAAAGTGTGTTTAGGCCTGGTTGAAAACGTGGTGAAGAGGAAGGCGTGTCACAACGGACTAGAAACTCCCAACGAATTCAACCTCAAAAAATTACAAAACATGCTAATCTGTCCAATATTCACATTCACAGCACTTGTGTCTCTCTCATCAGACCACTCAATGAGTGGAGAGTAAGAATTCAAAAGAGAGAAAATAACCTTCCCATAATGGAAGTGGGACGAGGCTATTTTTGAAGAGCTGTTTTCCCTAAGTGGAAACAGTACCAATTATAGCGGGCCCTATTCTCATTCAATTATTCAAGCCCAGGCCCACTTCTTTCTCTCTCAAACAGCAATTGGTACCACATAGGCCCACTAGCTTTATTATCCTTAACCCCTTTACCTATGTATTCGACCTAACTTCTGTTCCAACATTAAAAAACTTATATATTACCATACCTAACTTTTGTTTGACTATTTTGGCACCAAGATCATAAAACACATATAACGGTGTCTGCAAACTATACAACTCTAAACTAGTACTAACAAAAATGGATCATTTAGGTTCTTTTCTTTTATGGGGGCCTCCTCAACTTCCCGTTCATATATATGATTATATCTTGGACAAACATTATATATATGCCAGCTTTTGTGTTTGTTTATGTTACACATGATGAAATTTAAATATCTTGGTCCATGACAAACCATATAGTTTGGAATAATCGTTAGGTTGAAATGATCAAATACCTCCTCCTACGGAACAAATTACTTTCTCTGTGACAAACCAAGATAGAACAGAAATTATTTAATGTTTATCTACGTCTACATCGTAGGTAGAAACTTCCTGGACTGTACGCACGACACGTTTGAAATGCAAGTAGGGGTGATAATTCATAGGTTGTCTCACAAGGGGTTATGGCCTAACCTACAATAACTTCATGTTGGGCCAATTTTTTTTACAAACATTGACCAAAATTTTCTCAAAAATATATTTAGCTAATAAATTTAGATTTTATTAAAATTTATGTTGAACATAAATCAACTCTTACAAAATCTACTTGTAATATAACGAGTCATCTAATATGAGATTCTTAACACATCACTTTCGCACTCAAGACATAAAAAACATGATAGAAGTGACTCAATAGTAGCGACATTATAATAGATGGTCCTATAAATTTTGAATAAACTCTGATGCCATATTAAAATTTTTGATTGCGTCTAATTCAACACTAGGTGAGAGTTATTCTCACTTGTAAACATATTTGATCATATCTCTTGAGACTTCATGCCACAATAAAAGTCTTTTGATCCTAAATTTTACAATAGTTTCTTTGAATAGTCTTTGAGAAGCAAGTGTACGATAAGACCTTTAAATAGAATCTACATTTATTCCAAACCAATTTCATTGACTTAAACATTTTGTGTAAGGTCAATATTCTTAAATCTTGATAAATATAAATCACTACGCGGTTTTAGCATTTATGAAAATTTTATTATGATAATAACATATTAACATATATAAATATATTCCTTTAGTGATATGTGTGTGCATATGAATATATTCATATTTATTTAAATATAACATTTTGTTAGGTTTAAGTGCCTTTGTAGGGTGCCTAAAAAAGTGGCTTAGCTTATACAGGTGATTTTTAGCCTAATCTTTAAACTAAATAGGTTTTCTAAAAGTAAAACTTACATCTGTTTTTTTTTCTTTCAAAATAATATGGTTTGACATGATTTTTTCCCCCTTAACCTTCCTGGTCTTAGTGGAAGGGATTACAGTAATCTTAAATTTGGTTGGAAGATAAGTAAAATTTATCAAGTGATTATTCAGTCAGGATTCACACTTCTAATTTTTTATAACGATTCCTCATAAATTCAAGCTCATTGAACTCAACGACTTAATTGGTTTGAACAAAGTTTGATGTAGAGTAAACTGTAAATTCTCCTTCGGGTGAGTAACTTTTTTCTACCCAATATATATGTGAATGAGAAAAAAATAATAGTTAACTACTGTATATATGTAATTAAGTGAGTCAATGAAATCTTCTACTAATTAGTTTAGTTGAGTACTCAATCCCAAGAGATCTTGAAAACAAATTTTGCACTCCCGTCGCAATCTTTATATGTTTCTTTATAGAAAAGTTTTTGATTTCATTAAACCCAACGAAATTGACTTCAAAACTCGACTTCTTATTTCATTTTGGGATTTCTTGCATGTTTTCATTTAGCTTGTAAAACTACTACAAAAATATAAATTTGAGAGTTTTAAAATCACAAGTCATAGCAATGCAATACATGATTAGTTGAATATTGAATATAAATTTTTATGTAGACACCATATATAGGTTCAAATCTTCATAATCTAGGTTACTATAAAAAGTAGCAACGTGACTCACAAGGAGGAGGAGAAGAAGGTATTAGCAAAGTTCATTGTATTTACCTGAAATTTAATTATTTTATGAATCAGGCATAATAATTGATTCATTGTTTAATATATTATATATTTTCTGGTATATTATTAATGTACACGGAAGAGAAAATACATTGGCTTTGGTAGCTAGCATATATCTTTTGTTTAAAGATGACTTTTGCGTAAGAAAGTAAAAAGAGAAGAAGAACATATTCGTATAGTAACGTTTTCTTTCATTGACATTAACGAATTCGAATATTAATGGAGTGGTAGGTAGTAGCTAGGCATGGCTGTATGGCTTCATGTGTATTTTCTGTATATAGGAATTTATCAATTTTCCAACCTTTGTGTAATTTGTACAGTTTTAGAAACCAACCAACCAGGGAATCCTATGAAATGATAATTATTCCCTTTTGTCATATCTTTACTGCTTATTGTGTCTATGCCTTTATTTTATTTGACAAATAAGTAAACAACAACTTTTAGTACATTTGCTCGAAAAAAAAGCTTTTAGTACATATGTTAAAGAGTAGTGCTTTCTCGCGAGTTATACTATCACGAACAATGTCTGTCGTTGGATTTTCATTTGACGGCATAAACAAGTGGCGTAAACAAGAATTTGTATTCTACTAAAGTAACTCGTATATATGAATATAACTACTCGCGATGACTTCTGTGAGAAAAACACTTACGATAAGAAGCAGTACTCTTATATAGTAATGCTTCTTATCACAAACGTTTTTTCTCACAAAGTCATCACGAATAGTTATATCCATATATATGACTTACTCTAGTAGAATATATATTCTCTATTCCACCACTCGTTTATGCCGTCAAATGAGAATCTAATGACAAACATTGTTCGTGATACTTAACCTCGCGAGAAATAACACTACTCAATATAAAATGATAAAAATATCAAACAAAAAGTTTTTAAATATTAATACTTTTGGATTCTTAAAGTCACCACATCACATGTTGATTAAGGTTAGGATTTGATGATTCATGAGACACGAGGATGCAAGTTGTGAAATCTTTCCAATATCTACACTACAAGACATAGAATATGGATCCGGTTCACATATGACCACTCAAGTTTGAGTGAATCTCATTTACATTAATTCACATATGACCACTAGTATATTTATTGTTAAAATTATTTTTACAATATCTCTGTTGTTTATTTTTTTTTATTTTTTCATGCAAATGAAGAAATGAGAAGAATATTTTTGGAAGATATTAACTAGTTTTAAGGTAGTCTCCAGGTATTCACCAAAAAAAGATATCTCCAGGTATTTTATCAATTATCACATTATATTGCTTCTTCTATCTTTAATAATGAAATGTCTTAGATTCTTACTATAAAAAAAAATAAGAATAGTGGTGATTGGTTTTCTTTTTTAATAGCAAATGAGTTATTGTGTGTATATAAAAGTAAATAAATGGGAGTACAGGAATACATAGGATAACAATAATTAGGTTAAGCGCCAAGGGGCATATAAGAATTATAGAGACAACAAAGTAGAAACCTACCGGACCAGGATGATCAAGCACGATCAACAAGACCTGGAAAACCACTGATAAAATATCTCAATAGACAATAGGCAAAAATAGGGCTCAACAACCCACTCATAAAAAGTACGAGGAGACCTAAATGACTTATCCAAATATCACTTCTAAGTCACCTTTTGGATTCACAGCTACTGCATCATTTTCGCGTCCCAAGACATTATTAACGTAAAAATAGAGAAGCTATACAATGCAGCTTCCACATTAACGCACCTCTTTGCTGCAATTTTTCTTAAAGTTCCGCAATACCAAACACCTTATAAAAGGAGAAAGTTATTTGATGCACCGATCGCTCTATATCCTTTAGTACCTTATCACAGAAAATAACTTCATTTTGCGATTTTCAAATCAATCACACCATAGAACGCTAAACTAAAGCTAAGTAAAGATCGAGAATAAATAGAAGAAGTTAGGTGGCATAACAAATTAACTCCCTCACTAACCAATTGAAGACTCTATACCACAACTGAAGAAAAAGCTCCCAAGTTACAAACAAGTGGGGGTTGTCTCCTTATAGCGACCACACAACACACAATTCGAGCCCTCAACATCTTAGATAACTCTGCATCTATAATGTTTTAGCTAGTAGGAGCCTTGTTTGAAAGCAATTTCTAAGAAAAGGCAATGACCTTTTTTAGAGTCTAACTCTTCCAAACTCTGAAAATAATGTGAAGTTCATACTTATACATAAATTGATAAATTATAACATTAACCATCGTTATTTTTGTTGTGGTTTTGTCCTTGCTTTGCAATTTGTAAGTGTTTTTTTTGGTCCATGGTTGTGCATTGGGTTGTTTTTCTTTAATATAATTTTTTGGTCTTTTAAAAAAAGATTATACAAAATACATGTTACCATTTTTAAAAATATGTATTTATACTATATGAAAAGCTTCAATAATAGAACTCTTCATTTCTTTTGGGCTTTGTTAGGAGTTTGGAGGGGGAGGTGAAGGGAGGGTTTTGAGGGTGACAATGATAAAAGAAAATAGAGAAAATCTTTCACATTTTTTTGAAAGAGTATTTTTTTAGAGAATGATAAACTATTGCTTACCATTCATATATTTTTAATATTAAGAATATTATAACAACATAGATTAAATTTGAAGAATTCATATAAACTCTCCAAAACCCTCCTCTAATACAACTTTTTAGTTCCTCCAAATGAGAAGAGTTTTATATTATGAAGAAAAATTAACCCATCAAAGTCCTCTCCGTCTAACATCCTCTATTTCTTGCACTTGCTTCTTTCTTTTTTCTAAAACCCTCTTCTCCCTTCCCCAACAAACTCGCAAAGAAAGCCTCGGAGGAATGATGAGAAACCTACTTTTTGCTAAACGCCATTTATTTTTGTTCTTGTTGACAATAGACACCACGTTTACCTTCAAAAGCATTTGAGCAATTTTCTAGATATATCTCATGTCGGCACCAATTAAACTTTGTTTTTCATGACTCATCATATGGCTATTATGGATCATCATCCCCTTTGAAATCTTGGTGCAAATATCTTAACATATATGCAACTACCTACTGTGATCAAATCCAGGTGGTTGACTTGGTTGGGTCCCATTTTGTAATTTTTATTAGCACAAAAAGACACAATGTGAATCATATATGTCCCCTTTTGATTGGCACACATGGAGATTGGATTGTTGTTGGGGGTTTGTTTGAGCCATGATTCCATGAAGATATGATACGATTTTCAACCATAAACTATTAATGATTCCTTTGTTCTTTGAAATAAAATTTCTTTATGCCTTTCACTAAATTACGTGATTTGATAGAGTTAGTGATAATATTATATTTGTCAATGATTAATTTTGTTTTCAAAAATTAAAGATAATTAATTCAGTTGAAATTTAAAAGAATGAGATACTTCAAGGTTCAACTTATATCACTCGAGCAACCCAAATATTTTTTAATTATGTATATAGTAATATTGTAAATCATCAAAACAAGTTTTTTTTATTAAGATTTCCTCTAGAGTATTTATAATTATATGTCAACACCTCTAAGCAAGACATTCAATCCGTAATAATAGTAAAACAAATAGTTACTATGTTTATTCAAATGGGTGGAAGTCCTAATTTATTTCTTCAAAGCTTGTAAATGCTAAATATCTTTCTATGTATGGGTTGAAGTTCTCCTTCGACTCTCTAATATTAATCATTTTTATTTATTAGAAAACATCTTTCAATACGATAAAATATATTTAGTTGAGGGATAAATCTATTATGGATTTTTTTGTCACTAATATTTAGGTATTAAATTTTTTAAAGTAAGGACCCGTCTCACAGCAATAAGGTCCTCATTATTCAATATTCTTTCGCAATCAACTTAAGAAAATCATTTTGAAATTTTGTTTTCGTCATTTGATGTTGCTCTCACTTTTTCATCCCAATCAAAGACAATAGTATAGCCATTATTGGTAAAAACAAATATTAACAAATGAGAATTAATTCAAATAAAAATTGAAAAGGTAGTTTTAGGAAGGAAAAAATTAGTGATACAAATTTTCAAGTATTTTGAGGTGATAAAACAAAATCTGTTTGGTTTTTTCATCTACCTATAACCTACTTAACAATTAGTAGTGGACCAACGCAAATACAATGACTTCATTTTGATCCGCCAATGCATATACAATGGACTTGGTTGGAAAGTCTCAGACACCTAGGGAGAAGTTTTCGAATTCTAGAATTACACTCATCTTCACTTAACTTAATTTTTTATAATAATTTTGTCATTATCTTCTTTTCATGTCATCTTCTATTGACCCGTTTTCATATGAATTTTTAAATATAAAATCTAAAATTCATATGAAAACATGAATGACAGACCATATATTTGAACATTAAAAATTTATATCTTAAAAAATTATATATAAATTGATTAAAATAACGTGAAAAAAAGGACGAAATCATTATATGAATCAAAACATAAGAATAGGATAAAGACATTGCATAAATCATAAACGTGTTGCTGAATTACATCCTTAAATTCTTCTAAAGCCAATTCTTTGGGGAGTTAGGGTCGAAGGCATATTGATGATTCTTTGAGCTTCCTAGGTGTCCATACATGCATTGACCTCTAATTGATAGTTTGTAATTACCAAAGAGGCTAAGCAGTTGGGGTAATTAATTACTTAGGGTGTCTATTGGAAGTCATAAACCCTAATTACTACGGGTTAGCAACAAAGAGTGAAAAAAACGTCATTTATGCATTAACCTCTTCTATTATTGGTTTTTTTATATAAAGTTTTATGTATTAATTTAATGAAGTGTTTATTTTTAATGTAAATTGCACTAAAGATACATAATCAAAATAAAATTAATCTAATACATGCTTTTATTAGCTTTTTGGTAACGGTTGATTTTGCTAAGTTGTTGGCCTTTTTCATTAAAATGAAAACAGAATGAGTGATTGTATATTGATTTCATAAAACAATGAAATTTTGGAACAAATATCAGGGATATTTGGAGTATAATCTTTGAGTAAGATTCCAACAATAATAACTATTTTGTTTTTGCAACTGGAGTCTTCGACTACATACTATGAATTGGTCTTTTTGATCCTATATAGTACTCCACCATGAACGGACCAAGGAGGGAGCAGATGTGCATGCTCAAGTAAAGACCTTCTCTAGGAAAATTTTCACTAATGACATTGAGACATTGACATTTGACAGTGATTTGAATCTATTACAAATGGTGTCTTCCCTATCTATTTATATATACTCCCCATGTCTTAAATATACGGAAAAAAGTCGAACAAAGTTTATGCATCTGATTTTTATTGTTGAAGGATTTGTGCATTTGATTATATTTGAATCAAATATATCAACTTTGTTTGGGTATTTTTTTTGTTGGTTATATTTGAGACCGAAATAGTGTATAGTCTATTTTACAATGTAGTTAATAATCAATGCCAACCATTAAAATCAATACAATGCATTTGGGACATGCAAGCCATTTTGTAGGTCTCCATTGAACACATATATAATATGTCGGTGCATATAACAAAACGTACGAAAAGCATTTAATCATTATCGATCGACATATAATAACACAGTCAACTCAACATTGAGTGCATTCAATCAACTAACTAGCAACTTGCAAAAACAACCTTGTGGTTAGTTGCCACAATTGCATGCCGCATGACATTTTGCTCATTCATTGAATAGGTTTGACCAAAAACAAATTAAGATCAAGGCAGAAGGGGTACTATGTTATATGCAACTTGTTTCAAGAACTACTAGAAGTTGAAGAAAAACATTCAATTCTTTTGCTTTAGTTGAATGTCACGAATATAGTTGCTTTTTGTTATATGGTTTATGTTTATATCCAATAGTAGTAGATGAATTTGGATAGAGTAACAAAAAAAAAAGATGAATTTGGGTAGATGTGAACAAATAAATTTCTTTGCAGCCCATACACTCAATTTCTACCATAGAACACCTTCCTTTTGAGAGAAAGAAACCATGGAACACCTTTATCTCGCGTGCAAAGATTAAAATAAATTCACTTACATAGTAATATAAAAGAGCTTGAAAAAAATTGGGAAGAAAAACTAATATTATTATTTTTTAAATTAATTTAAAAATTTAATATTTTAATATGGGAAATATTAATATATTTTTTTGAGGAAATTGTAAAGTAGTGGTAAAGTAGTATATTTTTTTTGTGGTGGCGGGATTTGAACCCGGGACCTTGAATATATTATACATTGTCCTTACTAACTGAGTTAAGTTTGTGAGGATGTAATAGTAGTGTATTAAAAACTAGAAAAAAAATTATAAAAAAACTGGAAAACAAAATTATAAAATGAATGTTTTTTTAAGGGAAAAAAACTAGGTGATCGGTCGTGGTCAATACTCAAATAGAATAAAAAAATGAAAGTTAAACATAAGAAAAACTGATTTCTAAATTGATGTAAATATTTAAATTAGATTATAATTTAATATTATAATAAAAATAAATTATAATGGTGATGGTGGTCAATGCCAAAGTCAAGCAATCAACCGCCGGAGCACCGCCATAAACAATTGGAGCTCTGTCGCGGACCACCGAAGGGTCTCCGAAGATCTGCCATACGCTTCGATGATTTCCCAGTGGTTCCCATCGACCATCACATTGTTATTAATATTTAATTTCTTATTGAAATTATTAATATAATTTTTGAATGTTTTTTGAATTATCAAATAATCTATTTTGGGCCATTAAAAAATCTACGAAAATTGTTGTTCTCGCTTCAAAAATTGCAATGACACACATGGAAATTTTGCATATAATCCCAACTGCAGCTAACTGTCGCAGTATCGCTCAAATAGCGAGCTGCAGTTGGCTCAGCTGCATTAAGTGCAGTTCATGCTAACTGATTTTTCAGGAAATAATAATTGGATATGATGAATAGATATGAAATTTTTCTTATTGTAAAAATAATTTTTTCGTTATTTTAGATGATTACATTGGATTAGGTGTATTCTTTTCTAACATCGTTATGGTTAATGTACAATGGAAGGAATGAGACTGTACATACATATTAGAGAAACTATGCATGTTTGTTTTTCCTTTTCCCTCTAAATGTGTAGTAATTTCTTAATTAGACAAGTTATAGAGTTGTTCTTGATATCAAACCTTGAACAAATATTTATAGAGGAAATAGCCTGACAGCAAGAACAGATTGATTAGAGAAATCATTTGAAATTCTATTGCCATATTGTGATAACATCGCAAAATGCCTACAAATTGTTATGAAAATTCTCAATTCTTTTGAATTCCTATCCTAAAAATAAAAATCTCAGAACAAATTAACTTTCAGAGTTGTAAGGAAGTAACAAAAGATCGTCAAAAAGAGGAGAAAACATTAGCTACCAATTCCCCCATTCCCAGCTTTAGAGAGACCCACCACACATAGAAGCCATTGCCTTCAAACATGGCCATAATTGAGACATTATTCTCCCCTTTGAAACTTGTTACAGGACAAACAACCAACATCATCAAATACATAAAAAAGAGAGGAACGAAATCTAGTGAAGAAAATCAGTTATTCTAACTGATTTTTCAGGAAATAATCATTGGATTAGATGAATGGATATGGAATTTTTCCTATTGGAAAAATATTAGTTGCATATAATTATCTCAAGGGGAGATCAAATACATGAACAATTATCAGCAGTAAGCAGGAACTGCACTTAAGTGCAGTGCAGTCGCGCCAACTGAAGTAGTTGGCACAACAGCAATTAACCGCACAGTTCACTGCCCGAACCATAATTAGCTGCAGTTGGGGTCATATGTGTAATTTCCATGCGTGTTATATAGCAATTTTTGAAGTGAGAATAGCAATTTTCAAAATCTATTTGGGCCCAGCAGAAAAATATGTCTTTGGGCTGAAGTACCTATTCATTCCCTAATGGCTATTAGTTTTTCCACCCTACCTATTTCTCGCGCTCCATATTTTTTTGTGAAAATACCCATGTGATTATAGAATCCGAAAATTCCATAGGCATTTTCGTAAAATAAATAGGACGTGGGAAAAGGTGATAGAGTGGGGAAAAGTAAAAGTCTGCACAAGTAGGAAAAAGAATCTTTTTTAAATTTTTTTAAAGATACTCTTTTTTACAAGAATATGTAAAGTGAACTTATTTAAATAAAAATTCTGTCAATTTATTTTGAGAAAATTATATTCACCTCCCCTAAGTTCTTCTTAAATAACATTCACATCCCCTCTAGTTTTAAAACTTACATTAACCTCCTTTACTTATTTATCAAATATACACCGGCCTTCCTTGCAAGATAACACTGTTACTTCTCTGTTAAATGAAACCAACCACCAGAACATCCCATGAACACAAAAGCAAAGAAACCATGGGATTCTCAACCACAAAGAAACTCCCCCTTTGTTGAAATATTCTCACTAATTTCCCTTTCCGTCACCATTTACTCAAATTTCCCTTTCCAATAATTTTTATTTTCCCCAATTTTCCGAGTATCAAAT
>Ga0228710_1002558_pt1 | contig 28714 bp, 13 predicted proteins | sample MedpolnodulmetaG_FD_177995 | JGI IMG/M metagenome (GOLD analysis project Ga0228710, IMG submission 177995) | Root nodule microbial communities from Medicago polymorpha collected in Santa Monica, California, United States - pink nodules | ecosystem: Host-associated > Plants > Roots > Nodule... | reverse complement strand
ATTGGTTTATTTCATACTCTAGAATTTAATCTAGAAGGACATGTTTAAAGTGAGATATTATATCACTCACGTGTAGCTGGCTTGTGCCAATGAATGAAAACAAATTTAGAATTATGCAGCACATAAAGTTATACAGACAACATATGTCTACAAAAATATTGGAAAATTAAGCATGAAAAAACATATATAAGGAGCTAGTAAGCAAGCAATGCACATAAGCATCAGAAAATTTGATTGGAGGACAAAATATTGGTGTGTTTTAAAAGAAAAAAATAGCCAAATTATCAAAAATAGATAGAAAGAGATAAGAATAAACATTTATTATAGAATCTCCCATGTAAATCACCAAATTATCAAAATTTAAGAAAGAGAAAAGAATAGACACATATGACAGAAACTTTAAAATGTATAGGTTCAAATTTAAAATCTTTCATTACATTTTATAAAACTCATCACAACATTTATAGGTAGCTTAATCAAGATTATAAGGCTGAAAGAGCACAGTATTGTAAGTTATGTTACATCATAAATTGTATTTTTTAGCTTAATCAAGATTGCAATGCATAACTTTAAACCTAAACCATGGAAGATAAATGATGAAACATTTCCAAAACTCAGTTGAGTGTGGCAGAGAATCAACCATCGTGCAAATATGTGTTGAAAGTTCAATGAAGCATTATAACAAACAGGTGGGGGAGGGGAAACTGCAAAAGTAAGAAAGAAAAAAACTAATTTAGAGAAAATTGTTTTACCTTTGTTAGTTATGTCTTCGACATCTTGTGGTTGGTTGGTTCCTGTTCTCAGGAATATTTGCCAAAGCTAAAACAAAAACCAAAACAGCAACCATAAGTAACAAAAACAAAGTAAAATGCAATGTAAAACATTATGACCAAGCACAAAAACAGTCCTCATCTCATAACTATAGCTCATAACTTTTCTATACATCACTTTGATGACTAATCTAGGAAGTGGGTAGGTTAAAAAATTCACAAATGAATAGAAAAACAAATAATTTTGAGTTGAAAAAGTTCCGATACATAAAGGATTGATCATATTCTACACTCACAACATTGAAATCTAATTGAGAAAATTTTTCAGAAGTTGAGAAAATTTAATTGTTTGGGAATCATATGAGTGTGACCTTTTTTTTATGGGAGCACATTAATATCCTTGGTAAACCTCATAAATCATGTTGAGTGGGTGATTATTTGGGCTTGCATGGGATACACCAAAAGTCAATTTGAAATTTGAAATTCAAATTGAACTTGCATAGGAGGGAAATTTTTTAGCATTAGCATTTAATGACAGATAATTAGAGGGAAAAATTAGGGTTAATGGTTGCATGACCTAATAAGCATTTAGAGTAAGGGATATCATTAATCACTTGAACCTAAACTACTTGTTTAGGATCTGGATTTATGGTTACATATGATACAATAGATTTGTTTCATTACAACATAGTAGCTGAACACTATCATTTATTGTGAATCAGGTACCTTTGTAGGTAGTCATGGATTCGAACAATGCAACTATGGAAGATGAAACAAAACACCTTCCATCAGGGGAAACAACAGAAGGAGAAAGAGACACGATTAGCAATTTATATAAGGTTCATGTAAACTTAACTGAGTTGGTAAGACATTGGATTATATTTATAGAGGCTAGGATTCACACATTGGCATCCTACTTATTCACCTTAAGAGACGAATTTGTAACGAGGATACTATTTGTAAAAAAAATATATTATAGGAAACCAAAAAAGAATTGGCTCAAATGGTTATGATTTGAATCCCTTAAATATGTGGTCAGAATTTTATTTTCCATTTAATATATGAGAACATTAAAAAATTCGGTTCCATAAGATCTTTGACGGAGATTAACCAATAACCACTGTTAAATGGAGGTATAAACTTTGTATCAATATATAACAAAAAAACTTATTCTAGGAATTGTAACAAGCTTTTCAAGAAAATACATTTTATTTTAAGCATATTAATATGGCTTTTTTTTATATGAATATATTATTATGCCCGAAAAATTGTAAAAGTTTATTAAAGAGTATCTATAAGATTAACAATAGATTGATTGAAGTGGTAAATGACTTGAGTCCCTTAATCATTTGGTCAAGAGTTCAATTCCTATGGCTCATGCGTGTGGAAAAAATCTAGTTGAAAAAGAACCCACATTTTGTGTCCTGCATGTTCTGAGATAATATTAATCACTGTTAACTTCATATCAATATCATGGTAGTTAAAAAATACATATAAAATATTATTATTTTAAGATTAGAGTTTTTATATAAAATTTAAATATATTTGTGGTTTTATTTTTTTAAAGTAAAGTATGCATTTGTAGAAAATAGATTTTCAAATTTTAACGCATGTGTAGTTCTAAAAAAAAAAACTATTTTGTGGAGTTGTGTTAGATTTCGATTTAACAATTTTCTCAAAACAAAACATGATTTTCAACGTGACAACCACTTTTATAAGTAATATTACGTGATTGGACCACATATCGTATCTCATTGAAAAGGGAACTCAGAGTTCTCTTTCAAGTCCGAGACAAGATGCATAAATTTTAAGAAGCTCTAGCTTTTATTACTCATTTTGAGGAACTCAATAATCCTTCATTCATATGCTGCATATAGGGCTGGAAATGAGTCGAGTCGAACTGAACTCATATGAGCTCGACTCGACTTGATAAAATTTGGTTCAGCTCAAAACTCGGTTCGAGTTCGTTACGAACTTTTTTTTAGCTCGAACTCGACTCAATTTGAGTTCGCGAGTAGCTCGGTTCGGCTCGTTAGGTTCAGTTCAGTTGCTCGAATCACACCTTTTAAAAATCTTTTTTTAAAATAAATATCAAAATTTATAGATCTTTGACCTTTTAAATTTTATTTTTAAAAAAAAGAAAAAAGAAAGCAAAATCCATACAAAGGATAGACTTGAATTGTACAAAATTTAAAGATGCATAGATATGCAGAAAAATATCGAAAATTAAAACTGATATAAGTAACAAAGGAAGAAGAAAAAAAAACCCAACAAAATTCAATAATCAAAAGTGAGAACATTCTCAAAATATTCTTCTACTTCTAAGCTCTAATAGTTCTCCGCTTCAAGAGAAATAGTATCAGTTATAACAACTACATTTGCCATAGCCTTCAACTTAATTGTTTACTTATTTAGACATCAACAAGCTTCACAAATGATGTGCACTACAAAGCAGCAACAATTTTAAAAACAAAAGAAAAAGTAGATTATTAACATCATGGAAAAGTCTACTGTACTTGCTAAAAGTACAATAATCGTAATTAGGGTTTGTATTGTATTAGTCATGCCTTGAGAAGACACTCAAAGGTTGTATTTATAGCTCTCTATGGGTCTGATTTGTGGTTACTGAGGCAGCAAGTAACAAGGGTATTTAGGTATTTTAGGCGCGTTCTAGAGGTCTCTAGAAGTAAGTAAAGGCGGCGCCTTGAGAAGGGCGCGCCTTGGGCTTCAGGGCCCTTATGAAGGACGTTGAGGCCTCTGAGAGGGTCTAAAAGCCTTTCAAGAGGTCTTTTAGGTCCTTAGAAATATTATGACGGTCCACAGCCCCCCAAGCACGAGTCTTGGGACAAGGGAAGTGATTTACTTGTTTAAAGTTTTTGCATATGTTTTGGTTCGTATTTCATTTATGTCCTTAGATGTTGTCATTCGGACTTGGAGGAATCCCCTAGGATGGTGTTGCCTTTTCTTCGGAGCCCCTTAGGTAGTGAACATTTGAATTGTCTCGTAGGTTAACCACGTATAGCCCCCGAAGCACAAGTCTTTTAGAAGAAGGCGGAGTGGTTTGTAACAATATGATGATTTCGCGTTTTTGCAATAATCAGGGCGATTTCTTTAGGGCGAGTGTTCGTATAGTGGCAAGGCGAGCTTTCATATCTAATGAGATATCTAACGGTCCAGATGTCGTGACCTTTCAATGGTGTCGACGTGTCCAAATCATGACTATCTTCTCCATGTGTCTCCACTCATTGATGTCTTAGGCGCATTTTTCTAGGTGGCTTCAGTTCTTCTCCTATTAAAGTGTGTATGTTCATTGTTTCTGCCATTTCATTTTCTCATTTCTTGCTCCTGACCTCACGCGCGCTTCTTCGTTTTTAGCTTGTTCCTGGAACGTCAAATCGTGCTCCAAAGCTTCTCAGGTACTCTTTTGCTCTTAGCTTTTCTAGTTTTTTTTTATCTTTTTAGGAATGGTTTTGATTAGGGAGTGTGACGATACGAGTCAGGTTATTTCACCCACTAATTTTTCTGAGAAGGATCAATTGAAAAGGGATTGCTTGCGGCATTCAACTCGGTCAAATGGGGTGATTGACTGGGAAGTGTATGATTTAGGACTTTACGGTGAAAATTTGTTTAGTGATAGCGATAGTGGTGATAATTCAGGTAGTGATTGTGTGTTTCTGTATGCTACCTCAGAAATAGATCCTAAGGAGGAGGTTTGTCGCGAGATTTGTCCCTATAACCCTTCGTTGTTCTATCCGGAAAGAAAAGAGTTGTCTTCGTCGCTTTTGGACGATCTTGAGATGGAACAATTTGCAGATGAGGTCCTCCAAGAATATTCTTTCTATACAGACATGCCAGACATCGACTTCTTTTGGAGTAAGCATAATATCTCTTCTACTGGGAACGAGGAGGATGTGGTGGTGTTATCATGTGACGTAGATGAAAGAGTGTGCGATCAGGATATGGCGGGCGCCCTAGATCAGTCGTTTCTGATGTATAAGGCGGTTTTAGACGACTTCGGTGTAAAAATACCTTTTACGGCGTTTGAGATGGATGTTTTGAAGTTTCTGAATGTGGCGCCATCGCAAATCTGCCCCAATAGTTGGGCATTTATTCGAGGATTTGAGATTTTATGTAAAGCTTTGAATTTGGAGGCTTCAGTTGGAGTCTTCTTTCATTTTTATGGAACCAAAGATGTTAACAAAGGGACATTGATTACTATTGGCGCCCATCCAGGTAAAAAACTTTTTCCTCCTTCTGCTTCGAATTTTAAGAAAGAATGGCAGGATTCTTTTGCGAGGATTCAAGGAGCGCCGAAGTGTTCTACTGCTTCAATATTGGTGGAAGGAGAGCCAAAGTTTCCTCTGTTGGAACAAAATGTGTTTAACAATACCACTTTTGAGTTTTTATGATTACAATGTATTAAAAAATGTCAATTGGATATACTAATATTTGTTCAAGTGTGCACGACCATAGATAAAAATTTGAGTGTCTTTTAAATCAAGCATAGGTTCAGGAAGAACAAATCAGAGCAATGGAAACTACAAAAAGGAAGCTTGTGTTGCAAGAAAGCATCTGAAGAAAAGAGGTTCTGACGATCACCAGAAGCTGACGTCATCAGAATCACTCTCATCAAAAGCTATTTACCAGAAGCTGGCATCATCAGAAGCTAAAAGACTGAAAGCTTTAGTGTTTGTGAAAAAAAATTGTTTTGAAAATACAAGTTGTTGCTTAATGAATTTAGTTAATGCAATAATTACACACTTTTTGATATAAATTTACCACTTTTATTACTTTAATCAATGTCTTTGTTAGCATTCTCGATATATTATTATGTCTGGAAAATGAAAATTGTACTCTCTCCGTCCCAAATTGTATAATGTTTTGGGCATTTCACACGTATTAAGAAATCTGATTAATATTGTATGGAAAAGAGATATTATAAGTTGTTTTACAAAATTGTCCTTAATAAATAATATGAGAAACATAAATGAAAGAATTGAAAAAAGAGATTTTAATAATTAGTTAATGATATAATAGGAAAATTAACATTGATGTTTCATTGATATTGAAAAACGATATATAACTTGAGACAAATATCTTTCTCTAAAGCGACATACAATTTGGGACGGAGTGAGTATATTAAAGACTACTTGCAAGAGATTATTTAAAGATTTGAGTTTTTTATTAAATTTAAAATTAAGCTTTTTTTAATTAAAGTATTTATTTGAAAAAAATGGATTTGACCGTACAGTGCAGTTGAACAAGAAGAAGAAAATTGAAACTAGCATTATTGAAAAAGAAAAAGAAATCGAGTATGGATGAAAGATGTCATTGATTAATCTTCCATAGAGATTGATTGAACATCAAGATTGTTTGATCGTTTGTGGGTGAAAGAGAGTGAAACTTTAGAGTGACAATGAATGAAATCAAGGTTTTGAGAGAATTTATATAAAAGGGCAATTTTAGTATTATAAAAAACTTTTAAGAAAATTTGGGTGTAACAAAAAATATATGGGGTGTGAATAGAAAAATTCAAATGATTTTCAACGTGACAACCACTTTAATTTATTAACTGATGGGGACCAAATACCGTTTCTCATTGAAAAGGGGACTCAAAGTTCTCTCTTTCAAGTCCAAGATGTGTGAATTTTTTGTGAAGCTCTAGCTTATAGTATTCATTTTGAGGGACTCAATAATCCTTCATTCATATGCTGCATAAACTTCTCCAAATCACATTGTTAAGGTTTGTTCTTATTCTTATTATTTACTAATTTTGAAAAGTTTTATGTTAGTTACTACAAACTGAATCTATGTTGAATGGGAGTTGTATCTTCATCTTTTTCTTTTCGTAATCTATAATAATTTATTATTTATTGTCATTCTCACTTATTCTATGTCTAACTTTTTCATTACATTATGTATTCAATTTTAAATGATGGGAGCTTTAGTGACAAATTTTAACATCAACCTAGAAATTCTAAGGCATAAATTTGAATTAATTTGGATTTATAAAGCCTTACTTAATATCAAAAAGCTAGCTTTTGAAGTAAGTTGGAGATTTTTGTCAAAAAAAAAAAATGGAAGAAAAATAAAGTCAATTAAGATATGTATTCTTACTTTCTCTAATAATCCCCGCATTGACTTTTGATAAAAAGAGGTTGCTCATACGTTATAACCATTGTTCAGCTAATATTATTATTCGATGTGGGACTTTCAGCAATGCAAGCTTGGGTTATAGACACTTTTTTTTTATATATATATTTATTTTTCTATAGCTTTGGTTTCCATGGGAAAGGGACTCCAATAATCTCTAGTTCGGCCAGGAGGTAAGTAAGTTCCGACCATAGATAGTTCTAACAAGGATCCAAACTCATCATTAACGAAATATCATTAATCACTTGAGCCTAAACTACTTGTTTAGGTAAACTTATGGTTACATATGATACAATTGATTTGTTTCATTACAACATAGTAGCTGAACACTGTCATTTATTGTGAATCAGGTGCTTTTGTAGGTAGTCATGGATTCAAACAATGAAACAGAATACCTTACAACAGGGGAAACATCAGTAGGAAAAAGAGACATGATTAGCACATTACATGAAAGCATTCTTAGTCAAATCCTGTCTTTCATTCCAATCGTAGACGCGGTTAGCACTAGCGTCTTGTCAAGAAGATGGATTGATGTTTGGACATCCATAACCAATCTAAAGTTTGATGATAGATTGCTCGGTTCTAAGAAGAAAAAGATGCAAAAGGAACAGTTTGTGAATTTTGTTGAAAAAGTGCTTATTCACTTTACTAACTCAAGCATCCAAAGTTTCTCTCTTTGCTTAACTAGTCATCAGTATGATTCATCTCAGTTAAGTGAATGGATTTCCTTTATCTTAGAGAGAAAAGTTCAAATGCTTCATATTCAATATGCTGATAAATCCTTCCAATTCACTTTTTAGCTGCAATTCTTTAGTCGAATTGACGCTTCAAATGGGATGTACTCTTAGTCTTCCCATATCTGTGTCTCCAAAACCTTCAAAAACTTAGCATTTCTGGGATTAAGTTATTTAGTGATTCCTCCAATTATTCAAAAGATATAAATCTTAGTTTCCCAATTCTCAAAGTGTTTGAAGCTAGAGGGTGCAAATGGCCAACAACACAGAACATTAGTTTACAATTACCTTTACTTGAGAAGTTTTCCATAGCAATATGGAACCGTCATTCAAATGAATTATGTAAATTTGCCATCAAAGTTTACAGCCCACACCTAGCCAATTTCTCTTATGAGGGTGATCTCGAACAGGATATCGTTCTGTGTGATTTATCGTCTGTTCCTAATGCTTCTATTGTGATTGTTGTTGATGAAGATAAAAAGCACAGAATGGATGAACTTGGTTTTCGAGCATATAATTTTTGAAGACAAATCGATGAAGTGGAACGACTAAAATTATTGTTTTACAAGGTATGCTTTTCTTTTGTGATAGTTCAATGGCTATAGTCTTGAAAATTGAACCAAAAAAAAATCTCAGAATTTGAATAAAATTTTCCTTGTCCTACAGGTTCTAAGGCATGCTAAAGATATTTTCACCAATCTGCCTGTCTTTGGAAGGTTAACTTATCTGCAACTAAATGAGGTCACTGGTGAAGCTTTGTTGCAATTACTCCGCAATTCCCCTATTCTTAATACTCTTGTTTTACTTAATGTAAGTTTAGTTACTCTAGCTTTTTGTTCAAAGAAATTTAAAGTTTGTTTGGATTGGCTTATTTGAACTTATCTATTGGTATAAACACTTGTGAGACTGTTTAAGAGAATTTATAAAAACAACTTATGACATGTCCATAAGCAACTATTTTCAGCTAATTTCCATAAGTTCTCTAGAATAGCTTACAAAAGCAGATTACAGCTTAGTATATGAAAAAAGTTTAGCTTAATTTTATTTTTTGTTACCGATATAACTTATAGGTAAGCACTTATTTGATAAGTGCTTATACTATAAGCGCTTAATTAAGTTGTTTTTCCAATCAGGATCTTTATTACGTTTAACAAAATAATGTCGATGATAGATAACTCATGATACACAAAATTTCAGGGAGTAGATGATTTGCATAAAGATGTCTTCACTTCTGCAATATTACCTCACTGCTCTCTGTCAAGCTTCAAAGTATTTCAGTTTAAAGCATTCAATGCGAACGAGTATGATCTTTGTTTGGTTAAATTCATGTTGGAAAATGCAGCAATGTTGGAGAAGATGACGATATCACTGGCTTTTTGGCTGCGATATGCAGATATTGATTTGGAAAAGGTTAAGGAGCAGATACGCTCATTGCCAAAGTGTTCTAACAATTGCAAGATAGAATTTTCTGATATCAGTAGTTCCTAAAGATTTTCAAAACACGATACGAATATTTGTGTCGCGGCTGTTTAATGTATCTAGTGTATTGCTTTACTACATTATAGCAATGCAAAATGCAAGAGGTTTCTCTTTTTCCTGTTGGTTTTCTAGTAGTTATTTATTTATCATTAGAATGTAATTTAGAATGTTATTGTATCCTGTTTTATATTGTAATGATAAGTTTACCGATAATTGAATTGTATCACAACAAGAAAAAATATAAGGAAATTTGTGTCAGTATAACTTTGTATCAGTATTCATACTTAGCATCTTAAATTCTTCAATGAACCAGATGGAAGAATAACAGAACCTAAAATGTAGATGGGGTACATTTGATTGTGTGACACCCTAGGACGAGGACGAGGGTGGGGAGTGATTGTGAGTTATGAGGCATGTTCAATGAGAGGCTTCTAACATGCTTTTAGGCAAAGTGTCAAATGATTGAACCAAATTCACTTTGGAATGAGAGGAAACCAGAGGCCATGCAAGTATGGAACTGTGCGACTTTAGAAAACTTATAAAAATGAAATTGTAATACCTATGTCAACCAGATGCATCTTCATTTTGATAGCATAAAATAAAAACTTTCTAGCTAAATGTGTTTGCCTTGGAGTAATTATGGATGGGCAACCTTATGAAAAGTTTTCTAGAAAGCATGTGATTGAGGACAAAGTATACTGAAAAGACTCGTGTTTGTTTGTAAGACAAAATACTTCTAATCTAAGTAGCAACTTAGCTGAACTTAGATATATCAGTACTTCCTTCTAAGAGGCATTCAGTAACTCACATTTTATTGTAGTAATGCTAGTTAATTGTTAATCAAATTAATTTAAATATTCCTAAATTCCTTTCTGCAAAGAAATGAGGCCCTGACTTAGGAGACAGAAAAAATAGGGATCCGGGAAGCATTTCATTATCACCATGGTAACACTTAATAAATGGAATTTAGTTCAGCATCTCAAAACTGGCACAATTTACAATGATGTATCTTCAACTATTCTAAAATCTCACACTCAAAAACCAATAGAATACATAGTTTATAGCAGAACATTAATTTGAATCTTCAAGCACTTCTGCTTCAAATTAAATTATTTACTGAATTTCCATATTGCATTAAGTACTTTGGTAGTTTGGTTCAAGCCAAGGTGATCAATATGACAAGATGCAATGCAAAAAAGTGCATGTTTGTTTTATTTACACAGTGAATAGATCTTGAACGCGCTGCATGCTTGAAGATCAAGTTTGTAGCTTTTTGAAGTCACCCTAGAATAACATTGAGACATGACGCCTCTGCGAAGAAGATGGTTTCCAAACATAAGCTAATTCACATTTCAGAGGATCTTTCCTGTCATGTCTTTTGAAGAAATGCTCTTCACTAAATTTGCAATGTTTTTGCCTATTGGCAATGGTATCACCAAGTATCAACTACATACAAAGCGGTTTTTTTAATGTCACAATAATAAGAAACATAATAACCAAAATTTCAAGTACCTGATAAATTATTGATTGAGAGTCCTGCTTTGCATTGCATGAGATACAACCTAAAAATATGTTTATAAGCAAGAAGTATATCTTATCATACAAGCAGAGTTTATTACAGGGTTGAGTCATGACCAACTCGAATTCTAAAATTATCAAATAGTTATAAAAAGTAACTAAGCTTTTTGAGCTGACTAATACCCTAAATAGATAAGACATATACTCATAAAAAGTTAGTCATTGGAGAAACTTTGCTGAGATAATTTCACATATCACCAATTTTCCTTCTTACATATTCAACTATTACCAGTCACTCACATTAAATACTAAACTTAGAAATAATCACCATGTTTTGTTTGTGTGCTCCTTTTCTCTTCATTGTTCTGTTCAAGTACTTCATTGATTGAATCCTTCATTCAAAATCAAACCCCAGTACTTACTTCAACTATCTAATTCCATGGACTGACCTTAAAATAATATGTTTCATATCAATTTTTTATTGTTCATTCCAATATTTTAAAAACGGAACCAGACACTGAACTGACGAGACCTCCAAATCATAGTTCGACTAGTTGAAAGGTCTAGTTCGGTTTTTAAATATTGGTTCATTCTTTTTCAAATTTTTGAACAAGTACTCACATAATGATCATTTAAGAGGAATGATCAAACAAAGAATGGAAGAGACCATCATATGAACTAGTTTCAACTTTGAAAAAGAATATAGAGTGAAAGTGAAAACATTGAGAACCTATGAAGCACATACACAAACATGGACACCGGACACGACACGGATAATAATTTGAGAAAATGACATAATTCAGTATAATTATAGGTGTCGTGTCAGTGTCAGACACCAACACGTATCCGACACCAGGACATCCTTAATCTGAGAAATATTCGTGCTTCATAGTTAAGAACACATTTGAAAGATTTCTAGTATAGTAGTGTTTGAAATGAAGGATTTGATTTTGAGGTGTGACTAGAACAGAACAGTGAAGAGTAGAGTAGCAAACATGCAAAACAAGGTGTTGAATTTCATGTACACATAAAGTGAATGGCTTGTAATAGGTAACTATGTGAAAGAAGATTAAGAGTTAGACAAATACAAGTTGAACAAGTTGAGATATATTTATAGAGAGAATGAAAGTGAAAGTATATGACAGTAAGAAGAGAAGGGAAATTGAGGAGAAACTCTCTGTTACAGCTCAATTTCCATCCATCACACGGTATCTCCTTCCAGCTCATAACTTATTGTCATTAATGTACTTATGATGATTCACCTCCTCTAATGGTCAATTTGGTAAACAAAGTTGTACTTTCATTGTTTATCTATAATTAATTTTTCTCACATTTAATATTATAGTATAAAATTTAGGGGAAAGATTCAATTTGGTCTCTCGAAATTCTTTCACAAAAATAATACTCAAATTAGTCTATGACATTTTTATTAGAGAGACAAATTGATCTCTATGCTGATTTTGACTCACTATAACAAAAAAAACTAATTTTGTATCCAATTGTCTTACATTAAAATGCCAGAGACTAATTTAATATTATTTTATTGATGGATTGAATTGAATCACGAGAGAACAAATTACGCATTTATTCTAAAATTTAATTTAAAAAATGTAAGAATTGTATTAATATCATGTGACCAAACCAATATAAGTAGTTTAAGTTCCTTACTTGACTACTTCCTCCAACCTTAATTATAAGAAGAAAAAAAACTTTCTTTCACACTTATTAATTAAGGATGATAGTTAAATCTATTTTATTTTCTTATGATTTCATGTAAAAAAGAAATAAATTTATCGACAAACCCCTCGTGGTAATGGTCGTCATCACAACATTTAGTTACATAATTTACGATATATTTGAAACAATGACATTAAGGTAGTTGTATTGAATTAGGATTCTAAAGGATTTTATAAGACCTTTTTATCACGAAATTTTTTTGTGGTATTCAATTAAGATTCTTTGTAACTTAAAAAGAGTATTATATTATTTAATCAAGATTATTTGTTATTTAAAATAAGTCTTGTGGTATTCAATGAAGATTATTTGTCATTTAAAATAAGGCTTGTGGTATTCAATCAAGATTCTTCATCACTTGAAAAATGTCTTGTGGTATTCAAATCATTCAAATTTCGAAGGATTGTTTAATAAATTGGATTTTGATGGATTTTGAGAGATTTTCTAATGAAATTTTAACATGAAAAAATCTTTCATGAAAACATGAGATTTCTTAGAATTGTTATTTTTTTAAGATTTTACTATCTCTCTTCCAGACTCTCTCTCTCACCCTCTCTCTTCCTATCTCTCTCTCTCTCTCTTTCTCTCCCTGTATCTTCCCTCCTCTCTTCCTCTCTCTTCCCCCTCTCTCCTCTCTCGTAAAACATAAAAGTAAAATAAATAAATAAATAAATAAAAGAGTTGGTATCCAAGTAAAATAAATATATAAATAAATAAAAGAGTTGGTATCCAGAATATTGTAAAAGAGAGTGTGTATGATTATTTCTTTTCAAAATTCATAAAATCTTTTGAAATCTTATAAATCCATAAAATCATTTCAAATCCTTTAAAATCTTATGATGTAAATCCATTGAAATTCAAATTATAAATTCTGATAATCTTTTAAAATCATCAAAGTCATTAAAATCTTCCAAATCTTTTAAAATCCTCAAGACTTTTTTAATCAAAAATTATATCTTTTAAAATCTAATCCAATACATCCCCGTAAATATGGATATATTTATTGACATTTGCCTAAAATATAAGACCAACAAACACATATAGTTTTTTTTTGTTTATGGTTGAGGTCGGATGGAGTGCGAATTTAGATGATTGATTATAGAGTTTCCTATTTGTGATAAACAATTTTTAAATGTACTTCATTACCTCGAACAAAATAGATAGTTAGTTGTACACAACATATTTTATATATAACAATAAAATCACACTAATATGCAATTTAGAAAAACAAATTAACTTCTGTATTTAATTGAAATTGTATGCATTAGAGATTTTCTAGGAGTAGATAGTGACTACTCTAAAAACACAAATCATTGTTTTTTAATGAATCCAAAGTGTTCGGCTTATATTGGGTGATGCACATGAGATGGTTGAGTGTGAGCATGCTAAGTGATAGTGATGGTACGTTGAAATCTCAAACAATGTCACATGTAATCGACATAAGTAGATTAGACCAAGCCAACTTAAGAATAACTTCCCCAACTACTTATCTTAGAATTTTAGGATAGATATTAACTGAATTCTACAACACCTTGATTGTATCATTACTAGAAAAAGCAAAATTAGCGAGGAAAATTAGTGACGGAAAAAATGAAATTCCTCACAAATTCCTTAGTCGCAAAATTTAGTGACGAAATTAGAGAGGGATTTCACGTTTTCCCTCACTAAATATCCCTCACTAATTTTTGTTTTTTTAGCAGTGTATGGTGAGAGACTCCTCCAAACTTTAAATACATTTTTCGATCATATCTTAACAAATTAAATGTAGGAAAATTTAAATACATTTTTAGATTTTATGGTGAGAGATGCCCTCTAAACTTTATTGATATGTATTGATGCCATTTTGGAATTTGAATTGGATTTAATATAAACCGGATTTGTAAGAGGGGAGATATCTATCCTTTACAAACACATTTTTAGAATAAATTTCATCCAACATAACATAAGATTCTTAACAAATTTATGAATAAGTTGAAGAAAAAAACATTTTTTAATTTTTTTCTAGTAAAGGAAAAAAGAGTGTAGTATCTTTTGTTTCAAAATTGGCTTATCAAAATTCTTACTTCTTTAAAAAAAAAAAAAATTGACTTATCAATATTCACGATGAAAGAAAAAGTACAAAATATATTAATTTATCACCCTTGTGCCAACAAATATCTATTTGGCTAGCCGCCACACACCACAACCTCCTTTTTCCCTAAAATCTAACCATTCTTCTTCAAAATGTAGATTTATACGACGGTGGTGTGATGAGGCGCGTCCTTCACAATACCTCACATCCGGCTATACGACGACCTTTGGGTGGGTGGCTTTAGGAGGTGGTAGTAGCAGATCACGGTGGTGGTTGGTGGTGGCAGATTTTGGTGGTTTTCGTATATGTTGGCGTTGATTTTTGTGGCAGCTCTCATGGTAGTTCATGGGGGTAGATTTGGATGGTTTTTATGGATGTTTGTATTTGTTTTCGTGGTAGATCTCATGGTGGTTGTGGCGTGCTGGTGGTGGCTCATGGTGATTTTTGTGGTGGCATATTTGAATTGGGGTGGAAAAACAATTTGTATAAGTTCATCTTCTGGTATGTTTTTTATGTCGAAGAAGGGGTTATCCCTCTTTGACAATTGTTTTGTGTTTTGTTTCGATATGTCCTAGATCTGTGTGGAGGAAGTGATGGTGGTGACAGGGGTGATGGTGGTGAGGTAAGTCTCAGTTTTGGAGGTAAGAGGAGGTGATGGTGGTTCTTTTGGCACTGTATTTGCGGCAGTGTTGTTTTCTTCGTTGTGGGTGTTGAGTTTGCGGCTGTTACAAAAACAAAGGTTGTCTGGTGTTTTTGTGTAGTGGTTGTTTCTTTCCGATCCATATCTATGTGGAGGAGGTTATGGTGGTGGGAGGTGGTGATGTAGGCCACATTTTTGGTGGTGTGAGCAGGTGTTGGTGGGTCTTCAACGATTAGGTTCGATCAAAACATTCTCATCCGGTTTGACTTCTCTGTTATCTGGTGGTTTGTCGATGTGGAACGTTGGTGTTGCTGTTGTGAATGTGGATTTTGTTGTTGCGCTGGTTGTTGTAAAGGTGGATTCGTTAAGGTGACATCGATTGTTGTGGCGAAAATGGTTGTTGTTGTTTCAATCGTTATAGTTACTGGTTATTTTTTAAAGGTTGCTGTGTAGGTTCTTGACGATGTTGCTTGGGGGTTTTGTGCGAGCAGCAGAATGTAGGTGGTGGAAGTTGTTTTTGTGGTAGCTTGTGATGTTGGTTGAGGGTTTTTTTATGTATGTTGGGTGAGGGTTTTGGTACTATTTTTCCTTTGTATTTTGCTACTTTACGTCTCATAGTCTAACATTCCTTGTGCTTGTTAGGATTCATTGCGATTTTAATAAATTTCATTTTGCCTTCTTCAAAAAAACAATATCTATTTAATGATTAAGAAATATAATTGAGAAAAGTCGCCTATCATTACTCCTTCACAAATCGATCATTAAACATTGATTTGAAATATTTTTTAACTAAATTTTAAATTGATTTTATCTTGAAATTTTGTTTAAATTTTGAAACAAGTCATTATAAAAAACCTTAATAAATAAAACATATATTTCTTATAACATCTAATAAAATTTTCCTACACTCTACATGATATGATAAAATATCATACACGCATTCACAATGTATATAAATTAAATTCTACCTTAAAGTATAAAATATGATAATTTTGACCCTTATAAAATTACACATAAGCTTGTCCCGTGAGCATAGCTCAGTTAGTAGGACAATGCATTATTATATGTAGGGGTCGGGGTTCAAACCCCAACTCCCCACTTATAAGATGAATTCTAGCCACTGGACTACCTGACAAATTTTTTTACACATAAGCAACATCTATACATTCAGATATGAATTGTTTTCTTTTAGTAAATACAACATTTTCGACCCATGAACCTGTATACCCAACTCATGCATAATTAATTAATTTTATATACTTCTCGAGTATTTAAAACTCAAATTTTGAAAGTAACGTTCAGTTTCAATTTTCGTATACACTGAGACTCAACTCTCTTCTTACTCCATTGTTTAACTCCGTCAACCATTTCCATTCCCACCAAAATTCCCCGGTCCCATCCCCGCTTCGGCTTTTCGTTCTTCTTCTCATCTCGCATTCTTCTTCTAAGGTAAAAGTTCAACGCCATTTTCCATTTCTTTCCTGATTTTGTTGTTACTGTTTCACGAAAATGAAAATTTTAATTTATCATATGTGATGAATCCAATTTCAAGAACTGTTTATTCTATTTCTTAATATATTAATTAATTTTCCATAATCGATCAATATCTTGAAAAAAAGATTGTTTTTTATTTTTAATGATAATTGATAACATTAAGATCTTATTTTGGTCCCCCTATTTGATTAAGCTCACGAAATTAGTACTTTTTTTGAAATTGAACTTTAATGTCCCTCTATTTTCAGATTTCTTTTAATTTTGGTCTAAAGGCACGTTTTTTTCTTTAAAAATGATGATTTTTAGCGCTAAAAAGGTGAATTTTGGTTTCAAGTGATATTTTGTTATTTAATTTTTAACTCGTGTCAAGCATCAAAGCTCATAAATGAAGTAAATGGATAGCTCCCTAAATGGAGCATACCCAAACTCTCTCTAGAGGCACTAATTAACATAACCCTAACACAAATAAATAGAGAATATTCATGATTTAGATGGATATATAACAACCGTGATTTTTCTTTCAGGGTTTGATTGATAAAATTAAGCTATAAGTTATCTGATAGCAGATAAACTAGTTTATAACTGATGGTTGATAGCTACAAACTTATAATTGAAACTAAAATATTTGATAAAATTAGATTTTGAAGTGAGTGATAAATATAAAATAATAAAAATGTATATGTAGGTTAGTTTTTATAAATTATATTTATAAACATTTTTAATTAATACTAAGGATTAAAAGTGGAAGAAAATATGTAATTATAAGCTTAAAAGCTAGATAAAATAACATTTAAAAAAGCTATAAGCTAATCAAAGAAGCTTGTTATATTTTTCAAAACAAGCATATAAGTTAATTTAATAATCTATAAGCTAGCTTTTTTGCTTTTCCAAACATGGCCTTAAACAAAAAATTCCGCGGCTACTCGACCTTGCAAGTACCATCGTACTTAGACTTTACCTTACTTTCTTTCCCACTATCGACTGCTCCATCAACTCTGATTCCATTCCATGGATCAAATCACAACCGTACCGGAACAAAGAGGCGCCGGCGGCAAACTTCGTAAACCACCGCCGAGAAAGCCACCGTCCACTCCTTACGCCCGTCCCTCATCCAACCGCCGATGGATTTCCAAGCTTGTAGATCCTGCCTATCGCATCATCGCTGATGGAGCCACTCGTTTTCTTCCTTCCTTCTTCTCCACTCCCGACTCCGTTGAAGATCAAGGTTCGTTTCTCTTTTCAATTTTCGCGCGTTTTTTTTTCTCAATTACGCAATTATGCATTTATTATGGTAAAGTATGTTTATGTATGATAACTAATTTCGTTTTTGACAGTTTAACCTAATTATAGTGATTAGAAATATGTAATTAGTGATTAGAAAATGTAATTAAACAATGTGAGTGGTTTAACTTCAGATTAATGACTTAATTAGTTTGCCTAACATTTGTTGTTTATGTGAGGGAGAGTTTATGAAGCACAGATACGAACACGTACACTGGACACGGACACGCCGATACCGCTAATAATTTGCGAAAATCACATAATTCAGTGTAATTATATGTGTCGGTGTCGGACACGACACATGTCCGACACCAGGACACGTCTAATCCAAGTAGTGTCCGTGCTTCATTGGTTAAGTACTATGAAGCACAGACTCAGAGAACACGGACACTGATAATAATTTGAGAAAATGACATAATTCAGTGTAACCATATGTGTTAGTGCCAACACGTATCCGACACTGGGACACACCTAATCCAAGGAGTATTTGTGCTTCATAGGTTAAGTAGCTATGGTTCCTAGTAGCAGGTGTATCTACAAGCTGTTCACCTAAAATGAAGAATTAATTGATGCGGAATGGTATTATTTGAGCTTTCAAGTTCTAATTTATTAGTTGCAGTGTAGTTTGAACTCTGTTTGTTGAAGCCTTGTACGGAATATACAAGTATTTTATGGTTAAATGCACTTTTGCCCCTTGCCACTTTAGCGAATTCCAGTTTACCCCCTGTAATATTTTTTTGTCCCCTACGTTTACCATCTGTAATATCTTATGCCCCTTGCCAATTCGGCGAATTTTGGTTTACCCCAGCCACATCATTAGTTTTGTACAGTCAGATTTCACGAAGGTCTAAAAGCAAAGAATCTTTAAATTATGAGGTTGAAATCTAATTTTTGTTTTACAGGGGTAAACCAGAATTCGCTCAAATGTTGGGGGGCAAAATTTCATTTAACCTATTATTTTATATTTTATATAATTTTAATAAGAAAAGTATATGAAGCCTACTTGAAGGATTTGTAAAAATGATATTTGATTTTAACTATAGATTTAATGGGATTTGAAGGATTTGTAAAAATGGTATTTGATTTTAACTATTGATTTAATGGGATAGTTAAAATATTTTTGATGTTGATCTTTCTATTGATTTCAACAAAAGGGTTGCATTTTGCTAGCTTAATTGATGGGCAGCCATAATGATAAATCATATTAGCCAATGTGAACAAAATAGTTTTAGGTATAACAGCTTTTTGACCTTGGTTTTGAAAAGGGTGTAATGATAACGTGACATGAAGTTTGTGGCTTTCAATGCACCAACATCTTTTGTATTGAAGAAAACTTTCAAGAAGTGATGATATATTAAAAGAGATAGTATTCTCCTATTTCTCTGAAGCTACTTACTGCTCTATTTCCTGAGCGTTTCATCCTGCATTATGTCTATATTTGTATTTTATCACGCAGTCCGCGTAAAACTGTTTTCTTGTGCTTTCAGCTTATACAGACAACGAGTACTTTAATTGTGGAGTTAAACGTGTTACTTAGCCCATTATCAGTATTCATTATCTATATAATATATTTTACTGATTAATCTTGAAATTGGTCATACACTCATTCCCGATCATTTTATTGAATTGTGACAGATAAACAGGGAACTGGTGAACAGCACAATGAAGATAATCTGCTCAAAACCAATTTACATGTAAGTAATGTTTTTGCTTCTTCTGTATTCGTGTATAGTTTTAGTGCTTAGTATGCTGCAGTTGTGATTTCTTACAGCATAGAATCAGACTATAATTACCCTATTTATGATATTTAGAACGTTTTACACTGTTGGTGTTATTCAGGATTAATAAGTATGCTATAAAATATAAATTGCCTCTGTGCAAATTCAAGTAATTACGTCGTAAGTTATTCTTCTAAGCCGATACAAATTTAACTCTCTGCCTTATCCATCAATGTCATGTGACTAATTATAATTTATCTGATTTTCACATCATATGCTCTTGTGACGATCCCTTTCACCCATGTTCCTCATTTTCTTTATCCTAAAGTTTTCATTTGTTTGTTTGAATCTCTGCCTATTACAATGAATAACTTCTTTTTTTGTATATCTTACATTTTCTGTATTCACGTCTCAATTCTTGGTGTTGAATTCAATTATTTTCCTATCACCAAATATGCTGATTTATTTGCAGCTCCCACTGTCTGAATTGTCTAAAATGGCAAGCACTAGTGGTGAAAGCAGTAAGCTAAACAGCAGTTTTGACTTTGTTCTGCCTAGGCGTGTTGAAAAAGGAGAGCAACATGAGAAAAATTGGCTTTCAGATATAGAGCAACTGGTGAAAGGGACAAAATTCACTAGGTACATTAATTAACTTTATAATAACTAGTTTTTTCTCCACCTTGCCGAGTGACTTATTTACCAATTTTATTATTTAAGTTGGTATGTTGTAGATCAGATTATTCATCCCTATGGCTTAGAGCTTACGCAAGGTTCTTGTAAATTGATATCCAAGATTTATTGAGATTAACCCTGTTTGTTATTCTTATCATCGTCTGTCTTCTTTTTCTCCTCTTGTGGATATCCTAGAGCACAAAAAATTCTCATTTGGATATTACTTGCATAGTTTATGATACTTTTAAGCATGCCTCTCTGATTCAGTGCTTGAAATATTTGGGCCATGCCTAGCTTGGCATTGGCTTGACAAAATAAAAGCTAATACTGGGCCTTTTAGTCCCAGTGATTTAAGTTCAAATTTGTGACTAATTTTTTATATTTTTATTGGTATGTGTCAAAACTTAATGTGTAGTTTGATAAAAATATAAAGGGTATATATATTTGAACATTACATATTAATTTTGAACATAACTCACAAACACTCATGCACCAGTGCTCACACTCACACTCACACTCACACTCACACTCGTCCCTCTTGGCACATTTTACCATGAAGCCAAAATTCTTATTTCTTAAAGATTTTAATGAATCAAGCTGTGAGCAGGATCAAGATATGACTCGGCAAAGTTCCGTCCCTTGCTGAAGCTGTGTGCTCTTGATGTTAGAAAACCTCTTAGCATTTACTATTTTCTTGACTGTATGTTTGAGTGGAGGGCTAGGGATAGGGGGCAACAAGGGTTATTTTTTTAATCTCCGATTCTGGTAAAGTGTATAAAAATGAATGGAGGTCAATTGGAGGGTTAAACTTACATGTCAATCTTTCATTTTATTCCGTTTTAAAAAAAATTCAAACAGGAGAATATTTACTTAAAAATGAAACTATTTCCCTCCCTTCCTTTCGAAACTTCACCTCATGAAGAAAACCATTTTTTTGCTTTCTGCAGACCATATCTAAATATCTTTAATCTTCTTATGTAGAGATGAATTCAATCGTATGGTGGAGATTTTGAATTCAAGAGCAATCGATGTTTCTAATGTTGAACAAGGAAAGGGACATACAAATTTGACTTCTGGACAAGACGATGGGGGGGTTGTAGTAGCACAAAAGCTTCCTAAGGTTTTCAATGAACGAAAGCATGAAGAATCAAATGCAGCCATACAGGGTAGCTCAACACCTTGCATGTCAAAAGTGTGTGAGCATTGCATGTACTTGTTTGAACCATTCACATTTACTAATAGTTATGATAAACACTTTGCAAATATGCGCTATCTTCTTAGGGCTGGATTGTGTCCTCAATCTATTAGATATCAATCAGTACTTCAACATTAAAGCTGTTATTGTTGGAAATCTTTGTGCAGATAAATTAGATTCATTTGGAAACAATTTCAATTGATTTTGTTGGGGAGACTTTATCCCAGATTTTATTAGGATAGAATTTTTCAATAATAGGTTGTCTACCCAATTGTAGATTTAAGTAGCATATTCTATTTGTCTTGGCTTCGGTTTATGTCCCCCCCGGTGGTCACATATATTCTTTTCTATTAACTTTCAATAAAAAACTGTGGTAAGATGTGTAATCCAAAAAAAAAGAAAAAAAGATTGTGGTAAGATGTAAATCATTGCTAGGGTTCTAGGTGCCAACAAAGTTAAGATCTATTTCTTTAGAGTGATACTTTTGCATACCATTTCAATTAGAAAGAAAGTTGTTTTGTTTTGGTTGAAGTTTCCAGTTTTACTGTTTGTTGTAGTTAGTTGCAGTTACGGATTTCATTCTCTCTGAATTTCTCCACTTTTATATTCTTTCACATTTCACAATTTCCCTCAGTTACTCACCATTGCCAAATCATAATGTTTCAAATTCAATCACTCATGAAAGGGACATATAGAGGTTGATTGCTGTCACTTGAGCAAGGATTCTCTTAAGTGTCATTTCTTTTGTTAATTTCTAAGAATCAGCTTATAGATATGTTGACTATGTCCTATCGAGGTACTGGGATAACATACATGGATTACAAGCTAGATGCATCTTACATAAAAGTTCTAGGTTGAGGAAGAATTTTGACTTTAATTAATTACCATTTATACATTTTTTTTTATCATTATTCTGTCCTCTTATTAGAATTTCATTGTTACCAACAATAGCATATGCTAATTAATTTGTTCCAAAAAGTCAGGAATCACAGTATTATTTCCCCTTGTACACACACAATTCCGTGTAAATAAACAGTGAAATGTTCAGACTCAAATCTATCTTGTCTTAAGAAAGAAAAATGGAGTTTGACATTACCTGAAAGCCGTATTATATATTAGGATGCATTTGAATTGTAAAATGTTTCTTTACACAATTCAGTGTAAATAGACAGTGAAATGTTCAGATTCAAATCTGACTTATCTTAAGAAAGAAAGATTGAATTTGACATTACCTGAAAATCGTATTATATTAGGATGCATTTGAATTGTAAAACATGTAGTCATTTTAGGTTAGTTTTGTTGTATAATAAACAAATTAACAACTCTACAGGGTCGGGATGAAATTGGTGCTTCACCAGTTGAGATTGCTAGAGCATATATGGGTTCCCAAGCATCTGAAGCAAGCCCCAGTTCTAAAAGCATGATTCAAACTGTCGAAAGCACAATGCTACTTAATGATAAACCCGGAATAAAACCATATGATCCATCACCATCAAAAAAGTCACCAACATGCTGGCCAGGTGTTGTCGTGCAGGATGCTTATGCAACACCGCAAAGTCAGGGAAGCAAATACGGATTTCTTAATCATCCACGGACTCCTTATTCCAGAACTCTATTAACCAAGTCTAAGTCCAAGGTCTGTTTGTTTAGATATAGCATATCTTGTACTTCAATGCTCAAGTTGTATCTAAAATTGTTTTCTTTTTCTCCAGTTGATTCATACCCAGGGCAATTACAGCCACATTTCATCAACTCCTCTCCGTCAATCACAGACAAGTCTGTATCTGAAGGTAACTCTCACTGTTTTGTTATTGTGATTTCTATTTGACATATTGTATGCTGATTCTTTAATGCCCTGTAACTTGCTGATTCTGAAATTTGTATGTAACAGTCTTATTGGTTATTGCTTAGAATATAATGTAAATTTGGTGGAATTTCGATCCTTTCACAATCTATGGTATTCCTATCTACCTTGCTTAGTTTTTTGACCTCTGCTTATATTAAGAGTTAGGAGATTGTAGATAAATGATATCAACAGATTTTTATTTAAAAAATGAGTGAGTTTAGAAGATTAATTTTATTTAAAAAATGAGTGAGTTTAGAAGATTAATTTTTGTTTAGGATATCACATTGCAAAACATAACTTGCTACCAAACTTTTGATTGTATGAGCCAAACATCTAAAATTTCCTGCTTTGACTTTTGCATTTAGAGGTGTGATGGGGACGATGCAGTTTTCTTTGGCATCATATTGTTTGTAAAGACCATGATTTCTTGACTTATTAGTATTGCCTACAAACTTTAAATTAAAGGTTTTTAAGATATATTCTAATACTGAAAATTGAAACTTTTCATATCTCAAGTAAAGGGCATCTAAAACCTCAAAAATATGATCAAGAAAGTGGGGTTTCCCGTGTTTTTTTCCTTCTTATTCTGGCAAGTTTTGTCAATAATATTTAACCTTTTTAATCAACTTCATCTCAAGTTTTGGTCATTACTCATTATATTCATTTGAGATTTTATTATTTAACTATCTTGTATTTGAATTGGGTTTATTCCTTTAGTTTCAATATTTTATTTAATTTTTTAAAATGGTTGATTACTTTTTCCCTTCTGCTGGTAGTTGATTACTAACATAATTGTAATAAACAAAGGACAAATCTGAAGTTGGTGCATCGGAAAGTGGATATGGGTCTGTTGGACCTATTCGTCGATCTAAGCATAAGTTTGGTGTACAATCGACTCAACGGAGACCAGCATATTCATCTATGAACTCTTCACAGAGAGAAAATTCCGGTTTTATTGAATGTTCAACTCCTACTGTTGCAACAAGCATGGATTTGGGTGGGATGAGCAGCACTCGTAAGCCAGTGGGCTTTGAGCGTAGTGTTCCAATAGTACACATGCATACTAGTTTGATGGCTAAGAAGATATTGGAGCATATTGATAGAAATATTCCCACTCCTAACGAGAAATCTGCTGAGCTTAAGCTAGCAACTAACTGGAAGAATGCTGAGTCTTCGGAAAATACAAGTACTTCAAACGTAGATAATGGCTTTGTTAAACTAAAAGATGTTGGCCCTTGTAAATATGACGAGTTTGGTGGAATGATTTCTACTCTAAGAAATGAAGATGAAGGGAACTGTAATGTTGATATTCAACCCAAGGAGAGTACTGATAAATCCAAAGACATCACAAAAGAAGGGGCTTTGGCATCTGACCTGAATGTTCACAGCAGCATCCCCAGACTTTCTAATGATGCAAAGACTACAAAATTTTTTGGTAGTTCTCAAATGTTTTCATTGAAGTCTACTGACAAGGTACTCTATTTTATGGCCAATAAAGTTTTTACATGTTCAGTCCTAAATTTGTGTCACAAGGCAGTAGCCGAAAAAAATTGTTTGTCTTTTTGGAAAGGAAAAAAATATTTCGTTGTTTTAAGCACCCTGTGGTACCATAATAAAGCAAAATTGGACAGTTTAGATAACCAATGGTAGAAGAAGAAATTAAGTTGTAACAACCTTGCCTACATGGAGAGAATGAGAAGATGGTGGGAAAGGTAGTTGGAAGGCATCCAGAAATAAAAGTTTTAGGGCTGGGCTTGACAGACCCTCAAACAAAAGAATATATATTACATAGATCAGTTTGTAACAATGAATTTTACAGGGACTAAGACGAAAAACTGGATAAATAAGTGATAAAAACCTATCGAAATTGTTACTTTTTTTAATATATATTTTAGTACTACCACAATACATATATTTTTGGCCTGCTATGTATTTCATGAACGTAATGTTTTTGATGTACTGAATGTGCAGGATGTTTTGATGACTCTCCCGAGTGTTAGTCAGTATCCTTCTTTAGTAAATCAAGAAAAGAAGACTGTTGCTAATAATGCCACCAATAAACCAGTTTTAGCTCCTATTTCCATCAAGAAGCCTGAATCAAAATGGACCTTGGCATCTGATAACAGCTTGGGATTTACCTTCCCTGTTACCGCAACCTCTTCTGTATTCTCTGAACCGCCAACACCATCCATCATGCCGTTATTATTCTCTACTGGTAATCAGCAACAATCAGAAGAAACATCTACTTTATTGTCATACAGTTTTGGTGTTAAAAAGTTGAATCCAGCAGTAGTATTTTCCTTCCCTTCCACAAGCAATACAGTTGATAATGATGCAGGAGTCATAAAGTATAACTTTGGTTCAACCGATAAGGCAAGGCTGTCGTTTTCATTTGGAAAAACTGCTGTCAACTGTTGAGTAAAACGAATACATGAGGTTTCAAAAAATTGTCGGAGCTAATTTTTTTCCACTCATTAACAACTACCTATCTCGATCATAATATTCACTCAACCTATTATTTGTCGGGCCATTGTTGTCCTCCGCAAACGCAAAGCCTTGATTCTAATTCAAGGATTTTTTATTTTTTTTTAGAAAAAAATTCAAGGATTACTTGTAGTGTATTAAATTTCAAATTTTTATGATATCTGAATGAATGAATCCAGACTATTTACGTAGCTCGTTTTTTATATGAATATTCAAATGGTGTGGTTATATCTCAACATTTTTTTCTTCTTCAAGATTTTATATAATATTACAGAAGGGGGAGTAATTATAGTGTCTGTGTCTTGTTATTTATTTTGATTATGTGATTTATTCTGTCTTTAGTTTTTCCCGCTTAGAATCAAAGGTAGCTTACAAATTAAGTCCTTCAGTGGATTAAATTTTAAATTTTTCATCAAAATATATAAGTTTGCTACTTTATTTTTGGGTCAAGCATATGTTTGCTATTAATGGTATGCTGAACTAGCTTTTTTGCTTACTTTATATGCATACCTAGTTTATGACGTTTATTTGAAATGCTACGCACTAGCTTGTTAAATCATTTTTTTTCTTTCACGTCAACAATATAATTTTTTTTACTAAATACAAAATAGAGTATGGGCTCTGATGATACCATTTGTTGAGGAGTTTAAGGGAGCATCGTGAGCAAGTCAATGCTCCAATCTAAAATCTAAAATCTTAACACATTAGTTATATGAGTCGTCTCTTTTATATATTCAACGCTTAATTAATTTTTAGTCGATGTGAGACTACCCAATAATATCTTATTTGGGAGTCCGGGTAGTGTCGGGAGACAAAATACACCAATGCTCCAAGATCACAAGGGTGGAAGACACCATATATCTATAAAAATCTTAAGACATTATGTGTATGAGTCACCTCTCTTATACATACAATATGTTGATAATTGATAGTCAATGTGATACTAACTACTCACACTTGAATCCAACATTTCTTCAATTTAAAAGTTTTTAATCGGACCAAGTTTAGGTTGGTGACTTTATCAAAGATTTCCCATGGAGCATACCAATCTGTTTTTACCATATATTCCTCAACTAAGGCAACTTGTGCTGCAAGTTACTCTTCCTGCTACAAGCAAAATCATCTAATGTGGAAAAACTGTTTATGAAGTGTTATTTTTTGATATTACTGCAAACTGTTTATCTAAAGTAAAAATATTAGTCACGAGAAAGCAGAAGTTTAAAAACTTCATCGAGGAAGACCATGAACTATTATGAGTCCTACTTAAGGTTAATTAATTACTTGAATTTTTGTAACACAAAAGAAATGAAAAAATATTACTTGAATTTCACCGATAGAACGTCCGAGCGTATCAAATGGGGGAGAGATGGTAATGAATTTCTCCATCAATGTTTACTCTAAAAATAATGGTGAAAATTCATTCCTGGCATAAGATAGCAATTTTAAAAGTTGTTTTGATGGTAGAATTGTTGATGTGCACAGATGACGAATTCATATTTTATTTCATTAATTATTCAAGTTATTCTAACAGAGTTGTAATTGAGTTGTTATGATAGAGCATCATACGACATTTTTTTATGTTTTTAGTAATTTTGTTTGCATTTGAAGATAAATAAGTTAAGAGATAAATGAGTTGTTAACAGAGCCGTTCCTAGAGTTTTACAGGCCTTAGACATAATATGAAAAAATGGCCCCTTGCATAATACATCATAATTTTTTTAGCTCTGATTTTATCAGGTCTTCTTGGATGCAGATCCCCTCCTGCAGCATCTCTCCAGCCATCTCTCCAGCCATCAATCCAACGGCTGAAAATTACAAGGATAAAATTAATAGGAAAATAGCACTATTGAAGAGAGAGAAACAAAACGTGGGTAGAAGTAAATGCAAAATTTTAGCGGGAACTTTGTTACAACTTCCAGTGCAGTGCTTGTTTCAACTTCCAATATTTTCAATTTAGCTTTCAATTACACAATCTCCACTACCATTTAGAAAGTAATCACCAGAGCATTTTTACAGATTTATCTTCAAGTGGCTTCACCATTGTTTATCAACAAAAAACATTGTGGCTCTACCATTGTCATTCTGTGTGTACAAGGTTAGTTTTTATCTGCTTTGTTTTCCTGAAGGCATGATGGTTAGTTATAGTAAGGTTATCAAACATTGTTTTTACAGATTTCTCTTCAAGTGGCTTCACCATTATTTTTATCAGCTTTGTTTTCCTGTGAACGAATTGTCGAAATCGCGGCGTTGTTAAAATATATATTGTTGCTGGTATATATATTGTCGTACAACATATATTGCTGCTGAAGTAATATATATTGTTTCTGAAGTCGTACAACTTCGAATGAATTGACGAAATCGCGGCGTTGTTTTTTTATTTTTTTGAAATCGCGGCGTTGTTACAATATATATATTGCTGTTGGTATATATATTGTCGTACAATATATATTGTTGCTGAAGTAATATATATTGTTTCTGAAGTCGTACAACTTTGAATGAATTGTTGAAACCGCGGCGTTGTTATTAAACAGATTTTCATACACTGTTAAAAAAAGTGAAGGTTTTTTTTTATTATAGAAAATGGAAGAAGATTGGAAACCAAAGTTGGAAATGAGTTTTGATAGCGTTGAAGATGCTTGGAAATTTTACAATGATTATGGCGGAAGAGTTGGATTTGGGGTGTAGAAACAATATTCACAGAACAACAAAAATGGTATAATTACCTCTTACATGTTTGTTTGTTCTAAAGAAGGTCTGCGAAAACCGGATAAACGGGATTATAAAACCATCAATCTGAGACAGGAGACTAGGACAAATTGTAAAGCAAAGTTGAACATTAAGAATATGGGTGGAAAATTTATGGTGGTTGATTTTGTGGAGGAACATAACCATGATTTACATACACGAGAAACAACTCATATGTTG
>Ga0228710_1002553_pt1 | contig 28732 bp, 15 predicted proteins | sample MedpolnodulmetaG_FD_177995 | JGI IMG/M metagenome (GOLD analysis project Ga0228710, IMG submission 177995) | Root nodule microbial communities from Medicago polymorpha collected in Santa Monica, California, United States - pink nodules | ecosystem: Host-associated > Plants > Roots > Nodule... | reverse complement strand
GGGGGGGGCGGTGTACACCCTATGGGTGGTGGAGGAAGGCGGTGGTGGGCTGAACGGCGGTGGCGGGGTGTTTAGGGAGGAGGAGGAGGTCCTATCTGCAGCTTCAAATGATGCTGACGTGGCTTGTCTTGAGAGAGGGGATTTTTCAGAAGCAAGTGAAGAAAGTAAAAAAGGGTACAATCTAGTACAACTAGGGGTTGGGGGTGATAATACTAGGTTGGGGATTGCAGAGAAGGAAGTCAGACATAAGGAAAGGTTGGAGGATAACTTTCTGCAAACATATATGGTGAACCCCACTTTAGGGGAAAGTTTTTCAGATAAACAAGTGGGGGAAGGACAAGTGGAGGCTAAGGAAGTGGTAGCTACAGAGAAGTACAAAGAGGTTGAAGAGGTGGTCCCAGGCACGTGGGGTGAGGGGCGTGAATGCACTTGCCACGCATGCGTGCCTCAGAACCCCATTTTGGAGCTTGTGTGTTTCCATGAGGTGGTCCCTAGTCTGGTTTTTAGGCCAACTCCAGCAGAAGCCCAATTGTTATCCCTTAACAAGGGTCTCATTATTAATCAGTCGTTAGTTGGGGAGGGGGTGCAGCAAGTCATTCCTTTTTTTGATTTGTCTGAACTGGGGAGTAAAAGAGCTAATAAACATATTTGTTTTGTGGATGAGGAGTCCGATGTGTTGGAATATAGCGATTCAGTTGATGTTCATGAGCATAAGGTGAGGCTTAGGAAACATAAGCGGAAGCAGAAAAAGAAGAGGAAAGAGGATTCCAGTAAGCAACTTACTTTAGAAGCTCCCAATGGTAGTCATTTGGCAGAGATGAGGAAAGTGTTCAGAGGCGGAGGAAGGAATGGCGAGGCTTCTACGAGGTTAGTTTCTCAACCTTTGGTTAAGGCGGTCGAAGATGAGGTGGTGGCGGATGGTCTTGTTAGGAAGACAAGGTCGGTAGAGGTAATTGGTGGGGGAGAGGTGGTGGAAGGCCAAGAGGCCCGTGGAAGATTTGTTGGTAAGGGGGTGGAGAGCCTAACTTCAAACTCAGGAGTTAGGTTCATGATGGAGGGTTCAGATTCGGAGGTCCCGGAAACGCAATTGGAAAGGAATGAAGAGGTAACTTTAAAAGCCATGGCGGCAACGAGAGTGTTAGGAATTCAAAATAAGGTGGGGATCATCCCGACTATGGAGGAGGAAGCTTCTAAGGTTATGTTGGAAAGCATGGAAGAGGTGGATGTGGTGGATAAGGTGATAAGGGAGAAAGCGGTAGTGAACCAATAATTGTTACAACCTTTAACATTAGAGGGTTGGGGGGGTTGAAGAAGAACAAAATAAAGGAATTGGTGAGAAACAATAATGTGATTTTTTTGGCGATCCAAGAGACAAAGCTAGAGACTATTACACCGGCTCTTTGCTATAATCTTTGGGGTAGTGAGGATTATGATTGGTCCTTTCGACCGTCCATTGGTAATAGTGGTGGTATCCTTTCGATTTGGCAAATTTTTTGTTCGAATACTTTGTTTACTTTTGGCGGGGAAGGTTTTGTGGGTGTTTGCCTTGAGTGGGGGGTGGTGAGGCATAGGTGCATCGTCATAAATGTGTACTCTAAATGTGATTTGGAGGAGAAGAAGAAGTTGTGGGATAGCCTTATTGAAGTGCGTAGTGCCTTGGGGGATGGTGCTTGGTGTATTTTGGGGGATTTTAATGCGGTAGGTAGAAGGGATGAGAGAAGAGGTGTTAATGCCGAGGCGTCCGCTTCTCAAGTTACCGAAATGGGTTTGTATAATAATTTTGTGAGAGATGTGGAATTTGCGGATTTAAATGTGCTTGGTCGTAGGTTCACGTGGTTTCACCCGAATGGTAGAGCTATGAGCCGGATTGTCCGGGTTCTTATTTCGGAGGAGCGGTCTAACCTTTGGGGAGGATCATCTCTTTGGGTCCTCCTTAGAGATGTGTCAGATCATTGCCCGCTTGTGCTTAAGGTTGGTGGTTGGGATTGGGGTCCAAGACCGTTCCTGTTCAATAACTTTTGGTTGGAGCATAAGAAGTTTAAAGAGGTGGTGGAGGAGTGTTGGAGGAGCCATAGTTTATCCGGATGGATGGGTTTTGTGCTTAGAGAGAAACTTAAGCATCTCAAAGGGAGACTCCGTGATTGGCACAAGGTGGAGTATGGGGAGATGGATGGGAGAGTGGAGCGGTTGGTAGATGATATTAGGAGTCTAGATGAAAAAGGGGAGATGTTTATCTTGGATGCTTTAGAAATGCAAAATAGCAAGGATCTCTTTACCAATCTTTGGAGGCTCCTTAGGGCGAGAGATGCGTCTTTGATCCAAAGGGCGAAAAACAAGTGGCTTAAAGATGGTGATGTGAACTCGAATTTTTTTCATAAATGTGTTAAAATTAGAGCGCATAGAAATTCAATCAAGGCCTTGAAGGTGAATGATAGATGGGTTCAATCCCCTCAAGAGGTGAGGTGTGTCGTGGTGGACTTCTTTTCAAGTCATGTGGCGAGTAAAGAGTGGGATAGACCAAAGCTTGACGGGGTGCCTTTCCCGAGGCTTTCCGTGAGTGAAAACGAGGTTTTAGTGGCGCCTTTCTCCGTTCATGAGATTGAGGTGGCGGTGAAAGAGAGCGATGGCAACAAAAGTCCGGGCCCAGATGATTTTAGTAACGCTTTTTTGAAGGAGTTTTGGTACTTGATTAAAGGGCAGGTCCGTGTTATGTTTGATCAACTCCATGGCAATGGGGTAGTACCGAAAAGTTTGCTATCATATTATGTCACTTTGATTCCCAAAGTCTCTTCCCTTTTAGCCTTGAAGGACTTTAGGCCTATTTCTCTCTTGGGGTGTTTGTATAAGCTTCTTGCCAAAGTCCTAGCTAGTAGATTGGCGAAGGTTATGGATTCTATTATTTCCCCATCTCAATCGGCGTTTTTGAAGGGGAGAAACTTGGTGGATGGGGTGTTGGAGGTGAATGAACTCGTAGATTTTGCAAAGAAATCAAACCGGCAAACTTTGATCCTAAAGGTGAACTTCGAAAAGGCCTATGATTTGGTGGATTGGGGCTTCTTGGTTTATATGTTGAGAAGGATGGGTTTTGATGAGAAGTGGGTGGGGTGGATGAAGGCTTGTGTGTGTGGTGGGAGTATGTCGGTCCTCGTTAACAGAAGCCCGACGGAGGAGATTAATATTCATAAAGGTTTGAAACAAGGCGACCTGTTGGCACCGTTTTTGTTTCTCATTGTAGCGGAGGGTTTTGGTGGTTTGATGAGGAATGCGATCAATCTTCACTTATTTGAAGGTTTTCGCTTTAGAGAGGATGGGTTGGTCATCTCTCATCTTCAATATGCGGACGATACTCTTTGTATAGGGAAACCTTCGGTGGAGAATCTATGGACCTTGAAGGCTTTGTTGAGACGTTTCGAGATGGTTTCGGGTCTAAAGGTGAATTTCTTCAAAAGTTGTTTGATAGGGGTCAATGTTCCTTCGGAGTTTATGGATATAGCGAGCTCCTTCTTGAATTGTACTCGAGGTAGTCTCCCGTTTAAGTACTTGGGTCTTCCGGTGAGGGAAAATCCGAAGAGGCAAACGATTTGGGAACCTCTTTTAGAGCAATTAAGTAAGAAGCTAAATTCTTGGGGAAATAGATTTATAAGCCTTGGTGGTAGAGTGGTGCCTCTTAATTCGGTGCTAAATTCAATCCCGATCTTCTATCTTTCTTTCATGAAGCTCCCGGTGCTAGTTTGGAAAAAGATTGTTCGCATTCAAAGGGAGTTCCTTTGAGGAGGGGTGAATGAGGGAAGGAAGATTTCTTGGGTAAGTTGGAAGTCGATTTGTCAACCGAAGAGGAATGGAGGTTTAGGTGTTAGAGATGTAGGGTGGTAAATGTGAGCCTTTTGGCGAAGTGGAGATGAAGACTTTTGGATGGGAGTGTTTCTCTTTGGAAAGAGGTGCTAATAGAGAAATATGGATTGGGGGCGAGAAACTTTATGGAATCTCCGACCGAGTTGGTTTCGAGATTTTCGTTAGTTGGTGGAAGACTATTGTTAGTTTGGGAGAGGGTGTTGGAAATTGTTGGTTTAATTCGGAGGTTGTTAGGAGGGTTGGTAATGGTGCGTCAACGAGTTTTTGGAATGTAGCGTGGAGAGGGGCTTTAACGTTTCGAGCCAAATATCCTAGACTCTATTCCATTTCTAATCAACAAGAAGCGTGTGTGAGGGAGATAGGGGGTAGTGGGGAGTGGTTGTTTGAGTGGAGACGCCGTTTCTTTCAATGGGAGGAACATTTGTTCAATTTGTTGAAAGAAGAGCTGGAGGGTGTTGTTTGGTCTCCAGGAGACGAGGATAGATGGTTCTGGAAGCTTACGGAAGATGGTGTTTTTTCGGTGAAATCAACTTATGAAAAATTGATAGGTCTGTTGATAGTGGAGGATAGGTGGTGGGAGGATGAGAAGATGGTGTTTGGTGGTATTTCGAAGAGCGCGGCTCCTTTGAAGGTGATAGTGTTCTCTTGGAAAGCCCTCCTAAATCGTATTCCAACTAAATCCAACCTTAGGATTAGGAATGTGATTCCGGCGGATGCTTCTTCTCTTTGTGTCGGGTGTGGGAGAGTGGATGAGACATCAGTGCATCTATTGTTGCATTGTGACTTGGCTATTGAGGTGTGGGGGAGAGTTATGAGGTGGTGGAATTTTAGTATGGTGACACCGCCAAATCTTTTTGTCCACTGGGCTTGTTGGAATGCGATGGAGAGTAGGAAAAAGCTTAAGAAGGTGCTGAGACTAGTGTGGCATGCAGCTATATGGGTTTTGTGGAAGGCTCAGAACAATAGCATTTTCAACAATGGGATCGGGTGTAGCGAAGAATTGGCGGAGGAGATAAAGGTGTTGTCATGGCGTTGGGCAATGCATAGGGTGCATATGTATCCTTGTTTGTTCTACGAATGGTTGTGGAACACAAGAGACTGCAGCCTTCGCTAACTGCCTTCGTCGGTGGGCTCCTGGTGTTTTCTCCTGTGCTGTTTTTGCTGTGCTGGTGCAGGTTTGCTATGGTTCTGTCGCTGCAGCGTGCTTTGTTCTGAGGGGGAGCTGTTTTCGGAGTGCGGCTGCTGCAGTTTTTTGAGGTGTCTGCTGTTGCTGTTCTTCTGCTGTCAGTTTGTTGCTACCCTGCTGTGTTTCGGTTGCATTTCTGTTATCAGCAGGTAGGGTTTTGCTTGGCAGGGCAGTTGGCTTTTTGCGTTGTTAGGGGGTCTGTGTGATGCGGGTGTATGCGTGGGAGGCCATTCCTGTTTTGCCTATTTTGGTTTCTGGTTTATTTGGTCTATTGTATATGTTGGCATCACATTCTCCCTTGCTCTTTTGGGTGGTTTTTTGGAGTTTGCTTTTTGTCGGGTGTTCCGTATATTTACGGCACCTTTTATGTATTGTTGGTTTTATGCCTTGTTTGGGCTGTTCGCGTTTGGTTTTGTGCGTCTTTGCATCCATTCGTCGTTAATAAAATTTGCTGGTTCAAAAAAAAAACTTTAGTCTCTGACTCTGCAGTGTGGATTATGAAATAGTATTAGAATAGTTAGATTATGCATAATTTGTAAAAATCTTTTGCTAACTGATTTATGTGCCAGCTCACTTATCCTATAACCGTTAGCACCTAGCTTAATTAATAGGATAAGATCAGGGGAGGATATATAAGTCTTAGCATGATGATTGTAATTTGTAAGAGAGCACAACAATAGTGAACGTTTCTGTGATCAATTCTTTGAGAGCAAGTCAGTAGATAGCACAAATATATAGGCTATAAAGCTGAAAATTCTTGTAACTCTGATCTTGATTTATCAGGAGTAGGAATGCTACATCATTGAAGACATATGAGTTAAATTGCTCCTAGCTTCGATAATCTGTGTTTCTTCTTCTGCTCTCGTTTCTAATTCTTGTTATTATTAAACTCTGCTGCAATCGGTCATCAAGAGTTATTCAATTACATTACCTTTTTAAGGCAAAATTACTTTCGTCCTCTCTTGACTAAATTTCAAATAACGATTTCATTTTTTATTTTTTTTTATGTTATTTTTCGTCCTTTTGATCACTTTATATGTGCATTTGCATGATTAAAATCTATAGTTTTATTTCAATATGAACTCTTAAGGTTCAAATCTATGATTTTCGATCATGTTTTCATATGAATTTTAAATTTAATACTTGACAATTCATATGTAAATGAATTAAAGGACAAAAATGACGTGAAAAAAAATAAAGAAAACAATATCAGAAATTATGTAAAGAGATGACGACTGTAATTCTGCATTTTTGTAAACTAAAATCATTTCATACTCTCACTTAACAGTATGGGGTTGAGACAGATGTAGGGTCTTATTATTTAATGCATTCCTGGAGTTTACTCATTTTGTAGCATTGATTTACTGTGTCATTAATTGTGAGACACTGAATGTATAAAAAAAAATAATGAAAATAGTCTTAAGATATTTATTTTTTATTTTAAAGAAACACGGAGTAATAATTTTTGTTTGACAAAGCGTTATCTTGCTATTTCAAATTGGTTATAAGGTGGACCTATCAGTTGGTTTGGAGAGAGATGTAAGAGTTGGATATCTTCATTACTTCCAAATTTGGGGGAGATCCAAGAATCCAGATTCGAGTTTTAGCTGAAACTATCGTTGAATATGTTTTACTTACTTCTCAACCGAATTTCACATTATTAGAATTCTTTTCCTCCAAGAATTGGAGAGCTAAGACCATCAAAGAATGATTTTGGAGGGAGGGATATGAAAGTGCTACGAAAATTCCTTACATGCCAACTAAAATACTCTTGATTTTTCTTTACGTTTCCATCACTATTTTTTTTTTAATGACAAATATTAATGTCTTATTCAGTCTTTGAGGAGATGAAAAATGTTAATATATTAATTGTTATGTTAGTATTTTCTTCTTTGGTAGCTAAGACTTGAACCCCGAACCTTTTAACTTCTCATCAGCTAAAAATCACAATTACTTTTGGCCGCACGAAATCTTCTTGCCGCTAATGGATAAACGGACGGTAATTAAATAAAATTTAAAAGTTATCTCACGTGTCATACTGCATATTTTTGTTCATAGAATTATACGTTCATCCTATAGCTTAAGTTTAACTTGTTCCTTTATGAAAGAACTAACTTGAAGAAAAAGTTTCTTTGATTTATGGGGAATCCGATAAAAGACAAGAAGAAATCAGGATAAATTAGCAATCATAATTCATAATAAACTATAGTTATAAACTGTAACATATATATAGAAAATTTGCAGACAAAGGCCACTCTACAATTAAACAAGAATTAAGGGAAAGGAAACACTATATAAGAGTTGAGAGAGTGACATGGTTATTCATTTAATGCCACTTTTCAAAAAGCTGGAGCTTAGAAGTAATGATATTCAATATGATGATACATACACATTAACATATTATATAATACAAGAATCCTAGTGAGCTCTAACAAAAAAGATACTAAACTCAGGTCCTTGAGCACCATTATTAATATTATTATCAGGATTAATCATATAAAATGCTTCGGAATCTTTAGAACCAATTACTCTTTCAAATCTACCTCTCATATAAGTCATTTGGTCACCATCAGAACTTTCCTTATGATCAGATGCGGTTGGTAACACCCCAGCTCCCATGGACACACCTCTCAAATGCTGCATAACTTGAAGTTCTTCATCACCCATTTGTTTCCTCCTAATTGAATACCCAACTTTTCTTCCATTACAATAAACAGCCCAAACAAACTCTTCCAACAACTTCTTCTTATTCGTTTTCGTTTCACTCTCCAGCGCGATTCTAACAATATCAGACGACATTTCTTTGTTTAAAGCACTTGTTAGCATTGGTAACTCAATGAGAAAAATTGGCATTTGTCGCGTATCTTCTTGAATTGCTATGCTTACTCTTCCTTTTCTGTAACCAAAGATTGTTCCTGTTGTGGCACTGTCTTTCAACATAGGCTTTCTTGGTCTTCCTAATAGTGCTACCATTTTGCAACCTGATGTTAACATAGGGAAGAGTTTGAACATCTTTAAGAGACCACCAGCGGAGAATTTGTTGCGCTTTTGATCCCCGGTTGTGTGGCGAAGGAGTGATGCTATTGCTGGATTTTCCATTGGATAGCATGGACTAGAGTGCACAGATGGCATTATGAAATATGATAATCAATATTAATGGTTATGAAATTGTGCTAAGTTAAGGTAACACGATTCTAGGAAGACAGAGTGGTGGGTATGTTTGGAAATGGATATATGGATTATGGAGTTTACAGCTCATAAGATGGAGCAATACATATAGAGAATGGAAGGAAGGTGTGGTTAACTATAGCTAGGGTCTACCAAGCTAATTAGATGTAAGTTGGGACTGGAAAGTTAGTTGGTCTTGGTCACATAGATTGGGCCATGTACTTATGGAATCTTTTTAGTGGTAAGCTATATATATTAAATCATAGTTATGTCGTAATTATTGATACCGTAGAGAATTGCAATCAAATGGGATTTATGTGCGATTTCTATAAAGGTCAAATTATGGTTGAGTAAATTTTGTGTATTAGGATCATTATAGCCACCGACCGAGTGATAACATACTATATGAATATGTTGTCTCTTTATCTACGTGGCCCTAGATACAAGGTTCATAGGAAACAAGTAAATTTGAGGTACATTAATCTCTTCCAGTTAAGATTCAAATAAAATTTAAAAAATATAGGATAACAAGTTCATAATTCGTACAAGACACTCAAAATTTCAGGGACGTCTTGCCATCGGAGATCCTCCACCATCAATCTCCATCTGAGGTTGGTTTATGTTTTCCGACAAAAACAATAATATATAAAAGAATTGTGATCAAAATGACTGTAGTAAACCATTATTTAAAACTGGTGGTAAGTGTTATAAGACATAGTTTGAGTGAAGGAAAAACCAATATTAAAGGTAGGTTGATGTTTAGTTTGATGTGACAAAGTTTGTGAAATAATAGGGGGGATTGAAATATAAGTGATAAGATAAGGGTGGGCAGGACCACAGGGTGTGGGGTTAATAAGGAAGAAAAAACTCACAAAAAGGTGAAGAAAGAAGGGAGGGGTTGAGGAAAGGGTTTGTGGTAATGTTGGAGTAGCATGTGCCTCTCTGATCATTACATTTACATTAGAGTATCAATGTCAATTGCTTTATGCTTTTTCCAAAACCCATCACTAATTATTGAGATGAACCTCATCCTTCCCTAACATTTATGCTTGTGTACATGAAACTTTGCTTTTTACTTGTAAGTGACTCTCTCTTTCGTGTGCCTTCTTTATTTAGTTGCTACTTTATTTTAATGTGTCAGACCATATGTCATATTCATCAAAGGTGTGTTAGGCAGTTGAAATTATCAAGAGGCCCGGCCAGGTCGTACCAATACAACTCAAACTCTTGATTTCATTACTTTCCATTTTTTTTTTTCCTTTTTTTTTTTTTTTACCACACACTCACTCCCCAATTAAACACCAAAATATTTCATTTTTACACATTAATTTGAAATTGTAGTTGCAAATTGCAATTCCAATATATCTCACAATTTGGGTGATTAATAAACACCAAACATATTCTTTTTAAGATCAAGAAAAAGTTTAAATGAGTTTGGTTTTGATAACTCGTTAAGCTTAAGAAAATCCTTAAATTTAAGAAGGTATATATGTATTATTCACCGGTGAGATATATACCACATCAATAATAAAATTCAAACTCGATTCATTGTGAGATATAAGTTGAATCATACCAACTAAATACATCAAACTTTTTTTTAGGGGCATATAACTCATTTCATTTCATCCAAAATAATAGAGTGAATACAATATGGAGGACGATAGAAAGTAGTGGGACTACATGTAATATAGACGCTTGAGAAAGATTATGAGTGACTCTATTAGCTTGTCTCCTAACATAAGTTAGAGCATAACTAGCATTAGAAAAAAGTAAAGTCCTATAATTAGAGAGTAAAATTCCTAACTCATTCACATATGAGCTATTACCAAGGACTGCATTCACAACTAACTCAATAACTTTCGTATACTACCTGATTGAGGTCAAGATCAAGAGAAATTTGGAGGGCTTGTTGTATAGCGGTAGCTTCACATTCAACTACAGTTGGAATAGATACCAACACCAAATTTTCCTTCAGCTTCAAAAAGGGCATGTGTTTGCATTGAATGGTTTTTGCTCCATAAAAAAGCATTACGCGCGCACCGAATACTCCATAAGATAGCTACAAATCTAGCATAATTTTCTACCCCAAACGCTCTAAGAATGGCAAAGATAATAAAGGAAAAACTGCCACTGGACGCCATGTAGGGTGCTATAATACCCCAAAGATTTGTTGCTTTCCAATAATCAATAGCAAACTTACAATGCATAAATAAGTGCATTTCATCTTCCAAGTCGTTATTGCAAGCTACACAAGCTGACTGACAATGTACTCCACGACCTTGCAAATTAAATCGTGTAGGTAAACAGTTGCGAAACAATTTCCTGCAAAAATATTTGATTTTAGGCGGAACATGCAATGACCATATCAACTTTCAGTCTCCAGAGACACGATAGTTTAACCATATCTTGTAGGCAAATTTGACTGTATATGAATTATTTGGAGATGCAATCCAAATAATTGTATCGGAAGCAAAGGTAACTTACAAATATGGATGTATCTTGTGTGTTCATGATAGAAGCAATAAACTTTCGATTCCAAGTATTGGTTGTTGGGTACATTAAACTTGATCAGCTAGGGTATGGTATTTTTATATTATGCTCGGAGAGAGATATGTTAGATATTTTTTTTTTTGAAAAATCTATAAGAAAAAATTTCTTTACTTTCGGGTGGCGAAATTTAAAATGTATAATCTATTAAAGAAAATTTTAATGTAAATTTTTGTAATCTATTAGTGATAAAAAATTATGAGTAAATGAAATGCATAATTATATCGAGTGTGAGCAGTCCTTGTGAGCTTAACTCAGTAGATATGGACAATACATAATATATACAAGGTCCGAGGTTCGAACCACGACCACCACAAAAAAAATATCGGGTGTGAGCATAAACTAGCAAATGTGGCTAAGATTAAAGAAACTAGCAAGTGTGAGTGCATGAATAATAATAAAAAAAATCTGAATCAAGTGTGAGTGTAAACTAGCAAATGTAGCTAAGATAAAAGCGACATTTGACTAGTGTATTGAATCCATGCCACGTCAGATTATATCGTGTATTGCATATTTACTCATAAGGTGTGTCATTATATTTTTACTTATTGCAATTGTGTCCCTGATTAAATCAAAATTAAACATACATTCTCATTTGTACATTAAGATTGAAATTCCCCTTAACATTTACGATAGCTGGCTCTAATAGCTAAAGACAATTACAGTTAGTTCTTTTCTTGGCTACATTTTATATCTATATATATTCCCCTTAAATCAAAATGAGTGTTACTTTTAAAAAAATCAAATAAATGTCATATTAAGGTTCATATAACTAGTTACTACCTATGTCTCTTATTATACAAACACCTAACAAAAATTACTAATATTAAGAAAGTTTTTTTTTTTGTTGAAGAAACTAATATTAAGAAAGTTGTTGGAACGAAAAATTGTTTCAAATGTGAGTGATTTTTATTAAATTACCCCTTATGTTTAAATGATAAGTTTTTATATTTCAAGACAATTTAGAAAAGAAAATAAATGTATTTAAAATTTGTAGAGGATCTTATATTTAAAGACAAATAAATTTTTAAATTGAACAGATAGAATATACATAATTATCTAACAGACTTGGATCGTAATTTCTTATTTTTTTTACAGTACAATACTTTTGTTTTAACTGACTAGAGATCAAAGATAAGAAAAAAAACTAACTAGAGATTTAAGTGAAAAATCATATATATAGGAAATATTGGAGGGTGGCCACGGCCCCATTAATGGCAATCCTCCCTCAGCCCCTACATGTAGTGTCCCATGATACATGTGGTGTTATATTGTCACACATCCCACTCTTCTCCCGCAACTTGTACCCATGCTTACATGCTAAAGAGTCATGATTTTGTGCAAAAAACAAATCCCATTTATGATAACCGCAAAGTTGATTAATATATTTGAATTGTACCCTTCATGCAATCCTTATCTCCTCAAAAGAGAAAATGAAAGAAAAAGATGAAGACACTATCAGTAACAAAGGAAGAAGATAAATTAAATTGGTGCATAAATTACATAATTAGTAATGTCAAAGATAAGCATATTAGGGTTAATATCCAAAGTGGGGACCTTTCACGCGACTTAATGAAAAAAGTAGCAGCAGCGTCGGTATCAGGCTGGTACTATGAAAGGTTGACAAGTATACATTGCAAATAAAGTTCCTTTTATGTATGGTGCATACGTAGGGGAATGATTTAGGCATTCCTAATTTTTCTGCTTCTCATGTGCTTCTGTTTGATTGCACCATTCATGAACCAGTTTTTCTAATATACAAAAAAGCAAATTCCTCTTAAAAAAATGAATCAATTACAGTTAAGATGTTAAAAAATTACATTGGATTTAATATGTTAGGCGCAGATTCAAATTTCCTATTTTTTCATTTTTTTTCGTGTATTTAGTGTGTATGAGTTTCATTGTTGTCGGTTGAAATGTTTAATACCAAACAAATAGCAAAGGAATAGGAAAAACAATTGCAACTAGATTAATAGTCACATCATGAACACAATGCTGTGATAAAAAAGTGGAAGTTTATGTGGTGAGATTTCTAAAATGATTACATTAAAGAGAACACTATAAAGGTGTGATTAATAGAACGTGCTATTTTATGATTGAATGGGTTGATTCACGCATTAATATACACTTTGATTTGAAACATAGCATTAAAGAATGTATCTTTTTGTTAAGAACCGTTTCTTCTCATCAAGTTTTGCATGTTGCTCTACAAATAGACAACTTCCCCATACATATATTCTATTGGATCTATTTTAGAGTAACAAGCGAAGGAGTAAACATTAATCTAACAACTAATTATTATTAATATTCATCAAAAAAAAAAAAGAAAAGGAAATCAAACCTGAAACTTATTATCCGCACATGCCATGCAGTAATTGCACGATTATCTTCTTTATCTATTTTTTTATTTGGTTCAGCATCTTTACACAATACAAATTTTTCCAATTTATCCAAAAATTGTAGAAAGTTCTGGTTTATGCTGTGGTGAGTTTGAGTGGATATAGATATAAATTGTAGCCAAGAAAGGAACTAACGTCTTTAGCTATTGGAGCCAGCTATGCCAGCGTGATGGATTTGATGTATAATCTTTGCTTTACAAGTGCTACAAAATTAGTAGTGACTTGTTGCCAATCAATATTTTCATACTATGTCATTACTTGGAGAAAATAATTAAATGTTTCTTCTTTCTTTTCTTTCCAAAGTGAAACATCAAGTTAGGTTAAACTTTTGATTTTATTATATTAGCGGCAATTTGAAATCACTGAATTAGCCTAAAACACATTATTCTCAACTCAAATCAGGGTTGCATTGTCACTTAATGACTTGGAATTATTGGAGCTATAGTGATGGATGGGATTGATGATTGTACACTACTTTTTTAGGATTATATTATGGACCAAATACTTCTCTCTGAGTCCTTTAAGTTTTACGTTTGTTTCACATAGGTCCTTTAAGTTTCTAAGGTTTCAGAAAGATCATTTAAGTTTCGAGTTTGTTTCGGATAGGTCCTTTAAGTTTCTAAGGTTTCAGATAGGTCCTTTAAGTTTCGAGTTTGTTTCAGATAGGTCCTTTAACTTTGCCTTTACATTAAAGGACCTATCTGAAACAAACTCGAAACTTAAAGGACTTATCTGAAACCTTATAAACTTAAAGGATCTATCTGAAACAAATTTAAAACTTAAAGGACCCGGGAAAGTATTTGGTCTGTGATTGAATTGTTTGTGGTTTATTTGGAAGATAGACATGACAAAAAAGTTTTACCAGTAAATAACTCTTTCCGAAGATAGAGAATCTTCAATGGACAGTCTGGGTGTACGATTTGACAACTACAGCTTGCCAAAAAAATAAAATTGAACAACGACAATCTTGTATACATTGAAATGGTTTGAGGTGGGTAGGAAGTGAATGTAAAATGAAATAGTTTGCTCAAAGCTCAATTAACACTTTTTTTCTCTCCATAGAAACTAATTTAAGTTGGTTTGATGATGTTGATTTGAAACCTCAAAACGTGTTTCTTTTCAAAGTTTCATGTTGAAAGAACAAGATCGGTTCTACTACACCCTAAAACATCAAGATGAAAGCGTGTTTTGAAAAACTGTAACAAATAGATGAATGTTTTCAAAAGGGTTTAGTATTATTTAAAAAACAAGATTAAATATAATTTTAATCTCTATAAATTTTCATGTAGTAATTTTTAGTCGCTATGCAAGCCTGTTGAAGCAAAACATGTTTAATTATCTTTTGACTTCAAAATTTTTGAATGATTTTTCGTAAACATGCTTTATTTTTACGGATTGTAAACATGTTTAAAACTTTATAAGAAGTTATACAAAATTTAGAATTTTTTAATATGGGAAGGATTAAATATGCTTTTTTAAATGTCAAAAACTCAAAATAAAAGTAACAAGAATTTGGATCTATAAATCAAATTTTGAACTCATTTTTTGTATATGAACTTTATATAATGTTTTTTTTTTATAAGGCCGAAACAAATGACATAAGAAAGAGTGGCTCCCAACTAAGTTGGTACCAAACTCTAATCTTATACCAGATGTTGGTATATATATTATTAAAAAAAAAAGGGAAAATACAAATAAAAAACTGGGAGACATATACCTAACCAGTTTATCCACAAAATGAAGGTTTACCCAAGCAGGTAATACGAAAATTAAAAACAACATAAGTGGATTAAAACAACCTCTTAAGTAGAGGTCTAGACCGCGGTGAATGGACCAACCGTCAAAACGGATCAGATCCACGTACCATCTTCTCCCTGCAAAGCACAACAAGATAAACACTCTTTCGAGCCCCCAAAGTAGAGACCAATTCAGACCCTCCTTCCGGCGCGGGGAGGAATACTGGAAGTTATAGCCCAGAATCGCAACCACCATCCAGAAACATCTGAATCAACACAACAGTGCGTCCCTTATCAGATCTTGAAGAACGACGACAACCTCGAGGATGACGACAACGGTAGGTTGGGAAGCCGAGCTACAGCTTGACGCCGAAGAGGAAATGTCTAATCTGACACATCTACTCAACAATTATGAATCCAATTAATTAGAGACAAGTGAAATTGTCCGCCAACACGGAATCAATCAATTTCGCGTCCCCATCACTTACAACGAACAGTAAGATTACGACCACAGATCAACCTGAAGCAGGCCATGATCCCAAAGCCTTCGCCCTTTCGAGCACTGTCTGAAACACAACCCAACGACGGCTGTTCCAGAACAACCAAAGAACCAACCCATACAGAATTGAGCACCCAAATCCGAAAGGGTTTCGAAAACAGACCCAGACGAAGTGGAAGCCATCCACATACGAACAAGTTTCATAAACCACCAAAAGCAAACCCAAAGTGGCTTGCTCCAAACTTTTGCGCAACATAACCACCGAGAACAGCGGCGCCGTCTGCGAAGCTTCATGCCCACAACCTCACGAACCAGAGAGAGCTCAGATGAGACCCTTGAGCAACCCAGAAAGACATGATAAAACCACCACTACCGTGAAAGGCGGTGGCTCCAAAAATACCGACCCTTACGAGTTCTTAGAGGAGACCCACGTACTACCGAGATCGCAGACGTTGTGGGTCGCCGTCGATTGCAAGATAGGGCGCGAGGTACCTCGTATAGACCAAACCCACCGAAACTGACGTCGCTGGTAGATCTGACCGGGGGGTGATGTGGAGAACCGAAGCCGCTCATCACACCACCAAGGCGTTGAAGCTACATCAGAAAAGTTTTGAGTGACGATGAACCAGGCGGTGGAGGGTTGTTGAAAGTTAGGCGAACTTTATATAATGTTTTAAACATGTCAGGAAAAAAAACTTTAAAAAAATACATTGACTTAACAACGAGGGTTAAAATTGTATTTGATAATTTTATAGAGATCAAAATCTTATTAACAGAAAAAAATTTAAAAAATTGTAACAAATCAACTCAATGTTGGCTTTTGGAGCAATACATTATACATCAATACTCCACACTTTTTTTTTTAAGATCAATACTCCACACTTATACAAGCCTATTAACTCCACCCTTAAACACCAAAGTAATATAAGCAGCTAAAAAACAAAAAAAAAAAATTAAAATTAAAAAAAGGAGGCAACTTCCTAAGTTATAACAAAAAAAGAGAATAAACTCATTAGACTTGAAGGGGTGTTGTAAACTAATAGAGCAGGTCTTATATCAAATGCGATAAGAAGGAGATAAAAGGCTTTATTAAGTGGGTGGTGATTCATGGTTGTTAGTGTCATGACTTTTTGGACCAGTTTATTGAAAACCAATAGAAGAAGTCTTATATTAGGAAAATTACTCCTTTTAGAATTGTTCATTAGCTTGACTTAGATAGAGTTAACTCTCGTTTGACATTTTTTAACTAGAGATAACTCTAAATGAGTTAAAGAAATGATCAATTTTAAGAGGAAGAATAGCAATTTTCTTATATTAGATGTGATAAAAGGAGAAAATATTTTATTTTTGAAAGAGAAGGAGAAAATGTAAGATTTTATAAAGTAAGAGTTAACTTTTTTTTAAAGGAAGTGAGAGCTATTTCTATTTCCCATTGTTTTCATATAAACCATACCTTTTCGGATTTGTCAAGCCACGGAAGAAAAAAATATCAATTTTTTTTGTTAAACTTAAATGTGTTTTTCCGTCCAAATAAGTAAGTTTGATGAATAATAGTTTTTTAGAAGAAAAGAAGTTCTCTTGTGAAAATTGCTGAAGAGGTATTGATTAAAATTCAATGAAAACATTGATCGGAAGAGAGAATTTGATAGGTTTGTTAGTACAAAAAATACCTATTGAAAATTACCTTTTGATATTATTTTTTTTTATCAAGCTAACAAATGCAATATAAAACTCAGGAGATGCTTGAACCGCATACAAACAAACAATCCAAACTAAGACAACAAAAGAGAACACACCTGCCAATGGAGGTACAAAGACCACATCCATCAATGGCTACCACTAAAACTAGCTATACAACACTAGCTAAGACACTTACATGAACTGCTAAGCAAAGCAAACCAGTCCAACAGCAGAACTAGTAGAAAAAAGATTACAATCTATCCCACAAAGATAGATTCAGCAACCATCTAAAATAACAGAAGTTGAACCCACATAAGAACAACAACTGCAAGATATGGAACTTTCAACCAGACAGTCACATATATTTGGGATTGCTTTTGATCACACCGTTTTTGAAACGCGTTTGTGTGTGCTCACTACTAGTGTTTTGCATGTCCTTGGGACTCCTTTGCTTCTTGAGTCTTCCTCTTTTACCTTTCTTAACAGTGTCAGAGACCAGGTATTGTGAAGCAGTTTGAGATGTTACTCTCTGCAGTTCAGAATCAGATTCAGGATCTATAGTACTATCAGTAGCATCTGTGTCCTCTTCCCCCCCAAAACTTACTCAAAACTTTACCATCCTTCCTACAAACATCAGAAGTATTTTCAGGCACATTAACCACTTGCACCTGTAACACCCCATTTTCCCAACAATGTAAATGATACAAATAATCAGAGTATTCAACATAAAACGGAATGTCACACTTCAATTAAAATATAATTAGAGTAAAGTTACTATTTATTAAAACAACCTTGTCAAAATTCATTTAACATCGCAGCGGAAAATTTAGTTCATTATTCAACAATTTTGGCACTACGGCCTCAACATAAACAACTTTAATAAAAATCTTAATCCAAGACAACATGGTTCCACAACACGGTTTCAAAAATAATACGCAACAGCGGAAAACATAGCAATTAATCCCCATCCCGTTACGTATCAGAGCGACCCTAAGACGACGCACGAGAGAGTCAACTCACATCCGCAGCTAATCCTGGTTATCTGCACGTTACCCACGTAGAGGCAATATTCAAACAGAAGGGGTGAGATTTCACATTCAATAATAATAAGCATATAATTCATCAACGGAATTTAACAACTTAAACAACAATAATTAACAACAATAATAGTTCACATATACTTATTATCAATAATAATTCACATATGCTTCATTTATTTCTACTTAGCATTTAAAATCAACGACAACAACGACGACCACAACTCAACATTAACGACAATGCAACGACACAACAACAACTTGACTATGCAATATACATGTGGTACCAATCAACGTGTTAGAGCATAGGCTCTCAATTCAACGTGTAGAGCAATGGCTCTTAAAACAACGTGTGGAGCATAAACTCCTAAAATCAACGTGTGAAGCATCAACTCCTAAATCAACGTGTGGAGCATAGGCTCTCAAATCAACGTGATATGAATGATTAACATTCAATAGGGCATCAAGCCCCCAACTTTATATGAGTATGCATGGACTCAACAACTTAATCAACAACAACGTATGACATCGACGACTTGACGACATCAACAACAATATGACAACATCAACATTATAATCTCATAAATATTCATCATTTATTTCAACATAAGCGTGCATATAATAATTCATCAACATATATACATACCTTCATGTATTATTTCATCAACAAGTTATTCATATAATAGACCATCAATTTGTGCATTCATATATCAATTCGTAGGTCATGTTATTCTTGCCAAACAAACCATCTGAGTAACTGATAATATCACCTAAAGTTTTCAGGTATGCGCTAAAGGCTAATTCAAAACAGAAATGCATGAATACAACACAAGAACATGAAAAAGGTACAACACTACTATGTTACTCGCCGTGGCGGGCGATCTTACTCGCCGTGGCGAGCAAACATTGCTCTCTGTTACACAGTTACTCGCCGTGGCGAGTGGGTAGCGAGCAAACGCTGCTCTCTGTTACACCTAGCTCGCCGTGGCGAGCAGTCTACTCGCGGTGGCGAACATAACATGTTTTCTGTCGGGAAGTGCGATTTTTAACCCCAAAAACCCAATTTTCACCAACCCCAATTCCAAAACTGATAGGAAACTCAACCTATGATCATTCTACAGTCTGAACATCATTTATCTATGAATTCTACGGACTTTTTACACTCTTCACATCCAATTCTACAAGTTCTACCTTCAATTCCGGTTTTAAACCCTAGTTCTCAATTTCACATGAACAACTACAATAACTACATGCTAAATTCAATTTCAGAATTATAACGCTTAAGATTAAAGAATATTAGTCCCACCCTTACCTTAGATTGGTGATTGCAAGACTCTACATGTTCTCTTTTCTCTTGGTTCTCCTCTTCTCCTCTTTCTCCCAAAGACTTCTGTAAAACCTAATTTGTGTCTGTCTCTTGTTTTTCTTTATATACTCAACAGATTTTCTACTTAACACCACTTATTCTTGATTAATTCTAAACCAGCCCCTCCAAGTCTATTTATTCTAATTTCCAACATATTCTTCTAAATAATAATATAAAGCCACTCAATAAAATATTGATACACAACAACACATCATAAATCAACATAAATCACATAAGTCATATAAAAGACTCTAAACTCAACCAAAAATAATTAGATAAATAAATAGGGCGTTACAGCACCTGCCTTTTATCCTGCCCCAAAATCTCATCCCTAGTTGTGACAGGGGAGATGATAGGTTGTAGGATGATATGCTCATCAAAGGTTGGGGCCAAAGCTTTCCCAAGTGATATAGGTGAAGTGCCTGAACTCAATTCCACAGGCTTAGAAGTCCTTTTTACCAAGTTACTAGGATCCTCTGAAGTAGTGTCATGAGTCAGTTGCTTCTTACCTAAAGAAATTTCCTTCTGATAATTTGAGCAATTTGGGGGTTACAAGTAGGGGTGGGCAAAAAAACCAAAAACTGAACTGAACTGTTGAACTGAAACAGTTCAGTTCAGTTCAAAACAGTTCAGTTCGATTCAAAACAGTTCAGTTCGGAACAATTCAGTTCAGTTCGGTAACTAAAATTCAATTTCATTTGTTTTTTTTCATATTTTTTTCAAAGGTATTAATAATAACAGTTCAGTTCAGTTCGAAACAGTTTAGTTCGAAATGCAAACAGTTCAGTTCAGTTATTTTAAATTTAGCAAACAGTTCAGTTCAGTTCGGTTCAGTTTTCATCCCGAACTGAACCATGCCCACCCCTAGTTACAAGAGATCCCTCTCTTAGAAAGTGGGTGATTCATCGTTGAGTTGGATCATGACGTTTTGACACCTTATTGAGTTTATCGCGCGTCCTATATAATTCGAATTATAAAATCCAAACAACATAAACACCTTATAAAATCTTCCAAAACACATATAAATATTTAGGATTTTAGAATCCAAACAAAATGTGTAAGAAACTCAGGGTGGTGGGAAAAGTAACTGCCTTGGGAGAATGCACTCACACAGTCACACTAAAGCAAGCCCATAACTTCATACCCTGAAACTCATATTAAGTTAACGGAAAAATAAGACAGATTAATTTGCACATCCGTAGTGCTAGCTAACAACAGTACTCTCTTTTCAACACTCTCAAACACTCACTTTTTTATTGGTTTAAGTCAAGATGGGTCTACACTTTGAAAATGGATTCCACTTAAAATGGTGTGACATACATTAATTAATTTTATCAAATAAAAGAATGGGTGTTCAAAAGTGTGTCCCTAACATTCCTCTTTGCACATTATTAGCATGTGGTTTCACTAAATATGTTAACTAATCCAATCTACATAGCCATCCACGAATTATTAAAAATAAATTGTTAAGCGGTTTAAGTGTTTTTATTATTTTAATCTTTACTGCTCAAGTTTATTTTTCAAAGGAAAATCTTTACTGCTCAAGGTTAGATCAGGTCAACAGGTGGCCATGACTTCTTTCACTCACACACAAACAAAAAAAAAGGGCTTTTTGGTACCGGAGGAGAAGTCAATATTTTAAAAATGAATGATTATTGATAATTTAGATACTTCAACTAATTTGTGAGGTTATAGTATAATTTGAGGGGTATGTGACGAAATTTTCTTCTTAATATCTACTATCTAGTACTAATATAAGAATTCTAATTATATAAAATATTACATTTCAATACTTTACTTAAATAAATAAAGCCCATTTTTCTTAAAGGTATTAGTGCCATTTAATAATTCATTATCTTTAAAAAAAGGGGGTTTATTTATTTGAGTGAATGATAAAGATTTTATTTTTTATGTAATTAAAATTCTTATATTAGTAGTAGATTACATTTTTCAGCTTTGGCAATTTATCCAAGAGGATGGCTATGGCTATGTCCTTCATATGAAACTTATGTTAGAGCTCTATGAAGGTGCTAAAAACACAAAAATGAGAATTATACAAGAATCATCCAAGGATTTTGGGTTTAGAGACACATATGTGAATTATACAAGAATGATCATTTTTATTTATATTATTGATCTTTAGATTTCGGCTACATGTTTGATTGATTTCAACTTAAATTTATTTATATTATGGATCCTTAGTTTTGTGCAGTGGAATCAATGTCTGGGTGTGTATTTTCTATTGATTTTGAATGCTCATTGTTGCTGCTGGATTTTGAGGATTTGGAGAAATAAAGTGAAAAGAGCCATAAAGGTTTGAGGGAGAATAAAACTCAAAGAAAACCATTTTGACAAAAGATTGTAAAAATGAATACAAGTGATGCTTTATACACAACTTGTAGGGGATTAACAAAACAACAACCTCTTAATAGCAAACTTCAACTAATTTCATATTTGACACTTAACCAACAATTAAACATTACATAATTTATTAACTAATTATTCTTCACAGCCTCCATCAAACTCAATGTAAGAGAAGTCTTAACTTCTCTTTTTTGAGGGGAAATGGAACTCTTAACTTTAGATAACAACATTAATGGTAAAAAAAAGGAAATTATAAACATGATTGTCTCCAAATCATTGTTTTTTTCACATAAAAAGTTGCTTAAAAACACATGGAAATGGCTAAAAAAACCTCAACAGTACCGTTGAATTTTTTTTATCATTTCCATGTATTTTTAATATATGAAAAAAGCAATTTTATTGTTGCATTATGCTAGGACTAGGTCCAAGAAGTGTAGCCCAAAAGAGACTTTGAGGCTCAATCTATTCCGGTCCATGCCAAATAGAGTGCAAAGAAGAAGAAAAACGCAGGTCCAAACAAAATCGGTATCTTCCGCGCGAAACTGCAGAAACTAATACATTGAGTTTTGTGGGATTTAAATGGACGACAAACTATAAAAAAAAAAGGGTGTTACTTTAAAATTGAAGATTAGAGTTTAGATTAACTTCGAATAATTAATTTTGTCTGATACTGAGGTCTTTAATCATCGTTGTTTGCTAGTGCCTAGTGGTGTCCATATATTACAATTGAAACAAAAGGAGTTGTCTTCAATCCTTATACTACATACAACTAAACAGGTATATTAGAACCTCATGATTGTTTCTAGTTTAAACTTGTTTTTGTAAATTGTTAATGCAATGAGTTTTCAAAGTTGGTTGTTGTTATTCAAATTGGTTCTGTCACTTATTTTGCATTAAACTGGTTTTGGCACTTGTTTTATCTTCGATTTATGCAGCAAATTTCCCTCAAGGTCTTTTTCTCGTACATATATATGCCTTTTCCTTGTTATTCTGCACTTCTTTTGGCTCGTTTATTGTTGGTACCTGCGAGCTCCAAGAGAAGTCGATCACATCAAAGGTGATACATGCTGCAGAAGCTGTTCTCCAGTGACGCAGAAGATATTCTCCAGTGCGGTGGTAGGTTCGACATTCAAAGGCAAAACAAGTAAGCACTCCAACAATAAGTCATTGAGGTAATGAAGAAGAAAATATGTGATTGTATCTTGGTTGTGGCACAAAGCCACACTTATATAAAGGAGTTTGGTCGTAACTGTCGACGTATTATGCAGGAGACCGTTAGAGATTAGGTCGACGATCCGAATTATCCGAGGTGCATTCTTGTTCGCTGAGGCGCACATGAGGTATTCTATGTTGATCTGAGCAGAGAGGATTATTGGTTAATGGGCTTCCATGTATTGAGCTGGTGATTTGGGGAATAACCAGAAGCATATGATAGTTATCTTCATATTATACTGAATCTCGACCGATGGTTTGTCTTTCAAATGACATTATAAGCGAGAGTTTCATGATTTAAGAAACTTTTTTAAATCCCTTGATAATTGGAGTGTCAGAGGTTTTCTGTAACAAGTTGATAGCGTTAAAGATATTCCTTTTGCTCTTCTTGTGTTTGATATTCTATTTAGGGAACTACTCATGCCCAATCCCTTTAATGAATTCGAAGTGGCTGCATGGAATCATCTGAAGGTTTCCCCTTCCCAACTGCACCCTTTGAGTTAGACTTTTGTGAATGTTTTTCAATACTGGAGAGAGTACAACAAGAAGAGTAGGCTCGCCATTAACTTGTTCTTTCATTTGTTCCGTGTTCAGTGGCATGTGGTAAGCTCCGGCAAGCCATAGAACTAAGCTAACAAGTTCTTTGAGGCCTATTCTGACTCCTTGTGATACTTATGAACAAAATCACAATTAAATGAATATCAGAGAATTTGCAACATTTTCCTTGTAAAAATTGTATTTTAAACAAGTTGTAATTTTATTATGATAAACAAACACAAAATAACTTCTGTTTTTTTTTTAATCTCTAAATTATTAAATATAAAAATCACTATTTTTTTTTATTCATAACAGGCTCTAAAATTTGTTTATTAATATAATAGTGATAGTATAATTAGTTTACAAGTCCCCGTGAACTCAACTCAAATGATAGGGACACTGCATAATATATCTAGGGGTAGATGTTCGAACTCCGAAAACCTCACTTCTTCACTTTTAAAATATGTGAGCTCCAATCATTTGGTTACTTTGACAAAAATAAATATTATTAGTTTACAAGTTAGTTTATAGAATTTCCTTAAAAAAGAAGTTAGTTTATAGAATTATTATTTTTTTACAATTTATTTTTTGACAATTTATTTTTAGGGATTTTTTTTTTTGAGATCTTGTATGACGATTAGTTACTAAATATTAATTAAAGATGCATGCATCAACAAGTACTTTGTTATTTTTCTTTCATATGGTATCTAATAAAATAAAATAATCCACTTAGGTGTATAACTGTGTGAGAGTAGAATAATTCATCTCACACATGTGAACTTTAACCAGTTTCTTTGTTTGGTAAACTTTATACTTCTACACGTGTGATCATATATTGTATAGCTTCTAGATTTTGGCTGTGTTAGCTTAGTTTTAACCAATACAGTACCACGTGCAATGGTCTGAAATGGACGGTTGAATTATTTAACATATTTGGCTGCTTCTAGATGAGTAATCTTTTTATTTAATTTATGTCTGTATACGTATGTATATTATACACAGAATTGTGTACGTGTGTGAATGGTATTTATATAACAGTTTGCCTTTCTTGCTTGACAAAATTACTAATTTGGTCAATTCGGATCGGATATTCAAATATTTTGGATTGGATATTCATCAACTTCGGTGGCGCTACGAAATGGGTGAACTTGAATTCTAGAAGAAAAAAGAAAGAATGCACACTTTCCTTAAAAAAAAATCTTTAAAGATTTAATGGTATATTATAGATGGTTCACCGGTGAGAGACTTAATTGCTCCCTCAACTTAGAATCCACCGTGGTTAAGACAGATAAAAGAAAGAAAAAAAAAAAAAAATCCCTTTTGGTAGCAATGCCCTTTTCACTTGTGTAGGTAAGTTAAAACATATTTCGATAAGTGTCTTGTCCAAACAAGTATTGTTTGTATAATAGAAAAAGAAATTTAAACAATAGGAAGCAATGTATTATTGTGTGTTTGGTTATGCGGTGATGAAAATTGAGTTTAATGGAATTTATTTTTAAGAGAATTAATTTTGATTAAATATAAGTTGTATGTAGATTGATTTATGTTCGTTCCTGTGAGCTTAGCTTAGTTGTTAAGGACAATACATAAAATATGTAAAGTCCGGAGTTCGAACCCCATGTACCAAAAAAAAAAGATTGATTTATGTTCAAATGTATTCATATATGCATATTAATCTATGTTGCTTCAATAGTTTCAATCGACCTTGCTTTTGAGTATAAAATTACCAAAAAGTATTTTTATTGTATTTAAAATTTAATTTTAATTTTTCTTTTAGACAACTATTTAAGTTTATATCATTTTATTGAATTGTGGACCGATTATTATAACTTTTAAAATAAAATCCATATTAAACTCTCTTTGTACAGAAAAAAAATCCGTATTATACTTTAAATTAATTTTTGTCAAATTATATTAATTTAATATAATATGTAACAACATATAATTGAAAAATAATGGTATAACATGGCTCATGAGTAGAAAAAATAGAAGTAAGGTTTCGTGATATTTTTTTTTAACAAGACAAAATAAAATCTATTAATAATAAAAAAAAAAAAAATTCTTTCCCTCAAGAAAAATAAAAAGCATTCTTTATAGCGTAAGATGTATTAAAGAAAAACACAAATGGCAAAAACATTTATTATTTTGCCATCGGCCACCAGTACGATAGAGGCTTGACTTTATCCACTAGATTATGAATAGAGTTCTCCTTTTGGTTAAAAATCTTATTATTGTGATCTTTTCAATTGCTCAGACACAAGAGAACCAAATGAGATACATAAGAGATCGCCGCATTTTAGAACTTCTTGAGAGAAAGAAAGAAAACCACATAAAATGGTCATAAACACTTCAAAGATCAACTGAAGAGAAGTGTAAATCTAATGTCGAGCATGCTGCCAAAAGCTTCCGAAGAAATTACAATCCAAGAACAAGTGGTTAGCCGATTATGTAACACCACACCCACTCAGACAAAGTTGAGAGTCATGATTAAGGATGCCTCACTTTAATACATTATCCTTTGTGGGAATCCGATTTCTAATAAGACGCAAAGCAAACACGGATACTTTCAAAGGAAAATCCTTATTCTAAATAAGATCCGAAACGGGTGAATGAGAATGAGGAACCAAAAATTGTATGTTCCAATGACAATATAACCAACAACCGGATCTAAATTCCACTGCCAATGATCATCTTTGTTAACCTAAAAAGTAACATTGTTAAGTAAAACCGTACCAACTCCTCCTCCCACGTAAACAACCTACGCCTCCAACTCCAAGTCTTTCCTCCCTCCTTCCCACCACAAAGAAAACATATATGTCACTGCCACCCACTTTTTCACGGACAATTCAAATAACCTCCAAAATCGGTCCTTGACAGGAACACCTCCTAACCAAGGATCTACCAAAAATAAGCATCAACCACATCACCTACCATCCTCCTTAAATTCTATTATGATTCCTTCGCTTGCAATGATACATGATTGGTGTATTTATACAATCTTAATATGCTAGCTCATAACCTAACTAACTAAATGAAATTAAAATGTAAATGAAATTAAAATGTAAATGAAAATACAATGAAACTCAAATAAGCTAGTTAAGTAACTTGCGCGCCAAGCTAGGGTTATGTCTATGTCTGAATGTTTGCTCTCTCTTTCCCTTCAAATGCTAATACACTTGAAACATTCCACCGTGTCACGGTTCCATCTTCCTCCCTCTTCATGTTCCTCTAAAACTTTATCTACCTCCGGTACTATCAATTATCAAAGTAGTAATTGATCGATAAGCCTACTTGACTAATGACTATAAAAAAAGAAACAGTGATTTTAATTATAAATTTTTTAATTAGAACATAAATCAAAAATATAACGGCGAAGGACAGGAAAGTACGTAATTGCGAAAATGGGAACAAAAAGGTAAAGAAATTAAACGAGAAAGTCAAAAGTTGAAATGTTTTTGGAGGAAAGTAGAAAGAAAATCAAACGGAAGAAAACAAATATATCTGCATTTGAAAGCATTTGAAAGAGGAGTGGTGTGGTGGGTAGGAGAGAGATGAAAGAACACAAAAAAGAGTGAGAAGGGCTTGGCATGAGGCCCCCTCCGAGTCCGACCCACATGCACAAAAATCATATTTTAATGGGCTAAAAAAATTAGAAAAACTGTCAATATATCTATTTTCGGATTTTCAGTTGGGATACCGTAGAAACAACTAACAATGTCCTAAATCATAAGGAGGGGGTATCATGGTTAGTATAGTTCTTAAACTAGCTATTCATGTCATAAATGGACTCAATCTTTATGTTGGTACAATTCGGATTGTATAATTCGAACATGTTTTTTCCTAAATTCTTTGCACAAGAGGAATTATAGAGGTGGTTCAGATTTTATAATCCAAATTGGTGAAAAACTTATTTTTCTACCTAAAAATAGGAGAAAAAGTATTTTTCGAAAAGAAAAAAATGGCGCACGAGAAATACATAGTGTGAGCAAAGTAATAGTTGGCCATAAGTGGGGGTGAGGTTTCTTTTTAGGTCCATTCAATAACTCTGTGTTGAAAAATGCATTTCGAAAGTTATTTACCGAAGTTGTTAAAATTGAGAGTTATCTCCAGATTTTTTTAGGGGGTCTAGGGGACATTGAAAGGACCTAAAATGAACTGCTTCTTCATGGTTAGAGTCTTAAAAACTGATGTTCGAAGTTACCTTTGGGGAATAAAAAAAATGCCATTTTACCTCAGTTTATCCTTCCTACTTCGAAAACAATAACTTTGTTTCCATCGAAATGGATAAATTAAAGGAGATCGGATTCGCTCTATTTATCTATCTTATATTTAATGTTCGAGAGAAATATATAAGTGGATATACTGGTGGAACCATTTTAATAAGTAACCCCATTAATAGAGTTCACCAACATTTCTCTTGTGACTATCTCTTTTATAATGGATAGGAAAGGTGAATAAATTGAGCATATCTAGACTCAAAAGAGGTGTGATTTTTAAAAAAGTACTAGTAAAATCCAAAAGCAGCTCTTGTTAAGGTGTGACTTCGGCTTAATTGACATGTTTACTCAAAAGTGATTTGAAATGTGTTTTAGAAAAAGTAACCACTTAAAATCCAAAAGAATACTATTAGCAAAAGCAAGTTTTACTTAGTCACCCCCTCAAATTAAAAATATTTGAGCGCATATATAAATGGTGAAAATGATGTGGATAATTTATTTTTCTTTTAATAGTTTTTATTTATGTGTGGGGGCAAATATTTTTTATTTGTGGTTGTGACTAAATAATATTTGCTCCTGTTAGTAATAGTAATACAGTCTTAAGAACTTTTTTTTGAGGGAAAACATGTTTATAGCATTTCATTAATAATAAAAGTTTCAATACAATCGAGTATATCAAAATAAACGGCGGGACTAGCTAAAGACGTGGCCTCTCTTGCAAGAGCATGAGCAACCACGTTGGTTTGTCGCCTAACAAACTCCACCCTAGAGTTAGAAAAGGAAGTACTGAACAAAGAACGACAGGAGGAAATAATGCAGCCAAATTCGGACAAGTCGTTCCTGGTAGAAAGGAAGGCGTCAGCTGTCAACTTAGAGTCTGTTTCAAAATCCACATTGTCAAACTGCATATCACTCAACCATTGCACAGCAGA
>Ga0228710_1002552_pt1 | contig 28733 bp, 8 predicted proteins | sample MedpolnodulmetaG_FD_177995 | JGI IMG/M metagenome (GOLD analysis project Ga0228710, IMG submission 177995) | Root nodule microbial communities from Medicago polymorpha collected in Santa Monica, California, United States - pink nodules | ecosystem: Host-associated > Plants > Roots > Nodule... | reverse complement strand
AAGGATTTATTTGATAACATTTATTTTCTCATAAAAAGACATTTTATCTTTAATATCACATTACATTACCCCCTGAATTATAATTAATTCAATTTTATCCCCGATAATCATCACCGAGTCAAATCGGTGTATCGGTGGTTCTGCCACTATTTCATCCATCCTTCACCACCGCCAAAATATCATCTTATCTTCACAGAGCAACACCGATGTCTTCGCCTCCTTCTTGTTCCGCCGCTGACGACACTCTCATGCGCAACCGTATCCTCTCTACCAAACTCTACTTCGACGTACCTCCCTCCAAAGTAACCACCAATTCCATAACTAACTTCTACTTCTTCAATCGCTTAATTTTTCTTTTTCTGTTACTTACTTTCCTTTTTCACTATTCAGGTTCCGCTTATCTACTCCGATTCTTACGATATATCATTTCTCGGCATAGAGAAACTGTAATAATCAATTAAGCACTTTCGAATTGTCAATAATCGCGTTTGGAATAATCGTGTTACTGATTTTTTTTTTGTTTATTTTTGGTTAGGCATCCGTTTGATTCGTCTAAATGGGGACGAATTTGTAAGTTTCTTATTTCTTTTGGTGTTTTGGATAAAAATCGCATTGTTGAGCCTCTTGAAGCTTCTAAAGATGATCTTCTAGTGGTAATCTAAATATCTAATCACTCTATTTTCTTTCATTTGGAAGAGTTTATCATCTAGACCTTAATTGTACTTATTTAGTGTTTGCAAGTGTTCATAAATGTAAACTACTTACTAAATTTAACCACTAATGTCATGAGGTCTTTCTGATAGTCGTTTAATTATGCCTCTGTTTGGCAAGGCCAATTTTTGAGCTTATAGTGAATAGATTATAGCTTATGGCTCTAGTGAAAATGACAGATAGCCAATAAGCTAGCTTATTAAACCTCTATTTGGCAAGGCTAATTTTTGAGCTCATAGCTTATGGTTCTGTTTGGTAAAAATAGTGGATATCTAATAAGCTTGTAAGCTAGCTAATAGCATAAAGCTTATAAGCTAGCTTAAAGTTGATAGTAAATAAACTAATTTATTGAACTTGGAGTGTTTTTTAAGATTAGTTGTTGAACTAACTTATAAATATGAAATGACATGAAAAAAGATAACCTTATAAATATGAAATTTATTTATTTTCCAATTAAGATTACAAAGGTAAAATTGAGAGAAAAAATTATAAGCTTTAAGCTACTTGAATTAGTTTATCAAAAAACGTTATAAGGTCGTAATAAATTAACTTTACAAAACGGGTCTTTTATAAGCATACTCCTATGATATTATAAGCTATAAGCTCCAAAATGTGTTTTGCCAAACCGACCCTATAGTTTATAAGCTCATATGACTAAAATTGATAAGATTGGTAACAATTTTTTCTCACAAACTCTTCTCTACTAGCTTATAGCGTTTTTTATAAACTACTTCAAGTAGCGTTTGATCTTATATCTTAGATTTTTTATCTCAATTATCAGCTAGTTCAACCCTAATTTTACCAAACACTATAAATTCAACCAACTAGCTCATCTGATATCAGTTATTAGCTACTTTTTAGTTTTTACCAATCAGAGGGAGCCTTAAGAATTTAATGAGTAAAATAAAACATTTAGTACATTAACTACTTAAATAGTTTTACACTTTTACTTTTGCACCCTTGTAAACATTTTTTCCATGTGATATATACACCATGTTAAATTGTATTATATGAAAGATCTGTTTTACTATCCATTGAGGGGTAACCTTGGCGCAACGGGTAAAGTTGTTGTCATGTGACTAACGGGTTCAAGTCCTGGAAACAGCCTCTTGTGTAAAAACAGGGTAAGGCTGCGTACAATACACCAAATGGTGGGACCCCTTCCTGTACCCTTCGTATGCGGGAGCTTCAGTGCACCGGGTTGCCCTTTTTTATCTGTTTTACTATCCATTCTCCTGAAAACAAATCTGTCTAGATTTTTGTGGCTTATATTTTGAGTTTCTGATTGCTGAAGTTACTTGTTTGATTGTTTTGGTTACCATTTATGCTTTTCATGATGAAAAAAAAAAAGTGATTCAAACTGATGCATTTTAAGCTGTGTCTAGTGCCAAGTCCATTTTCTTTTTTTCCCTTTTCAATCTAAAGGTACACTCAGAATCATACTTGAATAGCCTGAAGGAAAGTTCCATCGTTGCCAAGATAATTGAGGTACTTTCCACTTATATTACATGCATGCATGAGGCATTTATTTACTCTTTTGTGCTCTAAATGTACTATCACTACTTCCTTTTCTCTGTGAAGCTCTTCAATGGAAATTTATGTCTAGATTATTATAAAAATTCATCATGCCGTTGTAGAATTGAAAGAAACTTATATGGTGTTGCTGGAATTCTTCAGTTTATTTGTTTCCATTGTTTTTCTGGTAACAGAATGGCATTTGCTGGGGATTTATTCCGTTGACATATTGAAGATTATTTACTGACATAAAGTAATAAATATAGGTCCCTCCTGTGGCATTGTTTCCCAATTGTCTTGTGCAACATAAAGTTCTTTTCCCATTCAGGAAACAGGTAAATCAATTTTTTACTTGAAGTCTGTTTAACATCTCCTAGTCTGATCTTACTCTTATACTAATGGCAGGTTGGAGGAACTATATTGGCTGCGAAACTTGCGAAGGAGAGAGGATGGGCCATTAATGTGGGAGGAGGTTTTCATCACTGTTCTGCAGAAAATGGTGGTGGATTTTGTGCTTACGCAGATATTTCTTTATGCATCCACTTTGCTTTTGTTCAGTTGAATATATCAAGGTACTATCACATTTAGTCTTTAAAATAAAAATTGCCGGTTAGCTTATTCTATTAAGTATTAACACCTGTGCAAAATTGTCTGTATAATCTTCAGGGTGATGATTATTGATCTTGATGCACATCAAGGAAATGGTCATGAAATGGACTTTGCCGATGATAGTATGGCCAAAAGAATTTCTCTCTCTTGTGTTTGCCTTCATATCTCTTAGGATTTTTTCACTGATAGGACCTTTGTAATGGCAGACCGAGTCTACATTCTCGATATGTATAACCCTGGAATATATCCTTTGGTAAAGCTCTTTGCTCCTAGATATTTTATACTGCTTTTTATTATGAAGTGAGTGTTTCTCCATTTCTCTTTCTTGGCATTTGGCTAGTCTATTGAACATTGCTGGTTGAGATCTGACATGCTGCCTGTTTCCTGGGGTTCAATCATCCATCTAGATCATCTAGATCTGACATGTGCATGTTTTCTGGCATGGCCATCTTCAATTTATTATCTTAAGACAAACATCTTACTATTTCTTCCCGTGTTCTATATTAGGATTATGAGGCAAGAAACTACATAAATCAGAAAGTTGAAGTAAAGGTATATTCATTATATCGGTTAAAACCTGAATCATTTTTTTTTCTTTCTGATTTTCCTCTGTAACATCTATTTCTCTCTTTGTTCACCTCGAACTTTCAGAGCGGGACTCGTACAGAAGAGTATCTGCTGAAATTAGATGAAGCACTTGAGGTATGTTTCAATGTAACTTTGCTATTCTCTATTTTTTGGCTTGAGTACCCACCACATTACTAGGACTATGTGTATTTGTATATATAGAATAGTTTTGCTTTAATTTGTCCCATCCAATTATTCAACTATATTAAGTGATCATTTGATTCAACATGAACTTGCCTTTACCATCTTAATTTCAACAGTCAAAATGAGGGAGAAGAAATTTTTTATTCAACCACCTTGTCCCCTTCACATTTCTGTTGTTTTTCCTTTCCCTACTGCTCCTCACTCCCAAACATACCCATCGAATATTCTAGAATTGCTTACCAGTTGAAGACGTTATATTAAAAGTAACAATCAGGTCCTTACTTAGCTTTGTTATTCATGCCGATGTGTTTCAAGGTTGCTGGGCGAAGGTTTAACCCTGAGTTGTTAGTTTATAATGCTGGAACTGACATCCTAGAAGGTGATCCATTAGGAAGGTTGAAGGTAATGTAATTCTTGGATTCAATTTATTGAAGTAAAATGTAAACTTTTATTAAATCGATTTGGCTGGTCATTTGCTCCTGATCTATAGTTTCTGTAAGAAAGTAATAGGTACTTGTTATGAGCTGCTATTTTCGCAATTTCTTTACAACACATCATAAGTATTGCTTGTGCTATTTTGTGCATGCAGATTAGCCCTGATGGAATTGCTCTTAGAGATGAGAAAGTTTTTCGGTTTGCTCGCGAGAAAAACATTCCTATTGTCATGCTCACTTCAGGTTTTCCTTCTCCTTACCATATATGGGCCATGATGTGTGTTCAGGGAAATTACATAACAAAAACCCCATTTTTATCCTGGAAAATAAAATAAGAATTGAAAAGCCATGATAGTTAAAAAATACGACCATATAGTGTGTCAAATGTGACTAGTCAGTTATAAGACATACTCAAACACTTCTGGAAATTTTAACATTTGAGTTAAATGGAATCTTTCATAATAATTTTCTCTAAGCTTGTCTTTTTTCCACGTTCTCTGTTCAATATAATATGTCTAATGGATATTTCTTTTGTCATTTGATTTAAGACTTGAATCTTGTATTATTTTAATGTTTATATAATGAATCAATGATATATCAACTTATAATTTTGCTATGCCATTTGTTTTTTACTTAAAAGTATCGTATTTTTATTGATAGTATCTTAGGATTCATAATAAGATTCAATTCACGATTAGGAAAATGGTCTTCCAATTTCACAATTTGAATCTTGATCTGATAACCATGACGGGTTCTAACCCAATGTGCAATTAACCTTTTTAGCGAACTTTCTTCAATTATTTTCTCAGCCTATTTGAGATGTTAATCAGGTTTTCTTAATTTTTCATTTCATGTTTAAGGTGGATACATGAAGTCCAGTGCTAGGGTCATCGCAGATTCAATCCTCAATCTAGAGAAGAAATGCTTGATAGAAACGAGTGGAGATCCAAAGACTGCATAACAGTGATCCTGCACTTCCACGTTGTGAGGTTATTGTGTGATCTACTGACCCTGAAAAAATGGTCCGTTGTTAGAGTTTCTGTTGGCATATCAGTGGAAACTTCAATGCGTAGTGTTTTCAGTATATAGTGTGATTAAAAAAAATACGAAAAACAAAAGATGAAAATGTGTTTTACGTCATGTATGAGTTGTAACATGTCTGTAAATGCTGAGTGTATATTATAATACGCAGAAATGAGTTGTATTTGCACGTGAAACTTTAACTGCATGGACAATATCATTCACTGTGTATCATTCTACCCACTTTGATACGGCAGGTGACAAATGATACCGGTCACAAAAGTTTTTCTTCCTACTTTAAGTTAAAGTGAAAGATCAATTGATACGAAAAAAGGTCAACTACACACAAAATAAGCAATATGCTAGGATGGCCATTTATAAAATTTCTGGGTCTAGATATTTTAGAACGAGTAATTGATTTCAGAGTAAAGTAACTGATTGATTTTATTAAGGGATTTAGCACCTGATTTTTGATATCATTTAAGTGGTGGGATTCAGCAGTAGAATTTATTAAGGAGGACTTGTTCCCTAATCGGTTAGGTTTTCCTCAATACATATATAAGTAATGCTTTGTTTTAAGAGTTTGGTCTTCCATTTTTACATTTTATCAATAAAGTTTGGCGAGTTGCATTTGGTTGGTAATGGCTCAAGTGTCAACCTAGTTGGAATGCTAGATAAAACAAAGCAAATTCCTGGATGGTCATAATTTCAATTGTAACTCAAGGTTTCCTTGAAGCACATAGTGTTGAATGAATGACAATGATCCTTAATGCATTGATCCAAACAGAACTGAACTGACACAATTAGAGAAAATTATCTACTATTTAATTCCTTCGCATCATAACTCTATGACTGATACCTCAGAAGGGGAGGATTACACCATTCTAAGCTTGACAATAAGGGCACATAACCTCTTAAAAAAAAAATTAATGACACATAACATATGAGCACATGTGGCTTTTGTGAAAACATGATCAATCTCACATTGTGTGTTGGGTTTAAATTCAAATCTCACATGCAATAACATTAAAAACTCACAGGGAGAGTTATCCAACAATTTGAGTCACAATATTCAAAAGACTAGTCTTCGTAGTTCTTAAATAAGAGTTTTTGTTGCAAATAAGCGACATATATCATCTTTTCTATTTAGATCTTTACCGGATCAACACCACTTAACGGGTCATTCTCAACAATATTATTTTTGTGCGTTGAGTTTAAATTCAAATCTCACATGCAATAACATTAAAAACTCATAGGAAGAGTTATCCATCAATTTGAGTCACAATATTCAAAATATTAGTCTCCGTGATTTCTTAAATTTTAATAGCTAATTTAGGGCCCGTTTGTTTTAGATTCTAAAAAAATGAATTTTCCTTTGTATTTTTAAAAATGTTTTTTTTTAAAAAAATTTACTCAAAAATAATAAGTTATTTCAAACTCATTTGATATAAGTTAAAAAAGAGATTTTTACATTCACTAACTTAAATATTCATTGTTCGAGATTTTACATAATAAAAATCAAATATTTTTTCAAAATGACATCTTTCAAAAATGATTTTTATAAAAAAACTATTTGAAATAGCTATTTTTTTTAGAGATTTTTTCAAAATTTCAGTATAAAAAAAATTATAACCAAATAATAAAATGCTTAGAATGAAATTTTAAGATAAACTATTCAAACGGATTTTTCATTGCTTTCCTTAAAAAAAATTTTGTTAAAAAAATTATAAAAAAAATCACATTATACTACCAAAATCAATTTTGAGAAAAGGTATAATTAAATGATTATCCTTGAAATTGAGGGACTTGTGTGCATAAGATAGCAAAACCCTAACGAAGCGCGGGTTCCATAAATTTCAACGATAAAAATGAGGACAAGGGTACAGTCGTCAAAACGAGAAAGAAGTCGTATCGAATACTAGTACTTTGTAATAATAATATAGTGGCAATAATGAATGATAATGATAGCAATTAACGAACGACTTCAACTTTGACCCCTTACCACTTCACCTTGCTCACTACTCTACCCGCCGGTGAACTGTAACTACCAACCACTATCCTACGCCGGCATGGCAATGTTAACAGCAAGATCACTCCGTTGTAACAACCATTTCTTGGTGTTGGTGGTGGCAGCAGCTATTCTCTTTCTTCTTCTTCTACCTCATTCCTCTCTCGCTATCCGAACTACTCACTCCGATCGAGTCGACTTCCAATTCACCAACTCCACCGCCGACTCCAACGTCTCTCTTTCCACAACATCTCGACAAGGTTCATTCGCCGATATCATTGATCGTGCTCTTCAGCACGAGTTCAACGAAGAAAACGATGATCAAAACCAACAAGGTAATCATAAGATCTTGATTCATTTCCTTCAATGTTCGTCATGATTTTTACTCAATAGTAGAGTTACAATTCAACAATTAATCTTTAGATTTAATTTAATTTAATTTAATTTAATTACAGTGCCTGAATCCGGAGGTTTCAACAACAGTGTAGCAGAACAACAGGTTAGTCTTTCATTTTTTAATCTTGATTCATTGCATATTACTTTCATTTAGAGTAAGATTAATTAATTTCTCTATAATTAGGAAAGATCTTTGCTACATATACTTTTTTAAATAATAGTTTCCTTATTAGTTGAAACATTTCAAGGTATTTCTATTTATGGTTACAAGCTTACTAGGATTTTTTGTAAGTGAAGAATAGTAAATTATTTGTATTGTATTAAATACGATCTTATAATTAGAAGGTAATCCAGAATAGGTATTAGTCAGAGATTGTATTGTAGACTTTAATGGCATAATTGAGCCAACTTTTTTTTTATCAGACAGTTTTAGCCTGCAAGACTAGCGATGTTGTACAGGACAAAGTGTTTGGCAGTAAAGAACCAACATGAAAATAAATTAAGCTTAGCTGAGATGAGGATATTGTGTTGGATGTGCGGTAAGACTAGAAAATATATGATTAGAAATGACAACATTAGAGAGAGAGGGAGTTGGGGTAGCAACTATAGTAGAAAAGATGGTGGAACTGGAAACTAAGGTTAGGTGGTTTATACATGTAGAGAGAAGACCTAGAAAGACTATAAGAGGAATTATCAAGTAAAATCTAGAGATTAACAAGTTGGATAAGAGAAATTATCAATTAAAATCTATTAATGAGTTCCATAAAAATAAGGTATTTTATCCATGTAGCTGACCCACTTACTGGGTTTTCCTTCACCTTATTTGAAGTTTCAACTTTAAAGATTTAGTTAGTGGTGAATCTGAAATCAGATTCTTTGTCTGCAAAAGTTTGCCGCATTCACACATTCAACACATCTGCGGTCTCCAAGCTTGAAATATGGACCGTCCGAACTAAATCCTGCGACCGTGGATATGTCGAATTTGTGAATGGGGCAAATTTTAGACTACAGGGAACCCTGGTCCGGTGAATATGCATCCATGGTACTTGTATATTGCACTCCATAACTTCTCTGAAGGTGATATTTTGCTAACTTAGTCCTCTTTCCTTGAATCAGGCTGTACTGGAGACTGTCGCCAGAGTCACACCGAACAAAAATGACACTAAAGATGAAAAGTACTTATTTTGACTGTTGTCTACAACTTGAATTGGTTGTCTGATCATTTGATACATTTATGTATATACTAGTTGAATGTATTTTTCTAAACTTACAGGTCATTTCAACTCCATAGAGGTGAAGACACCCCAATGTTAATTGATCGAAAGGTGATGCAGCTCAATTTTTGTTTCGTTCTTTTTGCTGATATTCAGTTGAGTTTTACAAATTTCAAATGTGTAAATTGTGCATCTTTCAGGACAACGTATTTATCATTTCTAACTTTAAATCCAAGTATCCGGTGCTGCAGCTAGATTTACGGTACTCTTCTTATGCTTGTTACATTTTCAACATAAGATGGGTTATATAAAAAATAACAAATGAGAACTTCTTTCATTATTGTCTTATAGATTGATTTCAGACTTGGTAGTTGCTATTGTTTCGGCAACTTGTGGTGGTGTCGCGTTTGCTTTTGCAGGACAACCGGTATGAATATTCTTGTTCTATGCTTCATTCTTGACAAACGCAATCTCAGGATCTATTTCATTACAGCTTCTGTTAAATCTCTTGTACATGTAGAATATCCTGAAAGTATTATATGGCAGGTCATTACTGGATATCTTCTAGCTGGCTCCATTATTGGACCCGGAGGCTTTAACTTCATCAATGAAATGGTGCAGGTATCTGGATACAACAATCAATTGCTCTTGTAATATTTTATTCTATTATCTAAAAATATTTGCTGCTCTTCTTTTTGGTGTATTTTTAGAGTTCTTCTCAGTTGGATTTCATTTTTGCAATCTTTCCTATCTCTGAAAAGAAACATAACACATAACAGCCTATCTTGAAAGACTTTTATCTGATATATGCAAGCCTGAATGAACTTAGGTGGAAACAGTGGCTCAATTCGGCGTGATATTTATTCTTTTTGCATTGGGCCTGGAGTTTTCCATGACAAAGGTTGGCTTATTTTCTGTTTTATCCCCTTTTCTCTTTTTTGTTATGTTTATGCTGGACTTAACTTTGATCGCCTTGATTACCCTACTTTCTATATACATGCTTGCAGCTTCGAGTTGTTCGTTCTGTTGCTGTTCTTGGTGGCTTACTTCAGATTTTTCTATTTATGTGCATGTGTGGTTTTACTGTATCGGTATGTTTTTTTTATAATTTTGACTCACTAATTCTGATAATTTGTTTGTTATTTTCCTTATTTAATTTTATGACTTAAACTTAATGGGGAATGCAAATAACAAACAAGCTAATTAAGAAATGGATTTCGGTTGCAAATGTATGTTTGGCTCCAAGTATGAATGCCCCAGAGAAACTCAATTATTGCTTTGGATCCAAATGATTTATGTTGAAAGATACGTCTGCATTTTTTCACCTACAAACCGAACATGCATCTAGCTGTCTTGTTCTCTCCAGACATTCATGCCATGTATGAGATTAGTCTGACTTGGTTGCTACCTTTATTTATTGCATGATCTGACTCCCTTGTCATCCTTAAATATACAAAGAAGTACTGATTCTAATACCCAAAGGTTTAGTTTCATCTTTTAAATTTTAAATTGAGAGTGCCTGATTGAATGAAGGTTTGTGCTTCAGTTAGTAGATTTTGAAAAAACTGGATTCCACTTTTGATTGTCCCAAACATGACAAATTTGAAAGAAAGTACTGTGATGTACTTGCAGTGGAATGCAAGATCATTTTTCAGTTTCTGATTTCTTTTTTCTCATTTTCTTTCTGGATTTAATTGTGTACCTTAATGAATAAAACAGAGAAAACGGCAATGAAACTGTAAAGAAACAATAATGGAAGGATAATGTCTGTGTATTGTTACTGAAAATAGAACTAGAAGAGGAATAGAATTCCCACTTCTCCATGAGCTGAACTACTACACAGCTCTCTCCAAACCTTCCTATCACAGAATTCCACTAACGCCATCCCTACCCCACTCTCTCTCTCTCTCTCTCTGCCAGCTCATTACTCTCCCATTCTTCCTTGTTTCTCCTCACATAGACCCTCCTCATTTTGAGCTTGCCATCTGGGTCCATATTTTCTTCTGTAGCCCTATCAGATTTCTATCTAGTTATCTTCCTGTAGATATATTCTCCACCCTACTTTACAAGACCCATGTCGTTTGGTCCTAGTATATTACAATTTGAAGGTGACATAGATGGGGGAAAAACAAGTAGCATTAAGATATACGTACTCATATTTCTTAAGTTTGAAGCTTAAATGTACTAGTATGATAAACATAGTAATTTAATCAAAGGAGAAGGCATGTGTCCATGTTGTTTCCTTTTCTTGATCTAACATCTCCCATATAATATAATTTGAGTGTTTGGTGTATTTCAGTTTTAATGGATATTATGGAAGCGCAATGTTTTACTTTAAATATCTTGTGCATCAGTGGACTTCTTCATATGACATTTCGAATGCTACAGTTCTGATTGTATGCAATTTTGCAGTTATGTGGTGGTAAAGCTTCAGAAGGGATTTTTGTTGGTGCTTTCCTTTCTATGTCTTCAACAGCAGTGGTATGACAATATAAGCAATCTGATTCTGTTCCATAAAGTGCACACACTGTCTAATGAACTTCCATGCCGATAATAACTTTTCTGTTTCTTCACTTTTTCTTGTTCAGGTCTTGAAGTTTTTGATGGAAAAGAACACTACTAATGCCCTTCATGGACAAGTCACAATTGGGACCCTTATTTTACAGGTACTTTGTCATTCTTTGTTCTTTATTTCTCCAATATGGACAATAAATGCCTCCAATATATTAAGACTTGTGATTTTTTTTTTTCCTTGAAGGATTGTGCTGTTGGATTGCTCTTTGCATTGCTTCCAGTTTTGGGTGGCACCTCAGGTGTTTTTCAAGGAGTGTTATCAATGACAAAGCTGTTAGTATAGAACTTCATAAGTCTTTGGCTTGTACTGATATTATTTCCATGAACATATTCTCGTAGTTTATTCTTCTCATTCCCGCTGTCCCAAAGAAAAATGGAGACAAGTTCATGCATTAATTATATGATTATTAAATAAGTTTTTCATAAAAGTTATACTTTAATTATATGTTTAAAAGTATACTCTTATCAATATTTGTGTTGTAATAGCAAAGGTTAAAAGGTGAAATAACATGTCAAAATGCATGTGAACCAAAATGGCCGCAAATTTGCACTCTTGAAAAGAACAGACATATGTATTGCTGCTGCAGCAAGATACTTGTAGCTAGTAAATGAAATGAAGATGCTTACATATTATTATAAATTCATAATAGCTAGTGTTACTGACCACTTTCCTTGATATGTGTGTTAAGTGACATTACTTTGCTTATTACCATTAATAAATTTTATATTTTGGTTCGGCTGAACTCTAATGCACTGAATAGCATTTCAGTTAGAACATTTTTCAGCTCAGCGCTGATCTGAGATATTCAAATGCACCTTTTATCCATTTTGAGTTCATTTGAAGAATTTACTGAGTATATAGCATATACTGAGTTTTTATCTAATATGCAACATGTTATTGATACATACTCCTTTCTTAATCCAGGTTGGTGACATTAATTGCATTTCTCTCTATTCTGTCAATATTGTCTCGCACTTGCCTTCCGTGGTTGCTTAAACTGATGATAAGTTTATCGTCACAGGTTCATATTATTATCCCTCTTTAATGATAAAATCCCACCCATGGAAGAGGTTGCTTGTTTTCTTAATGTCATACAACAATGGCAGGGGTGTGGAATTGAATTGAATTTTTTTTTTTTGGTTCTTATGGCTATTCATTTTTGTCTGACTGTTTTTGTGGTTGAATAAAAACCATGTTTGTGTAGACAAATGAACTCTATCAGCTGGCGTCTGTTGCAATCTGCTTGCTTGTTGCCTGGGTTTGTTCTCTTCCTTATTTTTCACATTTTTGTATATTTCTTTGAAATGCTTTATGTTTCATTTGTTCTTACAAGCAGAAAAAATATACAAATGTCGTTCTTTTGATGTGCTTCACCTTATTTTCAGAGGGTCTCAGCAGTAACTTACTCGTGTGTGTGTGTGTGTGCGCACTTGTGGTGCTTTGTTTTTCTAGAGTTTATGTTTAAAAGGCCTTTTGTACCATTTCTTTGGCATGAGTTATGCATCTTTGTATCTTATGATTGTTTTCGAATAGTATATATGTGTTCTGTTGCTTGATTACCTTGCTGTTACTTGTCAAGCACTGCCTTTTTAGCTGATTGCACTTACATATTTTCAGTGTAGCGATAAGCTGGGATTAAGTCTAGAACTAGGTTCCTTTGCTGCTGGAGTGATGATTGCAACCACTGATCTGGCTCCACATACACTAGAACAAGTAAGAAATTTTACAGGATGTGGAAAATGCATGTAGTGTGAGCATGGACACAAATATCAATTGATTGTTGAATGGTGACATGCATTGATGTAACTTGTATGCATTGTATTCAAATAAATGTATAAAAAAAATTCTAAATATTGGTTGCATAAAATGCATTAAATTCTGTGTTTTTATCATCCACCTTATTGAAAGACTAAAGGTAATGAGTGAAAAAAAATGACATATAGCCTTTTTTAGTAGTATCAGTATGCAAAAAAAATTAATGTGTTCTGGATGAACTTCGATGACATCCATCCATGTACTTCCACCGGTCATTTTTTCTGAATTCTTTGTATGTGGCGTTATAAAAAATCTTAACTTTTTTCTCTATTAACCATAGATTTAGAGCATATATGTAGATTTTCCTTCTGTACAAGCTGGTGCCTTATGATTGTTCAGTGCATATTTCAGAGTCCAGTTGTTCTGTGTTCTTAATTAAAATGCTTGATAATATGAAAGGTTTATGGAAAAATTTGACAATTGTTCACTTTTTTTTGTTGTAGATTGAACCCATTTGCAATCTTTTCGCTGCACTTTTCCTTTCAAGCATTGGAATGCTGATTCATGTTCATTTTCTCTGGAACCATGTTGATATTTTGGTAGCATCAGTTATTTTGGTGATTGCTATAAAAACAATCATAATTGCTTCAGTTGTAAAAGGATTTGGTTACAATAACAAGACTTCAGTACTTGTAAGCTTTATTTCATAATTAGAATTTAGAAGATTATAATTCGGTTTTTGTATTCTTTTAATGATTGACATACTTGAATTCATCCATTTATAGGTAGGAATGTCCATGGCACAGATAGGAGAATTTGCTTTTGTTCTTCTCAGTCGTGCTTCAAATCTTCATTTAGTTGAGGTTAGTGGCATAATGGATTTTTGTAATGATGGTAATTATGTGTCCAGTTGCTTGACTCCTATAGAAGATCATGCTGCCTCACTAGATGTTCTTGTTGCATAAAATGGCGATGATGTTGAACTCAGACTTGTTGCATTGAATGGATTAAAATGACTTATTGGCTCATTAGTTGGCTTGATATATAAATATGTAGATACTTTTCAAAAAATAATTATAAAATAGCATTTACTTTATTCAATATACATTGTCATTTAACTTTGTTTTGGTTTGACAAATTGTTTTTAAACAAAGTTATTAAGTTACAATTTTGAGCATGACTGGTTGAGCCTAAAATATTCAAATAATGCAAGACTTGATATTGGCTCACCAAGATTGTGTGGCTTGTGAGCTTAAGGTGAACAAAAAGAATAGGTTCCATTTTCTTTTTTGCTGAGGTAAAGCTTGAACTAAGCTAGCTCAGCTCAACTCACTTCCAGGTTCCGGCCCTACCCAGGATGATATAGCTTGAAATTCAAGCTTATATTTGAAAGTATAACCAGCCTTTACCGATTCTGATATTTGATTCATTTCAGGGTAAGCTATATCTGCTGCTTCTTGGGACCACAGCTCTTAGTCTGGTAAGATATTATTTTATATTTGAGTCAACAGTTACTAGGTTCCTTTACTGACTTCTGGTCTATACAGCTTTCTAACATTTTGCTTAAAGATAAGTTGGTGGACAAGGAGACTTAAGTTCTGTTATAATTTATTGTCCTATATACTCCCATATGACAGCGCAGGCAGTGCATATGTATCACCTGTTTGGTTTCAAAAAATGTGTTTATTCTTTATTTACGCTTTCAAGCACAGCTGACTAATCCCTGAATAATTTCTGAACTCATTTCTGCAGGTGACGACTCCTTTACTTTTCAAGCTGATTCCTGCTGTAGTGCATCTTGGTGTGCTATTGAGGTGGTTTTCTCCTGACAGTGCAGTAGAGGTAATCACCTGTCATTTAGTTAATTCCATTTGCCTGATTCTTTTGCTTCGTTACTCTGAAGCTCTGTTGATTTTGTTGTCTAAGCATAGATTGGATACAAGGTAGATAACCTCCGCTCAGATAGTGGCAAGCAGCGAGTAGTTTTGATAGACCAAGAAGCTCATGATTGTTAATCATTGCACTGCACCAAGGAATTTTCAATTTTTGCGCGTCATTATTTTTCGACAGGGTTATGGATGCAAGTATCCGTCATCCCTTCCTGTCCCATGATGGTTACTTGCATACCAAACTGACCAAATACTAACCAAGACAACCAATCCGAACCCCAGTGAAGTAAAGAACAGGGGAGGGGAATGATATAAGAGTAAAGACAACTGACAAGACCAACATTGATGCAGTGGAAGATATTTATTCCATAAATTCATTCTACATTTATTTATTTTTCTCATGCTCATAAATGTATGATGTGGTTTTAACCATGTATTCTGATAGCCATTATTTTACTGACGTGCTGGCCTATTTTCTTTTTTATTGTGTTTTGTTGTATATAGTGTATTGTATAATATCTGTTTTAATATATTGTATAATATCTGATTTGATTAATTCATTTGTTTCAAATTCAATATATTCATGTTTTTTTTTTTTGAACAAGCCAAAATGGAATTAGATTACCACAAGTGATTCATTCCGCACAAGGCGTGCAAAAGAGAATCACTCAAGAGATACAATGTCATATCATCGGTGACGATCACCGGAAGAAAAGCAAAAATAACAAGATTACAGCAAAATACCCATACAAGACATAGGGTGTTGCCAGTTGCTAGCAACATTGCATATATTAAGTCGGGGTTTGAATCCTGAACGTGTTATTTGTTTAGGAAATGTTAATATCAAAATGAATCTTAATAAAAAAAAGGACTTATTTAGGCATTTAGGCAAAGAAAAAAAATTGGTCTTCTTTCATTCACATGTTTACTTCATATCATTCAAAACAAGCGAAGCACTACAAGCTGTAAACAAACCAGAATTTTGGTGACTACCATAACATCACCATGACACCCTTGTTAAAGAGGGAGCAATATAATTTATTTCTCTCCTAGCAAAATCAACGTCATAGTTTAAAAATGAAGTAAATAATTCCTTACACTTTTCTAAAATGGCAACTATGTTAATTTGGTAGAAGTTGTCTTTGTAAACACTATCCATCACTGATTTCAATCACGCTCTATAGTGATTTTAATGGCCACAACATATGATGTCCGAGATTGAGAAATGATATTTGTACATCTACTTTTTGACAACTTTTGAAACAACTATCTCTCTCATACTCACATGTGTTTTTATTCTCTCTCTTCTTCTTTATCTCTCCATTGTTTTTGTCCAATAAAAAGAGAAGAAAAGTAGTTGTCACAAGAGTTGTACAAAATTGGTTGTACAGATATCACTTCTCTCTGAGATTAATGAGACAGAGAGTGACTATTGGTGCACAAGATATGAGCAATAAGCGACTGCTGACAACTTTTTGGTGAAAGAGACACATTAATAAATCAAATTCGCATTGAAATGGGAGAGTGCATGGTTGTAAAATGACTTATAAGAGTTCATTAACACTACTTACTAAGATGCATCTCTTTTCGGTAGTTCATACCATACAAATTCTTCGGTTAATCATGTTTGATTTGGAACAATTTTATGATAAGTGATGTATTTATAAGTTTTTTAAAAATGTATGCGTGGGGACAAAACACTAAAGTTTTTCAAGAAATAATCCGCGATACCAAGATGTTCTAACCTTCACAAAATTCTCTTATGAAATCCTCACGCACACACCATAATACCAAAACAACCAAGTCCAATAAAAAGATGTTGCTTCAACGTGACATGCACTTCTCAAATATTAATCAAATTAGTTCATAAACGAGATGTTCATCACATTAAAAGTATAATAAAATGCTGTTTATATTTATGGTATTATTTTGATTTAGTGGATGAAAAGTACCTAAATTTTATACTACGAATTTTTTAATATATTTTGACCATTTAAGCGGTTGACATAATATTGTGTTGTTGCTTCAAAAAAAAATGATATTGGGTTATGTGATGTACTATAAAATATTGTATCTTTTCTTAACTGTAGACAATAATTTGATGCTCATAGTATAATATTTAAAACAAAAAATGTTCTGGATGTTTTATGTCGACTGCCGTAGCTGCTGAATTTGAGTGATACAAAGGAGACCACAACAATTCCATGTGAAAATTGCATCAATGACAAAACTAGCTTAGCTCCAGCTTTCATTGGATGCAACAAAGGTTGGCAATTTTTTTTATTTATAACTTCAAGAACTGCATGTGCCACCAATTGCTTTACTTAGCAATGCAGAAATTCCTCCAATACCAAATCGGGAACGTTGTAGCTTTTCCTCGTTCCTAACATTGGCTTAGATAGAATCTTTCTTGCAGTGAAAAAAAAACATTGGCTATAGAATCTTTTGTATCTTCCCGAATGGTCTATTGTTGAATTACTTAGGGAGGTTAATTGGTCAAATGAAACTCATAGATTTGAGGATCTTTTAAGCATGGTCAATTGGTCATGCTATTAAGTTTAATGACATTGTTGCTTAAGAAATATACTCTCTCTTCGAGATTATAAGTTGTTTTAGAAGAAAAAAAATTGTTTCAAATTATATGTCGTTTTACGATGTCAATAAAACATTAAGTCTTACTTTTCTATTATATTCTCGACTATTTATTATTTTTACTTCTTTCAACTTACATTATTGATATAAGAGTGCGTTTGTTAGAAATCAATACTAATGATTATTTAAAAAAGAGAAGTATGTATCAACTAAAATGACACTTAGAGCATCTCTAGTGGAAGATGTTTTTGCCTAATAACATGCAGCACTTAGCTACTTTTATTGAAGAAGAAGTAATAGTGATTGTTATTAAGATGCAAGGCTTTTACAAGAAATATCTATCTCACATATACACTCATAAATACGATATCATTGTATATTTTATTCAACTTCTTTTATCATATTTTTCAAATAAAAAATTACTAATATATGAATTCAATGTTAAAAATTGAGTGAAGAGTTGCTCAATTAGAATGAACCAGTGTGCATTAAAAATAAAAATAAAAAATAGAGTGAATATATGATATATGTATACGCAGAAGGTTTACTTAAGTTACATGTTAGTACGCGCACAATTGAAGATGTTCTTAATGGGATGGGATAAAGAATTATTATTCCAGAGCATTTGTATGCAAAAGAAATGCTAGCAACATACATTCTAACACACACTTTTCAACACACTATCTTTGATTGGTTAAAATTCGCATGGGTCCCACCAAATCATGTGGGTCCTATATAAATTTGGTGGGTCCCATGTGATTTTTAACCAATCAAAGAGAGTGTGTTGAAAAGTGTGTGTTAGAATGTGTGTTGCTAACATTTCTCTTGCATGCAATTGTTCACGTATTTTTTACTAGCGTAGATAATTGATTTTGTGTTCAAATCAAACCATTTGAATTCAATCTTAAAATACAATTTTTTTTAGAGGAATCTTAAGAATACAACTTATTATTCAAAAAAAATAAAAATACAACCAACATGAATTTGCAGCTAAAGAAGGGGTTAGACATAACAACATAATGAACCAAAATTTGAGCCTCAACCGAAAGATGTATACTCATGTAATGTCCGACACAAAATTACTTAGCAAAAGGGTGAATACCTACTTGTAAAGCAGTGAACTACACCAACATACCATTGGCATTACTTGCAATATTAAATGTTACATACTCCATCCAATCCACACGCCCGGTGCACACGAAAACACCGAGTCCAATCCAATTGCCCAATTGTTAGTATATACACAACAACATTGCTTGTTGGTACATTAGAGACTGTGTCAATGTCTGCTTATAATGTTGATAAGCCTCTTTCTATTGCTCCAAAAGCCAAGTTAGACCAGTTATATTATGGACAAGTCTCAACACATTAACTAATTGGCAAATTGCTCTATGAGTTCCAGATTTCTCAACTCTTTAAAAGAAATATTGAGAAGAAAATAGCTTTTGATATAAGAAGAAAAAAAAACTGATATGTATGTATCTTTCAAAAGATATGTCATATTCCAATAAAATGAGGGATTTTGAGCAAACACAAAATGATGACGGATCGATTTCCAATTACTAGTAACTAACCAGCATATACACATACATGCTAATGATGATCAACCAAGAAGTGTTAATCACAAAATATATTAGGGGATATGACTTTTTTGAAAAAGATAATTTTTTTAACAATAGTATAACTATCGATGTCACATCAGTTAGTGTTCTGCTGGTAGACCACTCTAAAACTAAACTTTACATTATTACAAATCAGTCATCATACAAGATATCAAGCAAAATTTCAATCTTAGTGCACAAATGAGAATCTATGTTTAGTTTTGATTTAATTAGGGACACAATTACAATAAGTAAAGATATAATGACACATTTTATGGACAAATGTGCAATACAGCATATAATCTGATGTGACATGAATTAAATACACAAATGATCAATAATTGACCATTTAATTTCACCAAAAAAGTCATTCTCATGACTTCACCGTAAAAATTTTCAATATATTATTACTAATTAAAACAGTTAAAGTTTGGTGCTTAAATCAAACAAAAGTTTTAGTGGCCTAATAATTTAAACCGCCCTATTACCAAATATATATACCATCCAACCTCACACTTTTCTTCCTCATGAATATATATACTATAAATAACATGCACTTTTAATTTCTTTCCGTGAATGCTTCCAAATATTTGAAAAATTATCCTAATTTTTTTCGAGCTTTTTCGTATTTCACTTGTCCTAAATAAATTTTGGAATAATATTATAAAGAAAATATTTAGTTAAATTTGTTTATAATTAAATTTAACAAATTAAACTTTTGTATAACTCATATTTGATGTGAGCTTATATGTTATACTCCTACGAATGAAAAGGTTTTGGTACAATTGGTTTGTTTAATATGTTTTTTATTTTGTTTTAACTCAGGAATATGGAGTTTGGTCAAGAGGTAATAAAAGTTTGATCAAGAATTGTTCTCACCACAAATTAAATTCAGATTTTCTCAAAGAATTCATCTTATGGGGAGCTCATAATTAATTAATCACTTTAACTCTATCACTTGGTTTTTAATATGTTAAGCATGGTTAGGGTGAAATATAATTTAGTGGTATTTTTAATTGCTGAATAATTTTAACAATAAAAATTATGCAAATTAATTTTCTATATAAATTTTTAAAAAATATTACATTCACTAACTTTTTTGGTAATAACAAATTTTTGAATTATTTGTTAAAGGTTGTTTAACTGATATTTGTGTAAATTAGAAAACGTAGAGTTTTTTATTTGAAATTTTTCTTCATAGTTTTAACATATTGATAAGCTTAATTTTTTTATATAATTCTATTTTGAAAAATACATGCATCACAAAAACAGCCCAAAAATTATTTCCTTTTTACTATAAATTTTCTCTTTTATATAATTTTCAATAAATTTAATTAATACAATTATAAAATATTAATATCATTTTTTATTAAGTAATCACTCATTTAACCATTATAGATCAATAACAATTATGCCAAAATAGTTTGTATATACACAATCCTCATATTTGATCGGTTGGTATAGTAGTTCGGCGGTTACAAAAATTAATTTTGAATGAATTTATTTTATAGAATTGATTTTGATTAAAAGTGGGCTTATATTTATATTCATGTAAAAGTCGGCTGACCTTAAAAAAACAAAAATATGTAAAAGTCGGCTGAACAATAAACTTGAGTCTAAAAATCAATTTTAGAATAAAAAAGTCAAAATGCTAACTTCAATTTAGAACAAAGAGTTTTCTTTCCAACACTTTCTCGAACACCTGGTTTTTTATTAGATGAGATTAATAAAATTCTTACACTTTGAAAATGAGTCATAAATAAAGTGGCGAGACTTATATAGATTTATCCAATAGAACAATGAGTATTAAAGAGAGTGTTCAATAGAGATTGTTCATAACACTTCTCTATAATAAATTCTAGAGACAAAATCAAGGTTACTCAAAAGCGACCAAATATGTCAAAATCAATTTTATATATGTAGAATTAATTTTGGCTTCTCAAAAGATGGATGCAAACATACACCATGTTTTAGTTTAGAAGAATGCAAAATTGATTCTAGATGTATAATATTAATTTTGTCGTTTAGTTGCTCCAAAGTAGAGTTAATTGAAGCTTCAGAGTTAATTCTAATTTGAAATTAGTTAGTATTTGTAGTTTTTACCTCAAAATCTGGTTTTTAGTCTGGCATTATATATTTTTTGAAAGAAATCTCACATTATCTATTATTCAATTTATTTTTACATGATTGTATTAAAATAAAAATCACATTATCTTTTACTAAGTTTTAGTCAAAATTAATTTTACACAACCGATCAAAGCATGTTTGTTATGTAAAATAGTTTTTAGTAAACGATGGTATATTGGTCATTTTAACGTGATTATGATAAATTCATCGTATTATCAAATATGTTCATTTGAAATCAATTTTTATCCTTGCAAAATTAAACTGAGAGTGACCGGTGAAGAAACCCAATATGAATATAGAGTGATAGATATTCTCTTACTTTGAAGCAATAAAGATATACTCTCACTTTACTGCTGTTCAAATTTGAGGATACAGCTAGGTAGCCACACACATGCAAAAGCTGCATGCGTCTCTCGCCCACTTCCAATTTCGTCTTAAGCTTTGTATGGAAGAAAGTCCCTCTTGGACCACACACTTGATATCATACACAATAATAATGCAAAGTGCAAACACTATGATAAGCAACCCTAATAAGTAGGGAATCTTGCCTCCTCCAAAAATAATACTCCATATTTTAATTATAGGAGAAAATGAAATTTCTCTCTAAATTACACTCTTTACTATAATCTTTGCTAATTCTTTAGTAAAAACAAGAATTTATCTTTTCAATAAGTTGTCCTTGGTTTTTTCTTTTTAGATTTTCTCTTTTATTTTTTTCATTGAGAGGATAGTTTTGGGTCAACTTTTTTTATTTAGAATCACAATTTTTCATCCTTTTCTCTATATTTCAATCTAAATAAGTGATTTTCATATATCTAAGTTTATTTCTTTGTGATTTCGTAGTCTAGTGTGGCGATGTGTTGTTTGTCGTCTTATGCGACATTATTTGATTTTTCGTCTTATTGCAGTGTTATTTGGTTCTTATTGAAAGATATGTTATTTAAACAATAATTTGTGTGTCAACGTTGCAGATCCAAAAACATTAGTATTTCAGTCAGTTTAATTTTATCATATTATTTACAAGCATTTTGTCGTTATATGTTATTAACTTGGATGTTATGTGTTTGTTCACGGATTCACCGTTTACTTTGTTAGTGATGTTGAATGATGATTCTGTCAATTCGAATGAATCAATATTATTTCGTTATTATATAAAAAATGAATATTTCTTTAGTACGTAGTGCTGGGTGATTCTATAGAAAGCATGTCAATAGCAGTGTAAAATAGAATGCAATATACAGAGAAGTTTTTTTTTTACAAATTAAACAAAGAATAAATAAATAGAAGAATAATGGGATATGTTACTCAATATAACCTAGGATGACAGTAGTTAATGAATGCAACATAGTGGTGGAATCAAAAGCTGTATTTAAATTTTTTAAAGCTATAAGAACTATTAAGAGTCTATTTAACTCTACAATAATAATAATAATTCCTTCAAAAAAAATAAATAATAATAATAATAATAATAATGGAATGCAATCAATGTATTAACAACCATCAAATATTAAAACAAAAGTCAATGTGCTAGATCTACCATATACATATAATTTAGATGACCAGTTATAAAAATTAAAATATTTTTAAGCCAATAAATTGACCCAATCTATATGTGTGAATTTTCAAATCGGATTGAATTTGGACCACAATAATATCCAACTAGTATACATATTTTATAATTAATCTTTTTTTATTGAATGATTAATATGGTTGGTCCATTGTCCACTCATTTTGGTACCCTTACTTTATTTGCTTTGATAGAAAACTATGCTGCAAAGTGAAGTTTAGATCACACGGACAGTTTGTTAGAGCCTTCACATGATTCGTGAATATCCAACTTGCCCTTTTCAACGATTGCGACTATTTCTTCTTCTTATTTCCCATCTTATTATATATCCAATCTTACCCTTACTCTTGCATTAAAATCACAATCTCCATCCTTTCTGAAAAGCTATGCATATTTTTCTATATACTCCACAAAAACCAATAGTAAATACGATACAGTATAAAAAAAAAATATAGTTCGGTTATAAACTTATAATGCTACTAGAAATTTAAATCTACCACTATCTATAGGTATGGGCATGCATGGCATAAAACAATAACATAAATAATATTAAAAAAAATATAGTAATAATAAGAATAATCTCAATAAAGTAACCCATATTTTTGACTTATCCGAAACCTATCTCATCACTTATACGAAAAGAAATGTAAGAATGAATGGAAAAGTAGTGGTCAACATGAAGCACAACAAGTAGTTATTAAAAAAATGCTTGTCGTTACGTATAATAACGAGACCACAGAAAGAAATAAAAAAATGTATAAAACCCTCAAAAGTACCACCGAATAAGCTCCAAAAAATATGCAATATTTGGAAAGTATATATTTTTATGTTAAAAAAAAATTAGAGTAGAGACAACACCTTTCCTCATGCAGCTAAAGCTAAAAAAAATTCTCCCCCTTATTACTTAATAGGTAAGCAAATTAAATATATTATATTATATACATAAAAAATAACCACAAACACATATACACACTTTTTACTAAAAATATCTATGGAAAATTGTAAACGATAAATAAACAAATTAACCCAGGGGCCTGATTCCTTAGTGACGTACATAGTTTTTGCATTATAAAAATGAACAGTCAAGGGCATATCCGTCTAAAACAAGAAAATTAACAATCACCAAACATTAATATAAATATGTAAGTGTTCACATCTTCATGCTTTGTTTTTGCATATAATTTTGTTTGTCCACTATTTATCTTCTCCTCCTTATTTTTTCTTCTTCTTCTTCTTGAATGATATTTGCTTTTGACACCCCCCAAAGCAAGAAGAAAAACACACACAAAATGGCTTCGGGGCATAATATTCAAGGTCTAACAGAAGAAGAATACAAAGAACTCGAACCAATCATAAAAAAATACCACATATTAGAACCAACCTCAAACACATGCACTTCAATCATAACCTACAAAATAGAAGCACCATCAAGCATAGTGTGGCCATATGTTAGAAGCTTTGAGAATCCACAAAAATACAAACATTTCATCAAAGGTTGCAACATGAAAGGTGATGGAAACGTTGGTAGCATTAGAGAAGTTACCGTTGTTTCGGGTTTACCGGCTTCGACAAGTACCGAAAGATTGGAGATTTTGGATGATGAAAAACATGTAATAAGTTTTAGAGTTGTTGGTGGTGAACATCGTCTTCAAAACTATCGTTCGGTTACTTCAGTTAATGAATTTGTCAACAATGAAGGTAAGGTTTATACTATTGTTTTGGAATCTTATATTGTTGATATTCCACATGGGAACACTGAAGAAGATACCAAGATGTTTGTTGACACTGTTGTCAAGCTTAATCTTCAGAAACTTGGAGTTGTTGCCATGAGTTCATGTTCTTCCATGCATGGACAATAATATATAATCAATATTTGATGTTTTAGTTAATTTTAGGATCATCCATTTATGGACTCTTTATGTTCAAGTTAAATAGTTGTTACTAATTAGTATTAAGTATTATAATGCATGTTTCATTTTCATTCTTCTTATATAATCTTCTTCAAATCATCAAATAATAATATTGATATATCTTTTATTTTATTAATAATCATTATTAGCTCGTTCTTATAGGACTGAAATTTCAATTGTGTATATTTGCTCAAATAATTATTTACAAATACCAATCAAGTAATGATAATTAATGATATAGATGTTAATTTTAATGTACAATCTGTGTAAATCTTTTTTTGTTTTAAACACTTAAAATTAATCTAAAATATTTAAAGATTTGATGATTATGATTGTCAATAATACTTTATATTGTTCTTTACAATGAGAGCATGTTAATTAGTAAATGTAATTATCGATATGATGTATTGTTAAAGCCTTTACTTCAGTTCTAAATGTAATTAGTAAATGTAATTTTTATATATCAATATAGAATTAATTACTTCAGTTCTAAATGTCGTGCAATTTTAATTTAAACTATGTATGTGTGGCGGTTAAACCCTTTACGTTTGTAATTAGTTAGAATCTAACAGGAATATTGATATAGATTCAAAGTTTGCTTGACGTGGAATGAGTCCTAAAATATTTAATTAGATTTTTCATTTTCGTCTTCGGTAAGTAATATATATGCTTGGTTTGAGGTGATGATGATAATGATAATGATGATAAATTTTGCTAGTGGCGTGTTTAAGCATGTATACAAGTTGAGACATTTTTTAAAGAAATATGTACAAGTTGAGTTATTTGATTTTGATATCACTTAAGTTTGTGTAATTTGTAAATATGATTATAATAACAAGCGGTTTAATTTGGTTGCATATTATTGAAATGGACTTCTTGATTGTTAGGTTTTTCTAGTAATTAGACATGAAATTAAAAGTACAGAAATGGTCAATTTTATTTGTCAAAAACAATGGTCAATTTTGGATCTACTTGTTTAAAGTGGGAGAGAAAAAAAAAAATCTATTTTGTGTCAACCATGGGGTGGATGGTAGTTGAGTTAAAATAAAAGCATATTTTTGTATGGCTTAAATAAATGTCAAACCCTTAATTCAACGGCAATTGGAGAAACAAGAACTGAGAAAATCTCGTGATGACTTTGTGATCAACCTTCAGAAACATGTGAAGTGTGAAAATATATGGCTAGAAAAGTTCATATATAAGTCTCTTATATTGGGACTTGCACAACATAACATATATGAGCAATATTATGTTCTTTTTATATAGTTTAATGTTATTTGAAAGGCGGCAAGAAGCAACTTGACAGTTGGTGTATTCAGTTTTTTCTTCATACATAATAATACTACAGCTCATAACTTTATTTCGGCTTTGGAGTATATGATTTTTCTCTTTTATTTTAAGTCATTAGTGGTTTAATGTAAATGCATACTACAAATTAAAGAAACACTTAATTTGATATGTATAAGTATTATTCCAACTTCAAGTCCGCAATATTGTGTCAAGGTATATTGTTGCTAAGGATTGAAATAGGTTGCTAAGGATTGAAATAGGTCAGGTCGGATTACAGGGATCTACGGTCTAACTTTCGATTTGTTAGATTGATTTTTTTTTTAATAGAGAATGCCTAATTTTTTTAAAAGCCTTCTCTCAGATCTAGTAGGTCTGCCTACTGAGGTAAATATAAATAATATTATTTATTATTATATACATTTTATACTTTAAATTAAATTATAATTTTGTTAATTTTTACAGTAATTTTAGTATATTAGTCTACATTAATTTTTCGTATATTTAAATGTATTATTATAAATTAGAGTTGAAATATGAGATAATATACGGTAAAGTTCTCTAAAAATTCATATTAAATATCAAAAAAGAATTTAAAATCATTGATTTATTAGTTTGTTAGTCTATTTAACTTCATATCACATTACTTATTTAAAATTGTTTATATGAAATAGGCTTTTAAATAGGCTAGCATGTCATATCAGACTTTCAGAATGTCAGACTCAGACCTAAAAAATAAGTATATGACAGGTCGCAAACCAGAGTTATAGTTTAAAATTTTTGATAGGTTAGACGTTGACCTTACAAAACCTAACTAGGTCTATCCTATTTCCATTCTTAATTGTCAACTTTGAGTTTTATGTGAATCATGAAAGTTTCCTTTAATATATTAAAGGTGTTTTAATGAGCGGAAGAGTCTGAATATTTTTTTACAAGAGTGTGAATGTTGTTTATAAGTACTCTTGGTTTTGATTCCAGATATTGTGGGACTTTTTGGTGTCCCAAAACAAGTATCAAAATAATCACCATTGAATTTTACAGTAGGTGGTTGATGTAGAGTGGTGTGAGCATCGTAAACTCCCAAGTACATAGTTCAATTTCTACTAATAAGAAAAATATCAAAATCATCTTAGAGAATCCACATTGGTAGGGTCTGTACCATTTAAAATTTAGTACCTATTATCTTCAATGTGGGAAAAAAAATTAGGGGTCTCTTAAGACTCACGGTTTCACTTAAGACCCCAAATCTTAAGTAGATCTCATATCACTTTTCAATAAAATAATCATTATTTGAGTTGTTTTTCTTGTTTTTCATTAACAAATAGTTATTGGTGAGATCCATTTAGACATTTTGATAGAGGATTTTCTTTGGAGTGGTTGAGTACTTATTAGGTACTATTATTAAAAAATAATAAAAAAGTGATGTGTCAATGTGAAACCTGTTTAAGACCTCAAATGTGAGAGTCTTCATTGTGGATGCTCTAAGCATGTGTTTATTTTCAATGCAATATAGATAAATATCATATCACATTATAAATATTTTGTAAAATGAAAATAGAGTCATTATTAACTAGATATATGTGTCATAAAAAAATTATCTTGATATATTTGGAAGAAAAGTGCCAAATATATATATTTTTTTAAGGAATGCCAGATATATTTTGGATATCTAGAACACTCCGAAGTTTTTATGTAAAGTTTTGTTTTTTTTAAAGAAATTGTATAGAAATGTATAGAATATTGTAAAAATCACTCCAATAAAAATTGAATTTTTTAACAAAGCATCAAAAAGTGGTGTAGTTAATGCTAAGACAAAAGTAAAAACTTATATTTTAAAGACAAAATTTCTACTAATGGATTCCTTAACCAATGCTCTTAGGGCACTGATTAGCAAGACCCATAAATTAAATATGAATTTTTAACCGCCACTTATACAAAAATTCATTTTTGATTTATGTTTTTTTTTAAAAGTCTATTTTTTTTGGAGAGATTATTATAATATTATAAACTTTTCTATAAAATTTTATTAAAAAATATAAATTCTACATATGAATTTAATCAAGAGAAAGGAACAAAAGTAAAGATGAAAAACTTTTGAATGACTAAAAGTTGAAGAAAAAAATTCAGAAGGACTAAAATGAAAAGTTGATATATTTCTAAAAACCAAAACATATTTAACCTAAAAGAATATCAATAGGTAATTACCTATTCAATGTGTGAAAGGGTGATGTGTGTTTCGTTCGCCCTTTAAAAGCCTTTTTCAACTTCTATAGCTCATTGTAGAAGCTCCACACACCTTTTACCTATACAGTATTATATAATACAATTAGTTTTTTTATGTAACATATTTTTTTTTATTATACGATAACTCACACGGCTTATTGTATTTCTATAAAATTGAAGTGAGGTAAAAAATTCTGGAGATTAGATAACTCACACAGCTGACGGGGTAAATGTTTATGATTCTTGGTTGTCGGAGGCTGCCTTGTAGAAAGGGGTCCGTTCCTTTCAGTTATTTGGGGCTGCCTATAGGTGAGGATTCACGGAAGTTGAGTTTTTGGAAACCTGTTCTTGTTCGCATAGTTGCTCACTTATCGTCCTGGAATAACAAATTTCTTTCTTTCGGTGGCCGTCTGGTATTGTTGAAATCTGTCTTGTCCTCTCTTCCAGTTTACTTTCTTTCCTTTTTCAAAGCCCCCACAGGTATAATTTCTTCTATTGAATCTCTTTTTAAATGATTTTTTTTTTTTTT
>Ga0228710_1002550_pt1 | contig 28750 bp, 15 predicted proteins | sample MedpolnodulmetaG_FD_177995 | JGI IMG/M metagenome (GOLD analysis project Ga0228710, IMG submission 177995) | Root nodule microbial communities from Medicago polymorpha collected in Santa Monica, California, United States - pink nodules | ecosystem: Host-associated > Plants > Roots > Nodule... | reverse complement strand
AAAATAAAATTAAATTAATAACCTACTACTTAATAATTATCCAGAACTTTCTGGTCCTATTTATTAATTAATTATTTTATTCTTAATATTTCCAGAGTGTTCTGGTCCTTTATCGCTTTATTTATTTTAGTTATATATCCAGAGTTTTCTGGTCCTTTACTGCTTTATTTAATTCAGTTATATATCCAGAGTTTTCTGGTCCTTTACTGCTTTATTTATTTCAGTTACATATCCAGAGTTTTCTGGTCCTTTACTGCTTTATTTATTTCAGTCTTTTATTCCAGAACTTTCTGGTCCTTTTATTTATTATAATTATCCAGAGTTCTCTGGTCCTAATATTAATATTTTATTACTAACCAAATATTTTCTTGAGCATATATACTTATTTAAGTTGCAGGAATAATTTTTAAAAGGGTCACAATTCAAACCCCCATTTCTTGTGACGTTTATTGCTACTTCAATAACACATCATTGTATGCATGTGTAAAATAAATTTACACAGATATATTATAGTAATTATATTCATAATATACTACTTTGGTCTAGGCATGACAATAAAACTCGTACCCGTGGGTACACGTATGAACCCACCCCAATTTGACGGGATTTTCCTGCTTTGAATTGGTTTGACTTTTTTCCGATTTCAAAATACGAGTTTGTGACAAGTAACAGAGATATACGTCCTCACCCCGAACCCATACCCAAACCCGTCTCCAAATGATTGATAATTACCATGTTATAAAAATATTGGATATTTAAAGGAGCGACCAAATCATTCGGTCAAAGAAATGTTAAAATGCACATATTGTTAGGTAATGCATTACAACTTTGTCATTGATGCCAAATTATTATTTATTTATTTTATTAAAAGATACAAAAATGATAACTGAGCACAATATTTTTGACACAAATACAACACCGTATACACTGTTCATTTATACTCCATTTTATTTTCTTTTTTTTATTCCTTTCCTGCAGCTCAGACTCTCTCCCTCTCCTCTGTGTGGGCCACCATCCCGCCTCTGCAAGCCACCGTCCTTCTGCCAGTCTTCGCAACTCTCACACACCCTTTCCGCCCACCGTCCTCAACTCCATCCATCTCTGCAAATCCATCGATCGTACATGTATTATTCTACCGTATTATACTGTTGCTTGATACTTCTTTTTTTTCCTTCCTTTTCTTCTCTCTCTCGATGGCTGTAACCACCATCTTCTGCATAGAAGGTCGGCATCGGCGTGGTGGTGGTGGTCTTGTGCGGTTTTTCGGCAATGTGAGAGAGAATATGATATTCTCGGCGGTGGCGTGAGGGATAGCAGATCCGAACAGATTGATTGTGGTAAGGACAATGGTTGTTGAGGATGAAGAGTGTTGTGATGAAATTAATGGCAGAGGAGGATGGTGGTGGAGAAGGTGACAAGAGTGGTGGTGTAAGTAGGAATTGGGAGAAGGCAGAGAAGAGAAGAAGATAGGGGTGTGAGGATTTTACAAATTTGCCTTTACTTTATGGTTGAAATGCCAAAACTGCCCATGGTGTTGTATTTGTGACCAATATTTTGTGTTCATTTATCATTTCTCTAAAAGACATGATTCATTGCGCACGAGGATGAGGCGGGGGTATAGAACCCATCAGAGACGAGAACAATATTCAATTTCACATTCCCATTGGATACGAGTAAAGTAATAAGTAGTAAGCATATGAGAATAAGGGATGAAATTGGAAAATTAACTTTTTAGGTTCATGTAATAAAATATGTATTTATTCTATATTAGAAACTAAATACATCATATATTAAATGAATTTAAAAAGTAAATTTTCTCTTATAAACGAGATTGCATGAAGTAATATTATTATAGTTTAATTGTGACAGTCCAAAACAGTTTTGTACACACAACCAATCAAAACATTCTGAATTGCCACATCAATTAATGATTTTAATTTATGTTGGTCAAACGTGACAATTCAGAATGTTTTGATCTGTGTGTACAAAACTGTTTTGGACTGACAACTCACCACGATTAAACTCATATTATTATGGATTTAAAAGATGTGCACCGTTGGTTTAAAACATGTTTAAAAATATTATACACCGTCAGTGCATGTCTATTAAACTGATTGATTATACCCTTGTGACGTCTTATTGTCCCTTCCACAATACATCTTCCTGATCATCTAATCGAATCTGCCACCATCAAAACACACAACCTCTTTTCTATTCATTGCCAAAAATCTCAACAACAAAAAAATGGTTCTTTCTCAAAAGCTTCACGAAGCATTCAAAGGAACTGTAGAGAGAATCACAGGCCATAGAACCGTTTCCGCCTTCAAAGAAAAAGGTGTTCTTAGTGTCTCTGAGTTCATCATCGCCGGTGATAATCTCGTTGCTAAATGCCCCACTTGGTCTTGGTAATTTCAATTTCCCCCCCTTTTTCGTAATTAGGGTTCATCGTTCTTCTAATTGGGTTATTTTTCTTGAAAAATTTAATTGGGTATTGGATATTTTGATCAAAGTTGAAAAATTGATTTTTTTTTCAATAGGGGTTTCGAATTGGGTATTGGTTATTTTAATTAAAGGTGAGATTTTTTGCTGAAAATTTGAATTTTTTCGAAAGGGGTTTCGAATTTGGTGGATTTATGTTTATTATTATGTCTATTAGTTAATATAAATTTTTTATTAGTTTGTTAGTGAGTTATGAGAATATTGAAGTAGTTTTTGATTCATTGGTTCTGTTTTTGATTTTCGATGACAGGGAATCAGGTGAGCCAAGCAAGAGGAAGTCATATTTACCATCTGAGAAACAATTCTTGATTACTAGAAATGGTAAGAATAAGAGTTTTCATTGTTTCTGTTATTTTTTGGATTAATGGTATGCTTAAATAAGATTAAGGATTTGAAAGTGCTTTTTACATTATTTGAGTGTTTGTTTTTTCTTATTTTTTGTGATAATTGTGCTAGGAAATTTTGTGCACATTCTTGAGGTTTGCTTAAATGTGGAAATGACACACCCTTTTATTTTTATTACATAATGAACCAAAGTTTTTGCTGTTGTTGGTACTTGTAAAATGTAAACCAATGTAATTAAAGTCTTTGGCATTGCCGTGGTTGCACAATGTATCCGCACAAGTTTATGTCCTATTGGTTTGATTGGGTGCTTAGATTGAAACCTAAGGTTCTTTGCCCTTCGTCAAAAGTGTGTTTTGTGGGGTTTGAACTGTGCTCTTCTCCTACAAACTAAGCACTGTCTAATCAACTTAACCACATCCCTTGGTTTAAAGCCTGTGTTTGGAAAATTTAAAATATATGTTGCCACTGCATGGTCTATCGAAGCCCATATTTCTAGCTGCCTTAAGTTCATAGCACAATTGCTTTGAGAGGCGATAAAGATAAGAGAAACGTGTATCCAAAAATAGCATAATTGTCTGTTAAAAATAGATTGTGTACGTGTTTTAAAAATATATTCATGCTTTTGTTATGTGTCTTAAGACCTATCCTATTTCTTGACTGATCTTTTATGTTGTTTTTCAAACAGTGCCTTGTCTGCGGAGAGCTGCATCCATTGAAGAAGAATATGAAGCTGCCGGGGGGGAAGTTTTACTTGATGACGAAGAAAATGATGGATGGCTAGCAACTCATGGAAAGCCAAAAGGTGTGTATTCAATTGCACTGGAGGCATGGATATAAGATATTGTACTGCAACTTTAATCCTTTGATCTTATACCCTTGTAATTTTTTTTTTCAGAAACTAAATCTGATGAAGAAGAGAATTTACCTTCCATGGAAAGTCTAGAAATCAGCAAAAAGAGTTCTGTTAAGCAAATATCTTCCAACACGGGAGGTGAGGATGATGAAGATATTCCTGATATGGAAGAGTTTAAAGAATATGACAACATTATTGAGACAGATCCTGTAAGTTGATACTAGATATACATATTAAACACTACTCCCTCCGTCCCATTTTAAATGACCTACTTTGAAAATGTTTACCATTCATATGTTATACTTTGACCATATTTTTCTATTAATATACAAAGACAAATGGTAGCATATAAGATGTTGGATTCGTCTTTGATGAATATTTTCAAAATATCAAATTTTTATAATTTTTCCAAATAGATTTATTAAAGATATTTAAGATCAAAATTGTGCATTGGCTTGTGTGACAGAGTCAACTGTGTCAAATAATATGGGACGAAGTACATCAATTGTCGGAGTAAAAGTTTCAGTCTTATTGAATCAAATAAAAGGGAATATATATTTTCATCTATATGTATATTTAGATGTGCTGTCTTTGTATGTTGAGTTATAGACTCTGTTTGGTAAATAGCAGTGGATGACGTATAAGCTAGCTGATAGATAATAGAGGATAAACTAGCTGATTGAATTTGAAGGGTTTGGTGAAATTAACGGTTGAACTAACCAACATTAAAATATTAATATTAAATGATACAAAAAGATATTCTTAATCAATATTTAAATCTTTCAATTAAGATAAGGAGGGTAAAAATGAGAGAAAATATGATAAGCTATAAGCTCAAAAGCTACCTGAGTTGAAGTAGCAGTTCAAAAAACACAACAAGCTCGTGAGAGAAAACTGTTACCATTACCAATCAATTCTAGTTTAATTATACAAGCTTATACGGTGTAAGCTATCCACTATAAGCTAGCGGTTTAGCCTTCCCCAAACAGAGCCATAGTCTTTTTGTACCTATCTTTCACAGCAAAAAATACTTGGATGAAGAAAAAAAAAAGAGATTCTAGAATGAAATAGATATCTAAGTAATGAAGTCGGAAGAGAGTAGCAGTTATGCTGCTGGATATTAGTGTCATTTGAGATACATATGAAATATAGGGGTATCACTTTCTGAGAATGACCCAAATGGTGATGAATATTAATGGAAACTTTTCATGTATATGACCAAAGGGGAAACCCAAATTTCAAACATTTTTTTTATCTGTTTATTACTATGGTATGCATTTTCCTTCCCTTGTCCTTTTAGAAGGATGTATATATATACTCTCTAATAGCTGAAATCAACAACATGGATCAGACATTTTACATACTATCCTATACTACTGTCACGAGTCCTATCCAAAGATAGACCATTTAATTCCAAATCTTTCTCATGGCTGAAATCATTTCTTCGAAGTCAGTTGCCATTTACTGTGAAGTATCCATAATAACTGATTCTGTGAACACGGGCTCTTTTGTTTGTTTGCTAACTTGGCAATTTTGAACTTGAGACTTGTATATCTTGATTAAGACTCTATGATGAACCCTTGAATGACCATAGAACCACATGTTAATGATGTTTATCATCAACACCTCACTTACAGATTCGCACTTAAAAGTATGATGGTCGATATTTCATTTGAATTTGAGCCCTAATTTCATTAGCTTTTCAATATATGTAGGTTTTGTAGAACATACTTTTAGATTATTGCTTTTGTTTGAAACTAATTTGAGAAATTTGATTTATGTAATTTATTTTCCATGTTTTTATTGGTGGCCGCACCTCAGTCTACATATCTAGTAGCTCATGAACCTGATGATGATAATATTCTACGAACCCGCACCTATGACATCAGCATCACGTAAGACGAGCTTCCATATAAATTTTCGCTGAAATTGATATACAATTGCTGGTGAAGCTTCTGTATATATTTTAAACATAAATTTACTTCATTTGATAAACAATTATTTCTCTGGCAATGAATTTAAAAGGTGGACCTTGCTTTTTATGCAGATATGATAAGTATTATCAAACACCCCGTGTGTGGCTTACCGGGTATGACGAGGTTTGTTTTATTCACTTTATCCTTGTAATCATAATCAGTCTTTTTTGACTCACTTATATGGCTATGGCAAAGCTGGTAGAACTAGGATTTGCATTATGAATTTTAACTTATTAACATAACCCAATGTATCTAGTTGGAAAAATACCGGATTCGTAACATGCATTATTCTTCCTATTTTGATGAATACCGGATCCATTGATGAAAAGCACAGGGACTGCAACAAACAAAAAAAATTAGTGTCTGACATTAATGCCAAACATAAAAATTGAGATTTTTTTTATGACTAGATGCTTTTATAATTTAGGTTAAATGGTTTTGAGAAACATATACCCTTCAGTTATTTGAAACTCCGTACTGGTTCAGTGATTTCATCTCTTGTCTTGTGGCAGTCAAGAATGCTATTGCAACCAGAACTTGTTCTTGAAGATGTTAGTCAAGATCATGCACGCAAAACGGTGAGATATAGCATATCAATTGATTATGGACGTATGCGCGCGCACACACACACACAGAATTTGCTACAATTTATGTTAATGTATTATTTTCTAACTTAAAATGTTGCAGGTAACAATTGAGGACCACCCTCATTTGCCTGGGAAACATGCATCTATTCATCCATGTCGACATGGAGCAGTGATGAAGAAAATCATTGATGTGTTGATGTCACGTGGAGTTGAGCCTGAAGTTGACAAGTAAAGCCTTTGTTTCTAATATCATTGCTTTCATTTCGGATATACTGTGATTAATATATACCGTTATTGTCAATGCGCTCTTAAATATTACACACCCTCTGAAGTAAAACGTTCTTGCTTGAGTCTATAGTGCATTTTCTGTTCTTAATAACTGCTGTACATGAGGTATATAATTTCATATACTTACTTCTGCAGGTACTTGTTTTTATTCTTGAAATTTATGGCCTCTGTAATACCAACAATTGAGTATGATTACACCATGGACTTTGATCTTGGTAGCTCCAGCAATTGACTAAGGTAATTCAGAATATTATTTATATATTTCGCTATCACTTTTCAAATCTTCATTTATTCCGATTATTTAAATTTTAAATGCTTTGGAAGTGATGGTGCTACATGCTGTAAGTCATGTAAAAGTCAGCCGATTCAATCTATTTGGTGCTCACATATCTCTCAGCTATTATCAGCAATGTTCTCTTAAATATTATTACACATGTTCTCTCAAATGCCATTTATTTTGTTGTTTTAATTAGGCTCAGCATGGCACTAAATTGGGGATTCATGATGCATCTTCTCAGAAGTATCTGCTTGTTCCTGTATTACACGGGCAAAATATATCTCTCACCAACACTTTCTTTGTTTCTGCGCACATTAAAACTGCGTATAATCCCTGATCGTTTACACAGTTATTGTACATGTAAAGTATGGTCATTTGAAGTGTAACTGTCTAGAATTTGGGCAAATTTCATTGGAGTTATGTACATATTTGAAATACCACATTCTTAAGACTGTTGCTCAAAAACCAAAAACTATGTTTGCTCTCTGTGATCTTTCTAATAATTTTTCTTGAATTTGACCAATACTCAACTTGATTTCGGTCTTCAAAGCACACTTTCGGAACTTCTTTTTACACTCAACTTGATTTCGGATGTGCACAATTGAGATCAACACTGATTATTTGAAAGCACACTTTCGGAACACAATTTAGGAGGTGAAAAGTGCAATCTCAATTTAAAACCGAAACTTTTTGTTTGGGTCTGGGCAATAGACAGCACAAGAAAAACATAATCCTTCAATTTAAACGACAAAACATGACTATCCAAGCACAAGATGTGAAAGGATTAAAACAAAATTATAGTATATTGTTTCTATAATGGTAGAAAAAACAGTACAACAATTTCTCATGCCAACACCACCTTAACCATGCTAGCAGCCTCAACCTTCCCTAACAGGTTACACCAATCACTAATCTTTAACAGCATATAAATGCAACAGGCTTCAGAAACAACTCCAAATAATTATGCAGGTTGAATGCGTGGCCTCCCTTTGTACCAAACCTTCAAAGCTAAAAACGTCATCACACACAAAATACTCCCAAGTCCTAATAACCTATGTCTCCTACATGACTCTAGTTACCATGATTTTGTAAAGTTACATTCTTCACCACAAGTTTCTTTTTGGTTCTAAAGAGTTAGCAATAAAACTCACATACTATGTGTTGAGAAGTGGGTAATCTCTGGTTCGAATCTGCGCCTCTGCATATAAAACATTCTTATAGCTACTGTTTGAAACATACTTCAAGATGTACCCGTAACAATTTGTCAATGTCATTAGCTGCTAGATATTTAATCCTTGATGCCAACCACTCAAGTCCTAATAAGTTATGTCTCCTACTTAGCTTCATATGCCTTCAAATTCAATTGCACACCATCTCCTGTCAGGAAAAATCTAATCTTTGACAGAAGCCACCTCTCTTAAAGATAACAAACCATCACGACAAGTCAAAACATCATATTATAAGCCAACTATGATGGAGACCTTTAATATTACGACTGTAACAAACTCTACGCCAAAAGTGTAACTTCTTCAACCACCTTTACAGTGTCAAGACCGTATCTTTGAAATTGAAAATAATTTTATTTCTTATTTTTCGTATGCACCAAACACTCGCAAACCATATTGTCATGTGACACATTGAGAATACTCTTCAAAAATACAGCAAAGTCTTCAAACTGCAAAAATGACATATACCATCATATGCCAACATGGTAAGTAGCCGCAACCAATTCTTGAAACTATCCCAAATAGAGAAAAATATGGAGGCTTTGAAGAATAGGTGATTTGTTGTTTCAAATTCACCACAACCACTTCACAAAACTCTTCGCAAATTCAACAATTCCACACCCAACAATCAAAAGCAATATTATTAATTGAATCCTAGGACCTTTTTGATTCGTATAAGGCAAGTATTAGACATAACAAAAAAGGTCAAACGTTTAAGGAATTGAACAACTTTTGTCATTTTATCTTGACAATCTTTGGTGCACAATTGTTTGATAAATATAGTGTAGGAACCGGTGATGGAAGAATTAGTAGCATGCGACTAGAGGAAACACATCGGTAGTTAGAATGTTATAGGAGGAGAGATATATTGACATTACATTTCAAATGCTGGTGCATAGAAGGCCGCATGTCTCCAAATTTATTCATTCTTTATCTAAGCATGAGTCTTAGAGTATTACTTTTCCCATCATATTGCCTTCTCGCGCGCCCTACGTTTTTGACCAAAATACCCTTTGTCTGGATTATATATTTCGGACACAGTTTGGATTATATAATCCGAATGATCAAAAATCACGCTGCACCATGTCGTTTATGAAACTTGGACTTGTTTAAGGTGCAAGACGTTTCGGAAATCATAGTCCGGACAATATAGTTGTATTCCGGAATATGAAATTCGAACACCCTGTATTTGAACTGAGCAGAAAAAAGTGTCGTTTTGTTTTTCTCCGGAAAACGTAATCCGTACAGCTAGGTTATATATACTTCTCCAGAACCTAGCTGAAGCTCACCACCTTTATCAAAAAACACTCTCTACACCTCTAAAAACACACCATTTTGGGCGAAAATATGATTTGGAGCAACAATCTGGCCATCAAGGGGGGTTAACATCATCATTTTCGTCTGAATGCAAAGGTAATGTGTATATAAACCTTCCCTCATTCGTTTTTTTAGGAGCTTTACTTTTGATCACGACATATGATCTGTACTGGAGAATTCCAAAAAATAAAATCCAGACTAGATTCATGCATTCCGGATTTTATAATCCATACAACACCAGTACATAAACTGTTTTCATTTTATGATTATGCTTCACACTGTTTTCAGTTATGGTTAATCCTGTTGATGCCCCAAATGATGATCCACCTGAGATTGAACCTCCTATTGTGTTGCCGGTTCTTTTACTTGAAGATGTGCATGATTCCAAAAATGCCAAATCCGAGAATCCCCCACCACCACCACCGAAAATTGAAATTTGTTTAGGCGATGCGAAAGTAGATGATGCTCCTCCTCCTATTCCTCATATTCCTCCCGTTGTTTGTATTGATCAGCGAGAACATTTTACCACTACACAAAAGTTTGCAACACGGAATGATTTGTTGGAGTGGGTTCGAGAGAAAGTTAGGAAGCTCGGTTTTTCCACTATTATTGGTAAATCCGATAACAGTGGAAATGGAAGAAGCGCATTTGTTACTTTGATATGTGAAAGGGGAGGTTCATACACCGAGTACAAGAGAAAGACTCGGCGCGAGATTGTTGGTTCTGGTAAATGCAAGTGTCCCTTTCGGCTGAGAGGTTACTTGTTGACTGCTGGTGATTGGAGCCTCAAAGTTGGTGATGGTAGACACAACCATGACATGACAGATGTGTTGAAAGGTCATAAAACCGTCGGTCGTCTAAACCCAAATGAACGTGTGCACCTTCATTAGATGGTGGATTCAAACGTTCCTCCGAGACAAATGCTTACTAACTTACAGAAGAGGAACCGTACCACTTCAACTACCATCAAACACGTTTATATGGCATGGCACAGGTATAGGCGGTCCATTAGGGGTACGAGGACAAACATGCAACATATCTTGAAGTCCTTGGTTGATCATGATTACGTGTATCATTGTAAGAAGTACCATGATTCTGATGATGTCAGTAATTTTTTTTGGGCACATCCAAATTCTATCAAGTTTTTTAACACGTTCTCCACGGTGCTTGTGTTGGATTCCACCTATAAGACTAACAAGTATCGTCTTCCATTGCTTGAGTTTGTCGGCAACACCTCTACCATGAAAACCTTCTCTATTGCTTTTGCTTATATGATGTCTGAGAGGCAAGATAACATTACTTGGGCTCTTGAGAGGTCTCGTGAGTTGTTGCATTCCAAAGATCTCTATCCCAAAGTAGTTGTCACTGATCGGAACAATGCTTTGATCAATGTTGTGGAAACCGTTTTCTCTAATGCTGCTACTTTGTTGTGCTCATATCACATTGGACAAAATGTGAGAGCAAAGTGTAAATTGGATTGCAAAGTGAAGGACTGTGATGGCTACATGGATGGATATTGTGGATTTCGAAACAGAGGAAACATATATTGATAATTGGAACCGGTTCAAAGTTGTATGCGGAAAATTTCCTAAGTTTTTGGATTATGTTGAAAGGACAATTTTGGATCCGGTTAAGGAGAAGATTGTGAGGTTTTGGGTCGACAAAACAATTCATATGGGGAATACTACAACAAACAGAGTTGAATCTGCACATGCTCGGTTGAAAAAATATATGAGTAGTAGTATGGGTGATTTAAGTACAAACTGGAAATCCGTTCATGACATGTTAGAGTTGCAACATACCGCAATACATGCTTCATATCAGACGAGCATTGTCATCCTTGAACATAGGTTCAAAGGAAAGGTGTTGTGGTATAAGTTGATCTGAAACATTTCACGAAAAGCTTTGCATCATCTCGTAGAAGAGTATAATAAAGCACTTGAAATTGGTACGGATAAATCAAGATGTGGTTGTTTGAGTTTGATCACTCACGAATTACCGTGTGCATGTATGATTGCTTTGAAGATCAAGAATGGCACCGCCCTCCGTTTGGATGAAATCCACACTCACTAGAAGAGGTTGAGGTTCGAATACGAGGTTGACCAAAAGCTTCATAAAGCAGACATCTCTCTATTGCCAAAATGAGATATTCTTCAGGTATTTTTTTTAAAACTGTGTTACTTTAGGTTCTGTCCAGGATTTGTGTATCTATTTTCTGTACTAGTGCAATCCAGATTATATAATTTGGACTATATAATTGTATTCCAGATTATATAATCTGAAATGATAGCATTTACGCCCCATGCAAGCGCATTTAAGACTCATGCAAAGGGTGTATCGGGAAGTTCCGGATTTTATAATCCAGAATGTGTATATGCGTTCCGGATTATAAAATCCGAACTGTATCAATGCTTAGAACAGAATGCATGTTTTTTCCTATTTTCCAACAACAACCAAAATGACAGTTTATTTTAAACATTGTAGGCCCAGTTCAAGGACGCCAATTACAACATGAAGGTGCATATGAAAGAACAATTCCGACAGTTTGTTTTACCTGAGACCACCTCTATGTGTCCACGGCCAAATAAGGTCACCACCAAAGGAGCTCTAAAGAAAGATAAACAAAACATTCAATTGACAAGGCGGTCCCCTTTGCTATGGGAAAAAACAGACACAGGGTTCACATGCAAGATCAACATGGACAAGTAGAAAGAGTGGACGGAAAAATAACATGTCTCATACTCCTCCTAAGCCAATTCCAAAAAATCTGAAGCCAATACTGGTTAAAGTCCACATACCATACAAAGACCAAATCCCAATTTGGATGCCTGAATTTATTGAAAACATTGTGGATGTACCTGGTGATGGCCATTGTGGTTTCCGAGTAGTTGCGGTCCTACGTAACTTGATTGTTGATGATCAACAAATAATCTGTTACCGCCTTTATAATGAGCTTGTCGGTGTAGAAAATGTTTGCTATCGGAGGATGATTAATGATGATAGGCGGTATAAAGAGGTCTCAGACGCTCTATCGTATGGCGGTCTTGGGAATGCACCACCGGATAAATGGATGACCATGCCGGATATGGGTTTCCTCATCGCATAGAAATGCAACCAAGCAGTTGTTGTGTTGTCCATTGGGAAAGGGCGATCGGAAACCTATTTCCCTCTATGTGGTCCACCGGCATGTATCGGTCGGTTGATGTGTCTGGCATATGTGAATGACAACCATTTTATGGCATTAGATTTGAAGGATGGTTGTCCGATTCCTCCCACTTGCCCTCTATGGAGACGACACCATCGAGAGGATGCACAAAGCTGGCCTGATAGATATGTTAGTCGGATAGCAGATTATAACGAGCTAAGTCGGGCGGCGGGACAATAGGTGATATGAGATGAGGAAGAATTGTACATTATTAAAAATCTTGATCTCGATGAGAGGGTTGGTCCTGGTCCTGATGTGAAGGTTGAAGTGGATGATAGTCATATTGATCTCTCGACGCCGTAGATTAGATGTATATCATTAGTTTAGCTTAAATGTATATCATTAGGTGAAATGTGTAATAATATAAATTCAACTTTTTTAGTATAATGATATATATATATATATATATATATATAATCATTTTTTGATATAACATTTATGTTAATTGTCTTTTATACGTACATATATAATGATTGATTGGAAAAAAAATGATAAAAACCACTATGACATGCAAATCTGGGTTGTTCTATTTTAGTTATGTGTACTGAAGCAGTCCGGATTATATAATCCGGATTAATCCGAGGGTATTTTTGGAAACAAATAGGGTGCGATAGAATACCATAGGGTGGAAAAAGTAATACTCTTATTTGCCATAGATCTACAACATTAGATGGACTTGAACTTAAGAAGATTGGGTTGTTAGGCTATATGAAATCCTCTATTGTCTTTTGAGACTATTACTTTTCCCACCCTTTTAAGTTCTCGCGCGGCCTGCAAAATTACCAAAAAGCCTTCTGGATTATATAATCCGGATAGACAATTTTCCTGAAATTTCCGGATTAAATAATCCGGAAATCACTTTTACCAAAATTTCACACACTTTGGTTTATTTTATATTATTTAGATGCTAAATTCATAAAATAAATGCAAATAAAAACACAAATATACGAACAAATATAATGCACAAAATCTCATTTTATTAATATAATTATTCATACATATACATTACAATGGGGTAAAACTAAATCTACGGGAAAAAAAACCACCAGAAAACCTACCTCCCTGGGGTAAAACTAAATCTAGCTTTACCCTAAGAAGGTTGGTCGGGGGGAGGGGGGCTACTGGGGTAAGGTATGTTTCTGGGGTGAAAGAGACCTTGATGATCAACCTTGCACCTAGACAGATCAACCTGACACCCAGACAAACCGTACTTTTTTGCAGTGCGTTGTCTTCCCTATTGATCGGTCTTATAACCCTTGAGTTTCCAAAGTAGCCTCTTTTTAAGAAAGGCCAACGATGAAAACACATATTGCATAGAATGAAGACGAGGAGAGGAGGAGGGAGTTTGAGAAATGGTGTGAGAAATGTGAAGGTTTTGAAGGCTATTTATAGGAAAATAATTTGCCTAGCCATTAATTTTGGTCAAAAAACATGTTCAAAGGGGTTTTACCAGCCATTAATGTTGGTAAAAACTTTTGAAAACATGTTTCTTGTGGTGCAGACCGCCGTCCAAAAAAAAACTGACACAATCCGGATTACATAATCCGGACTCCTCCCATGGTTTATGGATTATGTAATCCGAATTTTTACGATACTAGGCAAAACTAAAGGAAGCTGCACAACTTCTCTGGGGTGAGGAACATTCCGGATTATGTAATCCGGAACATGATTTTTTTTCATTTGGTCCACATTGCACCGATAGTTTATGTGGTCAAGGACGCCCGAGGACCTTTATAAATAAGTGTCCCTGTTTTCATAACCTGTAAACCAAACCAAGAAAAAAAAAACCATGGAAAACTATGTATTTAATTCGAGCACCAAGCTAGCTGTTGTTTACTACAATGGGGGAAAACCACCCCATATGTTCATGATTCGCACTGATGTCATTCTCTCTGGGTTGAAGGGTCAGCTGAACGAAATCAACCTCGAACTCAACTATAGAGACACACGGAGGGTGTATGGTGTTTAGTATCAACGTTCGTCGACCGACTCAACCGGGAGTCTGCGGTTCAACCGGATGAAGCTCATGAACGACGACGACGTGAGAACTATGATCTTCATTTTTTGTCAGCACAGTACTAGAGGAACGATCGAGTTAGACGCTTCGTTGGTCAGATCTGTTGAAGAAATTCGAAAAAGTTTGTTCCGGCCTAGGAACCACGAAAAGATCAGGGCACTAATAGACGCACCAGACGAAGAAAATAGTTTAGATGAAATTATTTTATTATGTGCATTATGTTGTTTTTATTACGTTTTTTATGTTGTTTTTTATTACGCGTTTTATGTAGTTGAACTAAGTTGTTATATGTTGTTGAATTAAGTTGTTTTGTTATGTTTTAAATAATATATGTATTATCTAAATTTTCATACGCCAAAGATGTACATTTAAAAGCTAAAATAACCAAAGATATGCATTTCGAATTTACATAGGGCGTAAGTGTAGTTTTGATTACATAATCTGAAATCCTTCATCATAGGATTCTTTTGTATGAACCACATTGCACCAAGAGTTTATGTGATCCACAACATCTAGGGACCTCTATAAATAAGTGCTCTCCGATTTTAATCTTCAATTCCAGCAAAACACACCAAAGAAAACTATGAAAATTTTGTCATTAAGCTGAACATCTTTCTCACGCAGTTGCAAATAGATAGCTCTCTATTTGACTGTGTGATGAAGATCTTCAGCATGCTGTCAAAAATACAAACAAATACACTAAAGAGACCATGAATTTTTTTGTCATTGTGCAGATGATCTTTCTCATGTTGTGTTAAATATATAGATCTCTATATCACAGCATGATGAAGATCTTCAGCATGCTGTCAAAAATACAAACAAACACACCAAAGAAACCATGAAATTTTTTGTCATTGTGCTGAGGATCTACCTAATGTTGTCGCAAATAGATAGCTCTCTATTTGACAGCATTATGTAGATCTTCAGCATGCTGTCAAAAATGTTGCTCTCTATTTGAATACTAAGAGGTTTGTTATGAGTTAGATCTTGCTGCCTTGGCGATAGAAATATCTCAGTTGGCAAGGCATCAAGATCTAACTCAAAACAATCATGTTGAAACATGTAAGACCATAATTTTACAAATAAATAAATATTAATAATATAATATTATGTTACTTTGTCTACTTTAAATTACGAACAAATAAAAAAAAAGTATTACCTTTCAACGATGAATTTTAATCTCCGCTTGAATATTTTAAGGTTTTGTCGTGATAACAACTCATGATTAAATTTTTGGGAATTTAATTTTCAGTCTCTTCAACAAGCATAAATTTGATCGCGCTTAATTTTTAAAACAAATTTCGTTTTGTGCGAAATTCTTTGTATAGACTCATAAAATTATTTATGATAGATTAATGCAGTAAAAATAATTTTCCGGTCATAATAAAATTATTATCAAATTGCGCCATATAGAATATCCGGATAAAAAGCTATTTTACGGTGAAAGTGATTCCGAACATTTTTATCAAGTATCACGTATCACCGTCGACCACGATCATTTACGTTTAAAATTATGTGACGTGAATGAAGGAGAATAATCATGATGCGTTTTTATAAGTAACTCAGTGTTTATAGTTAGGGAATATTGGTAGAACTTATATTAATTAAAGAAGCAAGTGTAACTAGTAATAGTATAATGAAGATTGGATTTAAAGAAAATATCTACTCTAGTGAAAATATCTACCTCTAGTCTTATCCTCTTAGAAATTTACACGGCACCTACATTACATAAATCTTTTTACTTATGTTATTTATTTATTTTGAGAGGCACTTATATTATTATATTTATTATTTATATATACCTCTAGTCTTATTTTGATTTTGATTTCCAATGCTTACAAAATATGTAAAGATCATAAATCCAAAACCTTGTAGTATTTTTTTCATGAAACACATAATTTCTCACCTTTCCTTTCGTTAAATGTTTGTGAGTTATGCATATGACTATGATCTTTTGTTTACGAGTAGAGAAGAACATAGAGGGAGTGAATTTGTGTAAAACTATAATTAGTTCACAACATATGAAATGAGATGGTACAAACATGTCCTTTTATAAACAAAGTTTCTAGTGAAAATTAAACAAGCTTCTTAATAGGATTTGAACCAACCAAATTAATAAGTTTCAAGAACAAGTATCCTACGTAATATTCACTATGTTAATTCTGTTGGAAAGGAGAAGGTTGTAGTGATAACTTTGTGAGGAATTCAGGAGGAGAAAATATTTGAGAGAAGAACAATTTGATTACTTAGAGAGGATACTTTGATTCTAGTTTTTCTTGCTTGATTTACAAATGACAAGCTCTCCTCTTTTTATAGGCTCTAAGGGAGAGTTCTAGACACATCCTAGGATAACTCTCTACGCACTTCAATAGAAAGTTCTACACACTTCAAGAGAGACTTCTATTTCTCTCAACTACATACATGAGAGTTCTACACACTTCTCTCAATGATATTTCTACCAACCAGTTTTACATGACTCTAGAACTTTCTATGAGCTACTCCATCCGGTCCTATATATAAGAAAAGATTCTTTTTTTAGGTACATTAAATAATTAATGTATCTCGTACACCATTTATTTATCTAATTGAGCCTAACACTTGATTAGTCCAATGGACCAAATCAAGTTTACTATCCAACAAATTCATCATGTTTGTTAATAAAAAGGTATATAAATGAAAACAAGGGTCTTGAGTTTCTTCTTTTGCCGTTTGGTGTTCCTACTCAACTATGTTCTCAAGGCAACGTTTTAGAAAAATAATTGTTTTAATTATGTGTACTCGGTCTTTTAAAAATAATAATAAATAAATGGCTTAAGGATAAACTTATTTGATTAAACAACAATGGAAAATAATATTCATGACGTTGTTGATGAATTTAGACTGCGCGTTTTAAGTTTTAACGGACTTAACGAAGTTTGAGAAAGGACATAAAAATAAAAGAGACTTTGTAGAATTTTTTGTAGAAATTTAGAGACGTAAACGTTGAGATTATTATAATCCAAGATAGGTTAAATAAGACAACTTTAATCAAACTTATAAAATATTTCTTAAGAATTATTTTAAAGTGTTAGTTAATTTTAGCAGAAGAAAACTTCTAAAAGTTTTAACTTTACCTTAATAAATAAATAATAGTAATAAATCTTGACCATAATCTTAATCTTTAAAGACATGGTCTCTTGGGTAGAAAATTGTCAAGTCGTATTTTCTTGCTCTCTCTCAAGCCCGAGTCGTGTTTTCTTGCTCTCTCTCAAGTCCGGCCATCTCTCTATTCTCTTTTAGTGTTATTTTCCCTTTCCTTGAGTGTTGGTGTCGTAAACATTAAAAGTAAAGAGAGATTGTGAGAGTTTGGAGAAGTGAGTAAGAAGAGAAGTAAAAACATTTATTTGGAGGTGCAACTAGTGTGAGAAAAATTGGCAATATCATGTATGTAAAGTGTGCTCTTGATTGGTTTTGAATCGTCAATCTTCGAATTTTCTCTTTTTATTTTTGGGAAGGGAAAAAGAGAGAAAAACCCTTAGAGATTGTAGATCCGGGGGTTGGTTTCACAAAGGGAAGGTTTTACGCACCCTAAACGACTATGGTACTCAGTAGGAACCTCTTGCCTAATTTATCTTGTGCTAAGTTAATTGCTTATTTTGAAAATACTTGCGTAAATGTCTAAGTGAAAGAATGGAGGGAGAAGAAATATGTTTTTGTTATTTTTTATTTGATTTGGAAGGATTAGGTCTTTTACCTACATACCCACAAGTGGGATCAAAACCAATGTAGTTCACTCTTGAAAATTTATTTGGTGGGTTAGATTGATTTTAAAGTTCTGAAAAAAGGTTTTAAGAAGAGAAAAGAGACCGAGAAAGCATAAGAGAAACAAAATGAAGTGAGGTTAATTAATTTTAGTTAAAAGAAACCAAGTCTAATATGGTTAAAATTGATTAAAAATTTGATTATGAAATAAAAAAGAAAAAATATCACTTGGGTTAAAATCCAAGGTTTCTTAAGAAAACGATTTTTGAAGTTTTGCATATTTCATTTTTTTGAAAAAATAATTTTTATAACGCAAGCTAAAAAACTAAGCGTAACGATGTAACGTAAAAACAAAAGTGTTCAAAATTGACCTTCACAAAACACATTGTTAATTAAAACTTATTACTTTAATTTAATCATATCATTCCAAATATATTTGTAGTTTAATATTCATTAGACTAAACAATAAAAAAATATTATGAATTAGTTCTTAATCAATGAGATTCAGAAATATCTCTTTTAAGAAGAGATAAGGAAGATTTTCCCAGTCCCAATAACTAATAACAAATACACAACATTAATTGACGTAGATATTCCCTATTCATATAAACGCATCTTCAGATAAATATTTGTTCAATGCGGGACAGATAACATCAAGCCTAATTTTTCTATAGCATCTATGTTAAATAACTTATTAAATGTATCCCCATGAGTTTAACTCAATTAGTATGGATATTGCATATTATATGCAGGGGTCGGGGTTCGAATCCCGAACACTCCACTTCTCCACAATTAAATTGTGTGGGCAATAGCCACTAGGCTACTTGACAAAAAAAAACCTATTGAATGTTTTTTTGAACTAAATCTTGAAAAAAAATATATGTTTCCCTCCCACCTGTTTACTCGTCCCACTAGAAAATCAATTTATGGAACTACATCCATATCCACTTTCAAGTTTCAATACCCCACAGATATTTCCTTCAAACTCATCCTTGTGTTTTTGTTTGATAACCTTCAACCATGAACATTTTTCTTCATCTCTCTTTCCCCATCAGCACTTCCCCTCAATGTGAGGTGTGACATATCAATTCATTATCGACACCACACAAATACACATTTATAGAATTTGATACGATTTATGTCAACATGTTATTTTGTTACTGGAAATGTTACAAGTATAACCTTTGTTTTTAATATCATATCTTTGATTTTGTTACTGGAAATGTTGCAAGTAAAACCTTTGATCTATGCAACCTATTAGGTATGGCACGAAAATGGGGATTCATGATGCATCTTCTATTGTTATCACTCTGAGCTGAACTAAACTTGTGATGTTATGATTCTATTCATGATTTTATTCTTTTTTTTTTCTTCAGAACTTGTGAAAGTATATACATATTTTTTTCAGAAGGTAGTTGCACATTCAAATATGTAAAGAATGTACATATTTGACATACCAGACCTTATTTTGTGTATGTACCATTTGCCTTCATTATTCCAATTTTCTACACTTGATTTCAATTTCGATATACTCTCTTCTTCATGTTTAAACTAATTCCAATTTTCCTATTTCATCAGATTCTCTCAATTTATGTGCAGTGTTGATCAATGTTCTTATTCATTTTTCGTTTTCGGCATGCTCCATCCTCCAAATTTTCGCTCGGTTTTGAAATGATTGTGAAATATGCTCCATAACCACTTGGACAATGAATTCTATTAGCATTAATCACATATCATTTTAGTAAGTTATCCTAAGTAGGAAGTCAGTGTTTTAACAATCTCCAACCCACAGCTAATTCTTTATGAGAGACCAAATTTCCAAATACTTATATTAAATTTTTTAATATGATGAATTTCTAGAGATATCTTTAAATTTTCCCACATAGATGAAAATATTTATATTGATAAGCTGAAGAAAAAAAATACTAGTTACAATTTCAAGCATTACTCCCGACAATCAAAAGTAATGTTGTTAATTAATTCTTAACCATTAGTTATAAATGAAGTTGTCTTGTCTTTTTTAATAGAAAAGACAAATTCATCGACTCCATGGTTAAGAACTAGCAAGAACGCATAAGATTACTTACACACATACATGGGTTTGCTACAATTTCTGTCAATATGTTGTTTTCTAACATAAAATGTTTGCAGGTAACAATTGAGGACCACCCTCACTTGCCTGGGAAGTATCCATCTATTCATCCATGTTGAAATGGAGAAATAATGAAGAAAACCATTGATGTGTTAATGTCACATGGAGTCGAGTCCGAAGTTGACAAGTGAAGTATTTGTTTCAAATATCATTCATTCTCTCTTATTAGATATGAATTCTGGTAACACCATCCACTTATTATAAATTAATAATTTGGCTAGCATTAGTTAATAATTTGGTACACGTTGAAACCTTGATGTTGAACGGTGGATTTCGATTCTCTCCATTAAAAATTCTCTTAAAAAATTTCCATTTTCGATAACCACCATTAAAATTCAACAACCATTTTTCTTATAATTTAATGGTGATTCAATCATTTTCAATCACCACTATTAATATGCACCTAGAATCAGTTTTATAATGGGTCTTGTTATCTTGAGCCCTTATGGCACAAGTTAAGGAATTCAAAATTAGAAGTTTTTCATAGAAAAGTTCAAAATTTTAATTTTAAAAAGTTGAATAATGTTGAATGCACAACTTTTAATACAATTATTTCTATTTTAAATTCCTTAGCATATGCCCTTGGGGCACATGTTAGCATTTGCCTTTTATAATTTAACTATTTAATCTTAACTTTAACAATTTAATTTGAAGCTATAGACAAATTAATAAAAATTAAAGTCTCATTAGTTGTACATCGTAAAAAGATTCGTTTGGCACATGAAACTTAAACTTTTGTAAAAAAATTGTGAATTTGTTTTTTTGAAAACACAAAATTTAAAGCGACAAAAAATTGAAAGAATATATTTTTAAGGTCCAAGGAAATTTTTGAAAAGACTAAAACCATATTTAACTCATAAATAAATAAATAAGTAAATAGATAGATAAATAAAAGTATTGACCTGGCTCATCTAAATGCCATTAAATCTGCATCTAACACAAATCACAAAGTAATTAGAAAATGAAGAATCACTCCTTAGGCTTCTTTCTCGTTCTAACTATCTTCCTTCATGCAAATGCCGGAGACTCCAATGTAAGTATTTTAATTACACTCTTCACTTCTCTAACACTGACCTCATTTCCATTTGTTCTTGTTAATTACAATCTCGTAACTCTAATGATCAGCATATGCATTATCATTTGTTTGGATTGATTAAACAATACTCACATTATTACATCCACAAACTTCACTCCATATCAATGGGATCCATATCCAATACGACCTTATTGAAACCTATGATTTGTATTTTACATTATCGTAAGTGTTTAATTGTTTTGGCATGTGAATATGACTATATATTCGTTGTTGTTGTTTATAATGATGGGTGCAAATAGGAGTGTGTATACACACTATATGTAAAGACTGGATCAATCATCAAAGGAGGAACAGATTCGAAAATCAGCATGAGATTAGACGATGCAAAGAACCAATCAGTGTGGATCTCAAACCTAAAATCATGGGGTGCAATGGAAGAAGGTCATAACTACTTCGAGCGAGGAAATGTGGATGCCTTCACCGGACGTGGACCATGCATCGGCTCACCTGTTTGCCGCCTCAACCTCGCCTTAGACGGATCAGGGTACCACCATGGGTGGTACTGCGACTACGTCGAGGTCACCTCCATTGGACCCCACAAACCTTGCTCTCAGACCATCTTCTATGTTGACCAATGGCTTGCCAAAGATGTTGTGCCATATAACCTCAGTGTTATCATTGATGGTTGTCGTCTCACTGCTCCCCATCGACACACCTTAGTTGTTGGACCTTATTCTTCATCCTCTGCATGATATTAGATTATATATAATCTAATATCCAATTTTTCTTAGTTTTAGACTTATTCTTTTTTGGATTTCATTATTCTTCAATTTGATTAATATTTTTCTTTTAAAAAATAATTATTATATTTAATGTTGCTTTGTTTTGTTTTTTGGGTACTTTGAATTGTGTTTTGTAATGGTGCTTGTTTATTTACTACGTTAAGTTTTATTTTTCTGTTATTAACCTCATCTAAACAAAATTTTCTAAGTATAAGAAATAGAAGACGTGCTACCAACAGAATAAAACAATAATCAAAATCCAAGACTAACCACACATAAGAACATAAGCGGTTGAGTTCTACATTGATAGAAATTATAGAAGAGTCTTTGTAAAGTTAGCTCAGTTGGTGAGGACAATGCATAATATATACAATCTGAGGTTCAAATCCCGCACACCACCAAAAAAAGAAATTATAAGAGAAACCCTTTGTTTTATTTGTAACCAAAGATCAAACCAAAAGCTTCCCCAAATCATAAAAGGACCTTTTTAAACCTATCTTAATTACCAAAACCAACTTGGTCATGGCACTTCCAAATCATCAACATCGAATGAAGACACTCCTTCACTTTTTCCTCGTCGAAAACCAAACTTATAAATTGAAAGAAGATAGTTTAACAATCTCCAAACAAAGAGTAACACCTCCAATGGAACCAAATTATTCAAAAAAATATTGTACAATGGACAATCTACATTTAAATCATACTTAGAGATCATCTTTTAGGCTTTGTTTGGATCGATGGAACAGAACAGAGCAGAGCATAATGAAACAGAATGGAATGAAGTGGGATGGAACAGAGATTCCATTTCATTGTTTGAGCATTTTATAAAGTGACGGAATAATGTTCCATTCCATTGTTTGGGAAATGGACGGAACGGAACAAGTTATGACATTTTTATTCCAATTTTACCCTTATTTGAAAAAGACAATTATTATATAAAACAAATAATTACTAATTTTAGGCCATGCAGAATAACAAGAGAACAAATTAAATTTTGGGTTAATTATTGAAATTGACCTTGTAGTATATGCAAAGTCTGAAAAATGACCCTGTAAAATAAAAAACACATATTTTAACCCTGTAATTTGAGATTCTTAATAGTTTTTATCCTCTAATATAGTTGAAGTCCAAAAAAGCTACTTAGATGATGAATTTTTTTTCAAGCATGTTTAGGAGTTAAAATATGACTTTACACAAAGAATTAAAAAAATTTAACTAAGGACGAATTAATTATGAGTTTTTAAAGCGTCAAAAACTCAAAAAAAAACAAAACAACGAAAACCCCAGCCTAGAAATCGAATTTTGAGCTGATTGTTTTCAGAGACATCTATAGCAATACATAAAAATGATCCGCAAAGTTTCTTAGCATTTCAAAGAAATTTCATTTTATTATTTTTCAAGAAAAAAGTGCAAAATTGCAATTTTATTCTGAGTAAACGTATACTCACGGGTCAAATCTCGTTCTCTAATTTTGTAGGCATGATTAGAACATCATAAGAACTTTCACCATAAAATTTTGGAATTTTCAAACGAGATACAAATTAATTATGAATTGTTTAAAAAATTCATAATTATGGAAAATAAAAATTCATAATAAATTTGTCGTTAGCATCTCTTGAACTTTCACCATTGGTATATATACTGTATTTGAGGGTGGGGACCCCTTAGCATCTCTTGGAGCTTATTTGTGCTACGACTATGAATACGTTTTTGAACAAGACTATGAAGGATGTCAAAGTGTTGCAACCACCAAATGAGTAAATAAAGCACACAATACAAGTAAGCGTGCATCAATCAAAGACATTGATGTAATGAACTCTGAAGAACTATGGACATTGTACACAACAACTAATGAAAAATTAATTACATTACCCGGTCTTCGTTCCAAACTATAAGTCTTCTTTTAAAAAAAAGAAAATGCTAACTTACCAAAAGTAAAAGTTTTTTCTTAAAAATTGTACATTCAATATCTTAAAAATTTCAAAAATTATCTTTTCCATATAAAATTTAATTTTTAATTATATTTTAAAACATGAGCCTTTTAAAAAAAGTTATGTCTCTAAATATAATCATTTATTTCTTTAAAACATATCCCTTATTAATATTAATCATATCTTGAAAGATGAAAAGTTGAAGATTTTCGCATAAATATGTAAGGGGGATAAAATTTACATACAAAATGAACACATTAAATTCATTTTCATCAATGGAGTAAAATAAGTTTGTGGATATCACTTGGAAATTTACGCATGTGTCTAATTTTTATCAGCTATTGATTTAATAATTGAAATGTTGGTAAAAAAATTACACATGAATGAAATATAGACGAAAAAATATATATCGCCGCTAACTCTTTTTGTGTAGCAAAACCTATCATATTAAAAGTAATACTCATAGATTAATTAGACATAACATTGATATGCATGATCCTTAGATTTCTTAGTAAAAAACCACAATTTTTAATGTCAAATGTGATTTCTTCAAGAATAACTTTGATATCACTTAAAAAATATTCAATACTAAAAACTTCATCTCAAATTAAAATGAGAAGAAGAAAAAGTCAATGAAAATTCCTTAGGAAAAAAAAACATATTCAATATTGGTATGTATACTATATTTAAATTAAATAAGACAAATTTTGAGGGTGGGGACCCATAGCATCTCTTGGATTTTATTAGTGTTGCATGCAACCACCATATGAGTAGATAAGGCACACAATACAAGTAAGTGGCATCAATCAAAGACATTGATGTATTGAAATTAAATTACTTTTCTGCACCATTTAATTTTGTATATATGTTTGAACATAATAAAATCTCGAAACTTGAGCCTTAACATGCTATGGATACCACTATTTAAGAGGACAACACTAATGTTCAACTATCACTTTTCATTTGATTTCTCTCTTTGCATTTGTTGCTTGAAAAAATTTCTTCCACACAGAGGAAACTAAGAACTATGGGGTACTTAAGTTCTTTGTTGACTTTCATTTTTATTTTTGTTGATGTGGTGTTCTATATGACAAAAGGTGAACCACTAGTTCCATCATTGTTCATTTTTGGAGACTCCATTGTAGATGTCGGCGACAACAATTACACATGCTTCTGTTAAAGCAAATTTCTTTCCTTATGGAAGAGACTTTGTGACTCGCACTCAAATTCTACAATTTTTTCTTCAAAATGAATATTTATAGTAGACTTTCAATTTTTTGCGTTTTCTTTTTTTGAAACGGCAAAATATTATTAACTAACGAGTCCGCACAAGAAGCACTAATAAGCTCGAGTGAAAAAAAAGCTATAAGGGAAAATCGGTTGCCACTCAAACACCGACTCGAACAAAAACCCCTTAAAAACCACCCCTAAACAAAGGAACAAACCTAAAGAGTAATGACGCAAACCTAAAGACTAAACGATTGGATATTATAAATGAATAATAAAAATGTGAATAATAATGTTGAATATTATAATGTGAAAAAAATTAAATTCTTTCCCTCCATTAAAATAATTTTTCTCATCGTAAAAAAACATATAAATTTTCGTACTTGATTTTGCTTTGAATTTCTTATCATGCATGTGACAGGACTTATATGCACTTGGAGCAAGGAAGATTGGTGTATCAATATTACCTCCAATAGGTTGTTTGCCTATAATCATCACTCTTTATGGCTCCGGTAACAAGTGTGTAGAAGAAATAAATGACGTAGCTTTAAACTTGAATAAAAAAAACTCAATTTCACCACAGAGAACCTCATAAAAATGCTTCCTGGCCTCAATTTGGTCCTCTTTGACATCTATCAACCGTTCTATAAACTTGTTACCAAACCTTCTGAATATGGTACAAAATCTAATTATGTATAACCTATAAAGCTATCTTATTCATGATTTGTGAACAACAAGATTGTTAATTTCTTCACTTTCGCAGGGTTTTTTGAAGCAAGAAAGGGTTGTTGTGCATCAGGCTTGGTTGAGGTTGGTTTTACGTGTAATCGAAAATCCAAAATGGATAACACTTGTGTATCATAATGTTATATAACATTGACTATTTAAGATGTGCCACGTGGCACACCCTTTAAAAAAATATATCAAATAAAGCACATACAAAGTAACATTAGTATGTGGCACACTTTTATTGGTCAATGTTATATAACATAGGTACTTTTATGGTACACAAATGCTATCTGAGTATGTATTTTGGGATAGTTTGCATCCCACGCAAGCTACAAACAAATTTTTAATGGATCATTTGATTCCTTCTATCACCTCCCTTGTATATCATTAGTTTAATATGATTGATGTATATGTATTTACCAAAAGCAAAGTCTCGCCATTAGACAAATTGGTATTATGCATTTATCAACCCATTGTTATTTTAGAGGTCGACCTTTAAGTTATTTAATTATAATAAGTTGGTTTTTAAGGTTTTTTTCCGTACAACTTATATTATTGAAGTTATTTAATTGTAAAGAGTTATCTCTTTGACATTTTAAGTTATTTAATTGTAACTTTTAAATGTTGTATAATTTACATTTTTTAGATCTGAAATTCCCTAAATTGTTACAGTTAGATAACTTAAAAGACATAAGTGATACAAAAAAACGTAAAACAAATTTATTACAATGAAGTAACTTAAAAGACTCGTTGTGCAATTTTGCTTATAAAATAGAGTCTTGTTAACGAGTGCCCCTGGGGCACTCTTTAAGCATTCCTAATAAAGAAATAATTCTTTAAAAAAAGGTAAAAACTTCAATTCCCAATGCAACAAATCTACAAACTTTCATACAATCTTACCACTTTAGGTGCTTAAAGAGTGCCCCCGCGAGTGCCCCGGTGGCACTCGTTAACATTTCCCTATAAAATAATAGGCAAATGCTAACATGTGCCCCAAGGGCACATGCTAAGGAATTTAAAATTAAAATAAATGTCTTAAAAGTTTTCCATTCAACTTTATTCATTTTTTTAAAGTCAAAATTTTGTTTTTTTGCATGAAAAATTTCCAATTTTGGATTCCTTAACTTGTGTCCTAAGGGTACAAGATAACAAGACCCAAATTAATATTTTAATTCTTACGTTAGTTATACAATCTACATGTCTCATTTATGCTCACTAAATTGAGTTTCCTTAAATTTTCTTGTGAGATTACGAATAGCTTTAACTAAAATTTGAAAAGTGTAGAAATAACATTTGGTTTAAAAACGTATATATAAATGATAGAATACAAAAATATTCTATCAATAAATTTGATATAAATTTTGTTGTGAATTAATAGAACTTAAATTGAAAAATTAAAAATTAAAAGAGAAATAGATGTGATCAGAAATATAACAAGGATGTCAAGTTGCGTTGGCTTAGATATATACAAATGCTTTGTTACTGTTATCGTACAAATGTTTCGTTACTATTTTTGTACCAATGTTTTGGTACTGTTTTTCTATATCCTTGTATATTAGTTTTGTTAGGTCTGCAGCAATTTAACCTAATAATTTCTTTTTAAAATGCTGTATTAGATTAGCAGTAATTTAAACTAACAAATTTCCTCTAAAATGCAATAATCTCTAATATTTCTCCTCACTGATGGAGCTTTTCATTCCAATTATGTTGTGTCATCGTTTGCATATATCTATTGTTTCTCTAGATTTTTTTTTTGACAAGTTGTTGTACACTTATTTAATACGTTTACAAATAGAATACCATAATTTCCATGCAAACTCGGCTACCCTAATTTTCATGCAAACTCCGCTATATATAGCAAACTCTAAACTGTGTTTCTCTAAAAATAAAAAAATAAAAACCTAAACCGTGTTAAATTACACGGACAACAGAAATCATATATCTTACTTTATTTAAACTTTTTTTCATTATATACTATATTGGTTTAATTCATTATTTTATGCTATGTTGTTTATTTGAAGCAGCTCATGGTAAATCATGTGTGTAGTGTACCATAGGATTTCTAATGAAGTGACTCTCCATAATTAAAAACAGAAGAATGTGCTAAAGATCGATTCCAAGAGTTTGCTTCTTAACCTGTGTAAAAGAAACAACGAAGCTAATGTGGTACTGGTGGTCATGTACATACATTGCCGCAATTTTTTTTAAGAAACATTGTCGCAATTATTTTACATATATGTTTTTTGTTGTTTTTTGTTTATATACACTATAACAATTACTTGATTAAGGTTTTCGTAAAAAAAAATAAAAAACAAAATTATTGATTAAGGTTAACAAATTTATACTCCTAAGTTAAATCTTAATACACTCGGAGATGGATCTAAATACCTATTTAACGGGGCTGAACAAAATGTTTGTTCTTAGTTCATGCCTTTTTTTAAAAAAAAAGAGTAGTTTTTAATCCTTGGGTAGGGACTACAAGCATCCATTTTTTATAAAATGCATGTATTAAAAATATATGATAAACTATTTAAAGATTCTTAATCTTAATATATATATATA
>Ga0228710_1002549_pt1 | contig 28759 bp, 17 predicted proteins | sample MedpolnodulmetaG_FD_177995 | JGI IMG/M metagenome (GOLD analysis project Ga0228710, IMG submission 177995) | Root nodule microbial communities from Medicago polymorpha collected in Santa Monica, California, United States - pink nodules | ecosystem: Host-associated > Plants > Roots > Nodule... | reverse complement strand
TTTTTAGAGAAAGAATATCCCTAGTTGATTAAATAGAGAAGGATAAAATTCATACGTAATAATTTTGATGTAGGCAAGACATCAATCTTCATATAATCTAAGTTAAGTTCAGTCACGTCGACTGGGTATGTCACACTCTCTAAGACATAAAAGCATTATTGGCTGAGAACAAATTTGGTCTTAAGACCAAGTAACGTGCCATGAATTGGCGTGTATTTTAACTTTTATTTTACAGCCACTCTAGCTCCTAATTGTTTAAAAACTACCTTTAGTCATTTCATGGTTTGAAGCATTTTTTTACAGCACTATGTTATAAATCTAAACATTCATTCACATCTTTTTTAACTATCTTCGAAGAAGAACTGCTCCTTCGCCCTCATATTTTTTTCTTAACTATTTATATATGTCCAATCAGATTTTGTCTAGGATTGACAAAAGAAATTGGCCAAACCATTGTTTGGGCATCATAAAGGCAGCAGTTATGATCCAAATCCCTAAAATCCACAATTTCATGGAATATGAATATGTAAAATCAGCAGTTAAGCATTTTAAAACAAATTTTATATGCACTGAAAAGAAACGTGATAAGAATTTCTACTTCCAATTCATGATTTTGTATCCTAATTGTTGTGAATTTGTTAAAAAAATCAAACCAATAAAATACTTGATGTGTGGAACAAATTAATCAAGTAACCAAAACAACGTGGGTGACAGTTATAAACATAAGCAAAAGATTGAAAACAACGAGAGAAAGAGAGAGAACACACGGAAGTTTGTTTACCCAGTTCGGTCCAATACTGACGACCTAGCCTGAGGGAGATAGCGGCTATCCGTTCCACTATAAAGATGAGTTTCTTTACAAAAGAGATATCAAAAGATTACAAGAATTATTCTTCAAACCTAATTCTCCCCAAAGTCCTAAATCTCTTCCTGTGACCAAGAGACTCTATCCTAATAGTGTTTCATTCAAGGTGAATTAAAACAATCCCAACCATAATGTTTGTTGCCAAGAGAAATCTCTATAAACCCTAGTTTGTTGTTTGTTTCTAAACCATTGTTTTTCTACTCTCTCCTGTTTTTCATCTAATAGGTGATCGGTATTTCTCAAAATTTGGAACAAATCTCACGCTAAAAAATACGTTTTATTTTTATCCTTCAACGCAAAATCGTGCCAAGAATTAGTCTTCAAACCTAATTCCACCCAAAGTCATGAATCTCTTTCCGTGACCAAGAGACTCTATCCTAATAGTGTTTCGTTCAAGGTGAATCAAAACAATCTCAACCATAGTGTTTGTTGCCAAGATAAATCTCTATAAACCCTAGTTTATTGTTTGTTTCTAAACCCTTGTTAATCTACTCTCTCCCTTTTTTCATTTGATAGGTGATCTGTATTTATAGAGAAATAAAACCCTCAAAATTTGGAACAAATCTCACGCTGAAAAATACGTTTTATTTTTATCCTTCAGCGCAAAATCGTGCCACGATTTTAACAAATCGGCCACGATTTTTCCCGAATCAAAATTCCAAAAAACTGGTCCAAAATCGGGCCACGATTTTGGCAGATTTTCAATCCTCAATTGAGTCAATTCTCAACACTAATGAATGGTTGTGTCCTAGGTCATAGAAATATGAGTTTTCCATGGCTTTCTTTGCAAATATCCGCTTATGTTGTTGGATTCATACTTCATATTCACCCTTTAAGTTGAATTGTCGATGAACGTCACCGTTGAATAGAGAAGGTTTTACAGGAAAAAGAAAATAAAACGGGAATTGGGTGGAGAAAGACATATGCGTTACTCTTTTTTATCTCAACAAATCTAGACTCTTAAATATATCTTGTGGTATGTTATTGATGGTCCACCGGTGAGGGACTTAATAGCTCCCTCACCCTAGAATCCAACATGAAATTTAGTTAATTTTTTTTCCATAATATCTTCATATTTATACTATTATTTTAGTACGTATTTTTACATGTTTAGGAACTTATATTTTTATATTTTCATAATATCTTCATATTTATACTTTTATTTTCATGAACTTAACAAGTTGGATTATACATAACTCAAGTTTAACTCATTTATTTAACGAGCTTTATTTTCAACTCAAGTTTGACTCATTTGATTCACGAACCAAGTTCAATGAATTAATTACCGAACCGAGTCTCGAACTATTTTCGAGTTGGTTCAATTCATTGTCAGCCCTACTTGAAACATATGAAAATTAGAAATGACTCAAATGATAACTGAATAAAAGACTTGTATTAATAAAATCAAACAAATGAATAGAGGTTCATCTTAGAACCCTAATGAAAAGATGTTTAGTTACTCATTGTAACAAATAACATAACACAAAAGAAATAAACCTTCCCTAAGAACAAAGGTTAAAAAGAGACTTCTCCTTGATGCTTCTAGCGTTTTCCATCCTCTTGAACCGTCAAGTTCTGATGAATCTTTGAGAGTCGAAGGAGTTGTATTTATAGGCATATTTTCTGTTGGGTTTGGTTTGAAAAATTGGGATTTTTCCCAAACCCGCATAGAAAATACAATAGAAGTTGCGCGCATGAGGTTGTGTGTGGGGCACATGGCAGCTGACATAGAGCAAACACTCTCATACCATCAAATCTAAACTCATATTTACTTACAAAAGATTACAACGAATTGATGGTGACATCAGTGATTGATTCGACGAAGCCGATAATAAGATATCTTCGTGTCTTGCTCTTTTAACCTTCAAACTCAGATCAACGTTTTCATTCTTAAATATGTGATTTTTGTTCTCAAATACGATTTTTTGCCAAAGGTCTGGTTATGGATCTTGGTGTTGTTTCGAGATTTAGATTTGGATATTCAGGTCAGTTCGTTTGTTGAGTGTAGGTTTGTTTTAATTTGAATGGCTGGATATATGGATTTTACTGTCGTTTATGCTTGTTTTGAGTTGAATGAGTTTTGTTGTAATGTCGAAGGCATTGAAGATCTAGGTTTGTTAAATTGGGTTCAGATTTGGATTGCAGATATTGTAATTAACTTTAGAAGATGAGACGCAAACTAAGTGATGAATATGTGTTTAATTACCATGTTAATTCACAGTTAAGCTTAAGTTTTTTTCTTCTTTTGGGTTTACAAGTTGTTTAAATAAAATATTATTTTTTACGTTGATGTAGAGCTACACGTCTTCACTTAAAAGACAACTCAACGTTTTTGTAACCAAAAGAGTAATGGTTCAAACTATTGAAGAGTTAAAAGACTTATGTGCGAACGAAATAACTTAAATAACTAATTTGTTACAAAACTCAAAATGAAAGAACATATACTCCCTTCGGACCTATTTATAAGAAAAATTTGATTTTTTAGATTCATTGAGTAATTGATGAACCTTATCTAGAGTATAGATCAAATACATCATTTATACGGTGAATAAAAAAAGTTAAATATTTCTTATAAATAAAAACAGGAGCATGGGTGTTTTAAATAAAAAAATCCCAAAAGAATACACCACGACCAAAACCCGACATTGTACACCCACAAACCCAACTTACAGCCCAAAATTTGTGCTAATCCCGAGTCTTTCCCGCCACTGACAGTGTACATCGCTTTTCATCTAACCAGTCTCGCGAAAACAAATCATTCATTTCTCTCCTCATTTTGGGGTTTTCTCTTCAATCTTCATCAATCATCGCGATTTCTTCTCTCTCACCGCATGCGCGTGAAGGGAACGTTCCAAAATGAAGCGTGCGAGAACCACATGGGAATCATCTTCTTCTTCTAGGGTTTCGCCGAGTCTCGAAGCGGGAATCATCAAGAAACTTCGGTTGGAGAATTTCATGTGCCATTCCAATCATGAAACTGAGTTCGGGAGTTACGTTAATCTCATCACTGGTCAAAATGGAAGTATGTTATGTTTTTTTCATTTCTTAATCGCATTCGTGTTATTCATCTATTTGTTCATTTTTTTTCTGTTTTTAATCGGTTTTTATGATTTATTGTTTGTTGAATTTGTGATTTTTTTTGTTGTTGTATGTTTGTGCCAATGTCATATTGATGTAACGAGTTTTGGTAATTTCATGTAGCATTGACACTTTTGATCGAAAACGTGACTGACACTTGTTGTCTTTGTGATAAAAAAGACGTGTCAGGCGTCTCATTTTGATTGAAAGCATGCAGGCGTCGGACACGTGTCAAGTGTCACACACCGGCGCAAGTGATTACATTGAATTGTTTTTTCTCAAATTATGACTGGTGTTGACGTGTCATTGTGTATTCTGATTGTTTTCAGTTGTTTTTAATTTTTTACGGATTATGATCTGTTGAAATTGTGACTATTCTATTTGTTTTTTGTGCTGATGTTGTATTGATGTAATGAGTTTCGGTAGTAAACCACAAAATTCGTTCCTAATTCGTCACTGTGATTATGAATATTTCTAAATGGTTTCCGACTCTGTCAAAATTTACTCATACTAGTAAGTCTGAGAGTATGTTAGAGACTAAATTTACTCATACTGAATTTGCACTTTATACCTTTCTTAATTTAGAAAATAAAAATACACCTTTCCTTGTCCTCCGTTCAAAGTTCACCCTCCAAACCTACCCTTTTAAGTGCTTTACCCTGATGGGGTGGAAAATATGTTACTATAGAACTAATTCATTCTTAGCATTATTTAGGATTAAAAAGTAATTTTGTGAAAGTGGAAAATGTTATTATGGAACTTAATTTTGTGAAAAATGTTTTCTAATGAATCTGCGTTTGTTTGGCTCTGGCATTTATAGGTGGTAAAAGTGCAATACTTACTGCATTGTGTGTGGCTTTTGGATGTCGAGCTAAAGGCACTCAAAGAGCATCTACTTTGAAGGATTTCATTAAAACCGGTGCTAGGTAAATGCCATATGCTCTCTTTCTTTGATTGGCGTGGTTTCTTCATCCATCATGGGTGGCGTGGGGAGTAAATGAATGTTATGTTGATGTTTTCACGAAGGAATTTCTCCTTGGTTAGACAATAAAATTGCAAAGTGATTTATATTATGGGCGAATTAGGATTCCTCGTTTTCTTCTCATGTCCTAATGCCAAGACTACTTAATGCTGTTGTTTTTTAAATTGTAAGAAAGAAGCTAACACTTAATTTCCAACAGAATTGGTAATCTAAACGGCCACCATAATGTGTTTACATAGTTCTTTACTCTATTGTCTTTCTGTAGTAATGCTGTCATCCATGTTGAAATTCAAAATGAAGGAGAGGATGCTTTCAAGCCTGATATATATGGTGATGTTATCATTGTAGAACGTAGGATATCCGAATCTGCAAGCTCCATTACCTTGAAAGATCACCAAGGTGCGTGGACAACAATTAATTTTCAAGATATATATGTTATTTGCTGGCCTATTGAAACAATGGAAAAGTTACAAGGATATTCCTCTAGATTTAACATTTTACATTTCATTTGTGCGAGATATATAATATAAAATCCATCATTGTCTTCATTTGAAGCTTTTAGTATAGTTGCTTGCTTAATGACATCTTATCCAGGGCTTTATAATGAAATGGCCTAGAGTTTGATACATACTGTCTTTATTCTTCTATGAAAAAGTTGAATTAGCACAGGGTAAGTGGTTTGTGCTTTGTCTATGCTTCAAGGCCAAAGGGATCTCGTGTGAGGGGATGTGTGGGCAATTGGAAGAGCTTTTCTGAAGCCTATTTTATGACATAATCACTTTAAATGTGTTTGGTTAACCTCTTTATAGTAGCTTACATACCTGTACACTCTTATGCCTTTATTTCCTTAAAGTCTCTAAGAATTGCCTATGAAAATTAATTTGGTTGAGCTTATCTTATGGCATGGTAAGCTCTTATTGACTAAGCTCTTCACTAGCTGCACATATGAGCCATTGACGTGCCTTCACTTAAGCATGTTGTCAAACTCTTGAGCTAGCTCATAGAGTCATAAGATCTTAAAATCTCTAGGAGTCAAAATTATGTTAACTTGCTTACGAATCATTTGTACAAACGTGAATAGACTCCCATACATAAGTGAAATCCTGTTTTTGCATAAGTCAAAATCAAGTTTGTGGTGACCATGGTTTCTGCCCATTTTCCGTCAACCCTGATTTCTTCCCGGTTTTCTACACTTTTTATCCTCATCTTAGGTGAGAAATCCTGTTTTTTTGGTGAACCCCCCAATTCTGTTCCTTCTCTTCTGTAATGTCTACAATAATTCAGAATATCAACCATCATGCAATGTGCTACACCACAATCTCAATTTTGTAGTCGGCTGCTGCATGCCACTATTTAAGATTGAGAACATAGGTCAGAAGTTTGCAATGAATTAACCCTATATTGATAAGGGCTTAAAGTTTGCAACCTAACTTTGCTTAGCTGAATCCCAATCAGATGAACCCAATTTCAGCATCCTCCACTCTAGCAATTTTGAACCTTGTGATTTGTCAATTTATTATTCATCCATCAATTTTTATCTTGAATTGTTTCTTGATTTACCTAATTAGGATTAGAATCTTGTATAGATATATAGGGTTTAGTGTTCAGTATATCTAAACTCCCACAATAATTAGAATCGTTTCTTGATTTAACTAATTGTTTCTCAATTTCTTTTATCTGAACTCCCACAACTCCAACAATATAAAAATTATTTTTGAATTTTGCCCATCCTGCAATCTGTAATCCCATTCCAGTTTTGAGGATGACTGCCCCGATCCACAACTCGGGATGAATAACACAGCTTCGGGTGCAAACAAAGATTTGAACCGTGGATCAGTAATCTATTTTGAGTAGGTTTAACGGGGTTCCAAATACTATTTGTGACTCCTTGTGATTGGAGTTTAACATGTTGAATTTAACTTTGATTGTTTTTATCTGTTGTGATTTGAATTAGTGATTTTGAAACGATTTATCTGTCTGATTCCTATTTAATGTCTCTTTTTCCTCTGATAATTTTTTTTATCCAACTCTATTATTCTTTATTGAGAGAAGTCTATTAAAAGAAAGATGTCTATATTGATTGTAAAAAAAAAAGTCTTCATTGATATTTATTTATTTTTGTCAGAGATGTCTGATATGTTCAGTATAGTTTGAATTTCAAAATTAAATACTACCGTAATTTAACTACTCTCAGTATAAGTTCTACAAATGATTGTCAAGGATTTTTACACACTTATATTCAATGAGTTTGATGACAGGAAAGAAAGTTTGCACCCGGAAAGCAGATCTTCAGGAAATCATTGAACATTTCAATGTAAGCTTTCTCTCAGATATGAAATTGTTTTTATAATTCTGAAATTGTTGTTCTGCTTCGCTTCTCGATAACTTCTATAACATAGCAAAAATTATTAGTACTTGCATGCTTAATTTCTAACGTTTCTTTATAAAGATGGATCACTTGAAGAACTAACGAACTATTGACTAGTTCATGATTAATAATTTTGTCCCATAAAAAAGTGATTAATATTATTTTGAGAAGTTGGGAAGGTCTCTGGTTTGTATATATGAATAAAGTGCAAGGTTTTCTATCTCTTTGTTCACCTAATAAGCAATAAATCTTTGGCAATGCCTTTTATTGCTTCTCCAGTGGTTTTCTTTGCTCTTGCACCTATTGTTTAGTCTTTTTGTTTTGCAGATTGATGTGGAGAATCCATGCGTGATTATGAGTCAAGACAAAAGCAGAGAATTTTTGCATTCTGGAAATAACAAAGATAAATTTAAGGTGAACTTATCATGTTGATGTTTTTTGTTTAAACTTCTTCAGAAGCTCTGCTAACATTTAATTAAACAGTTCTTCTACAAGGCCACACTTCTTCAGCAAGTCAATGATCTTCTGGAAAGCATTTCCATTGAAACAACTACTGCACGTGGAATAGTTGACGAATTAGAGGCTTCAATAAGACCTATAGAGAAGGAGCTTAACGAGCTGCAGAATAAAATTAAAACGATGGAACACGTTGAACAAATTTCTATACAGGTTGAGCAGTTAAAAAAGAAACTTGCATGGTCATGGGTTTATGACGTGGACAAGAAACTTGAGGAACAAAATGTAAAAATTGAAAAGCTGAAGAATCGGATTCCTACCTGCCAAGCTAAGATTGATAAACAACTGGTATGTATTCTCTGCGTGGTTTGAGAATATCATATTCCTTACTGCGCTCTTAACACGATGCAAAGTCTCACATTAGGTATACAATGAAAGTTGGAAATTTGATCTGGTGTTTGTTTATAGTGCCCATTTTGACAAGAACTGCCAGAACCTGCTACATTTGGAAACTTAACGTGTTAGGTTTATAATGGAAAATAAGTATCAAATGCATTTCTTGAGTGATATAATCAAAAGTATGTTGTGAACCAAAATTGCCTTATATGTTTAGATTTGGGATAGAACTTTGGATATTGCTTTCCTTATTTCCTATGATCATTTAAAAGGAGTTTGGCTGTTTTTTTTTGGTTTTCTTTCTTATAAAACATTCTTTTATGTTCTCTTTTTTCTAGGCAAATAGTTAAAAGTTAAATTGACCATTGAGCTTTCCTTACTTTATAAGTAGTTTATAATATTGATGTGAAGTTTTGGTCAAACTCAATTATGATGATGCATGGAGTATTAGCTGTTAAAAGATCCACCTTTTTAATGATATCTTTGCTTGCATTAGCATTTTAAGATTTGATCCAAGCCCATTGTGATTTATCTTTGTGCAGATTGTTTTATTTTGTTGAGTGCGTTTACAACATATTTCATGATAAATTTTGAAGTGACACAAGACCCATTTACTTTTGAGAAAATATTTCCCGTTTTTCATTTCGTGTTCCAACTTTTAATTTTTTTCATTGTGTTCTTACTTTTAATTACAAAACTGTCACAGAAAATGAAAATAGAAAACGTTTTTGTTAAATTAAATAGACCTGTGGTTGTGGCAACCTGGTGTTTTTTTCATTTTGTGTTTGTATGTTTACCACAAGGTTTTTGGATGGAGAGTTTCACGTCAAACCTGCATTGCTTTTGGCGTTTTATTGCCATCTTCACTGCTTTTCGGCTTACATTTTATTCTTTAGAGTTAAATTGGACTCTTATTTTGTTGCAGCATCTGCTTGAAAAATTAAGTGAAAACTGTTCTAACAAGAAAGCTGAAATTAAAAGTATGATGACATCACAAGTCAAGCAAATGAAGGAAAGTTTAAGTCGCTCCATGTCCTTGGTATGTTGCAGGTTTTACTCCTACCTCCTCCTTTTGTCAAATGCTTTTGTACAAATTTCATATTGCAATTCAACAAAACTTTTCAAATCTTTGCTTTACTGGTTTTAATTATGCTTGTTTACTCTTTTAACTTCCACCTTATACATGTCATTTTATTTAATCAATGGTAGGTTTGCTTTCTTTCGTACTACACCTATTTTATGTTGTAGCACTGCAGGAGAGAGAAAAGAGAATCTTATGGAGAAATATGTGCTATGTTAGATATAAGAAATTATCTTAAAATATCTTGATATTGTGTTAGAGTATTGTGGTTTATCTTGTAAGATTAGTTCTAATCTTAGAGTATCTCGGATTATGTCCTAAGAATAGTTTCCACATTAGTATATTACTTATTTTCATATCATGATTTGTTTCCCAATTCCCTTATTTATTTTGGATTAGGGGTCTTAAATTCCTATAAAAGGGGTTAGTGTTTTTTATGTTTTATCATCAAGTGATCAAGCTATTACAAAAAATATTACACCGTTACCAGTTTCATGGTTCCCTTATTTATTTTGGATTAGGGGTCTTAAATTCTTATAATAGGGGTTAGTGTTTAGTATGTTCTATCATCAAGTGATCAAGCTATTACAAAAAATATTACACCATTACCAGTCAATTGAACCATGAATTCCTATAATAGGGGTCCAGAACCCTGAATTATATATCTCATGTGCACCAAGCTTGCTATATACCTTGTCCAACAATCTCCCAGTGACTTTGAAACCATCTTGACTGTCATTTGAACTGACGAAGAGAGATAACGTCTCATGATAAAATTGTCTATACTGAAATGATGATTTATCTTAATGTGGTCAGCTGTGTCTTGAAACATTTGATTTGGGGTGATATGTTATGCTTCATTCTTTCCAATAATTTTGATTAGGGTTAAATCTATTTTTAATCGATAAATTGAATTTTATTCACTTTTAGTTTCTATTTGATTTTTTTTTTTTACAAAAAATGGATGCTTTAAGCCCCTCAAAATTGTCCCTATGAAAACCATAATAGGGACAAAAAGTAAATACAATTTATTTTCATTATTGAGCTTTTGGTTTTTTATTACGGGTATTAGTTGTTTTGGTTGCTAATGCGTTTCCCCCTCCCCAAAATGAAGGCAAACAAAGAAGCATACGAGCTTCAGCGAGACTGCAAACACAAAATTAGTGACATACAGAAGATGGCACAACAGTTGAAAAGGCTTGAAGTACGAATGCAGGATATTAATGAGCAGAATGTGAAAAATACCCAGGTTTTACAAGTCCCTATTAGTTGCCTTTCTCCATGTCTCTGCCACTATACTTTATTTATGTGATTTTGCTCGGTTTTACAATTTTCTTTGTTTCTGTTCCCTCTCGTTTTGTCTTGTTTGAGGATTTCTTCTCATCCAACCTCTTGAATTGCTTGAGAAAAACTCGCTCAGAACTTAATTATATAGAGATAAACTATTCCCAATTTAAACCAAACACAAATACCCGAATCCCTAAATTTAGGGATATATGTGTGCTTGTAAAAAATAGGAAGGAAGAAGTTTTCTGAATGTGCTTGAAGCATTCATGCTTTCTTAATGTTGTAGCTTAGATTCAACAGCATTGTCACTCTCTTTCAAGTTGGTGTATCTTTATCATATGCATCAAATTTATTAAATACATATGAAACCCTAGTAGGACCCCTAAAAGCCATAGTGAAAATAGCTTAGTGACAATATTGGCTAATCGATCATAATAATTGATGAAGGTGATCATTTGTAAGGAATCAAGAAATTGAATGAAAAGAAAGATAGAAGGAATCAAACTAATAGCAATATATCATTTAAAATTGAACAAAAGGTAGGAATACAATCCCCGCACGGGATTTCCCTTCACAAAGTTCTTTCCTTTCTCTCACAAAATCAAATATACAGAATGCCCTCTTTCCGTTCCATCCTTATTTCTCCTATTTATACATGATATCCATTCAGACCGCATATCTTACCAAATCTTTCTAATAGACAAACATTTTGTAAAAAGAACTTATAGACTAACCTAACAGTTGCCCTTATTATATGATGACAGTTCCATTAATGTATTTATTTATTTTTCTATGTAAAAGTTTGTGCTTATTAATTTCTCAGCAATGCAGGCTGAAGAATCTGACATGGAGGAAAAACTGAAGGGGCTTCGAGATGAGGTTGATCATGCTAAGTCCGAATTGGATAGGTTTTGATTTTACTCATGTTGCTTTTCATATCAGTGTTTAACTTATTTGACGAAGTCTCACTTCCTAATATTACTTTTTATTTTGTTCTAGATTGAAAGTAGAAGAGGAGACGTTAATAAACAACAAAAATAGGCAAAAGGATGAAATCAAAAGGATTGATGATGAGGTGTGATAACAATTTTTTGCGTCATTTTCATTGGTTTTTGTTGATTATTTATCTATTTATTAGCGTTGTTATAGTTTCCTTTATTTTCTATTTTTCATTTTTGAGAGATTCTCTCTTTTATTAGTATTAATTATTAATAAAATAATTAATTAGTATATATTTGCACAATCTCATGATGAAGTACAAATTGATCATTCTAAACTATTCAACTTGGTATCCAGAGCTAGGTTTGAAATGCTACTTAACCTTAGTTTATTTTTTAACTTGGTTATTGGGTGTCCAAGAGACACCTCTGTTTCTTCTGCCCCTGTCACTGGAACCCCTGCCACCGTCACCCAAAAGTTATTAAATATTTTGCAGAAGTATCTTACTATCCAGGGTTGTTAGCCAAGTTCACCAGTATAATTTGAGTGATTGCTCAAAAAATTTAGTTGGCACTTAATTGTATTTTGTATGAAGTTGAGGAAATTCACCCATGCAACATAAGCAATGTTAATTTAATGCGTTGTACTGTTGCTTGAATGTCAAGTTTTCTACTTTGTTAATAATAGTCTGATGATGCACAAGATGCTTCTGATATAAAGCAATTTTTTGCATACTTTAATTATCACATCCTTTTGAAAGCTCTTCTATTCTTTATACTCCCTCCGGTCACATTTATAAGCTAACTTTTGCTTTTTCAGATTCATTAAATAACTGATGTATCTGAATTATAATATTGCCCAGATACATCAGTTATTTGATGAACATGAAAAAGCAAAAGTTGCTTATAAATGTGACCGGAGGAAGTAGTTTGTTTATTACTGAATTTAATTTTTTGCTTTTCCTAGATCCGAGATCATGACAAAAAGTATAGTGAGATCATGTATAGTATTCGTAATCTTCAACAACAGCAAAGCAACAAGGTGTGCCAATCTTGCAGTTTTGGTTTTATCTTTTTTCATTTTGCATTGTTCCATGACAAATTATGAAAATAACTTACACATTGGCTGTGGGTGTTTCATGACACTGCCAATCCTTTTTGGAAGCAGACCACAGCTTTTGGAGGAAACAAAGTGCTTAATCTCTTGCATAATATTGAGAGATGTCATCAAAGGTTTAAGAAGCCTCCCATTGGTCCAATTGGTGCCCATCTGGTAATATAGTTTGTGTTGTCTTCATGTCATATTTAATTCATTGCTTTCTGTATCTTTTCTTCATTCATTTTGATAGTTGAGGAGTTAAATCGAATGGAGTATACATCTTTGAATGAATACACTGATATATTGTAATTCTAATTTCATCAGTTGCCAGTTTTTTTCTAGTGAGTTATATAATTGTGATACGATGGTTTTTCTTTCTACTTTTTTATTATACGCACATGACTATTTTTAAGTGGTTTATTTATTAGATCACATCATATAGAGGGCTCAATTATGAAAATGTTATTTGTTAATCTCTTTTCTGGGCCGTGCTTGCTAAACTGCATAAGAGTGTGGTCTATTGCCATTTCCAAGTTCAATTTCTAACTCCATTAGTTTGTTAGACTTTTTAAGGAGGTTAAACACTTAAATTCCATACTTAAAGTCACTACTTACTATTATTTGGTATTGCCTTTTATGATTTAATTCAATAGAAGTTGCTAAATTTAATAAATGGCTGACTGGTGTTAATTACTAAACTTCCTTGTGAGGTTATCATTATTTGGGACTGCTTTTTATGGTTTGACAGAAGTTGCTTAATGGTAATAAATGGGCGGTTGCTGTTGAACATGCCATTGGGAGAATGCTCAATTCCTTTATAGTGACTGATCACAAGGATTTCCGTCTTTTGAAACAATGTGCGAAGGAAGCAAACTACAGTCATCTTCAAATTATTATTTATGATTTTTCAACCCCAAGGTATATTGTTTGGTCCATATTTGTCTGCCTGTTAAGTGTCACCATGCTCTTTTGTGGTATGTCTTGTGTTTTTTAGATCTTGCATCTAATTGTGTTCAAATTGTTTTATTCTCTGCTTAGGTTGACGCTACCAGAAGACATGCTTCCTAATACAAACCATCCATCAATTCTTTCCGTCTTACAATGCGATAATCACACCGTGTTTAATGTCTTAGTCGATCTGGTGATTGTTAAAATTTTTGCTTATATTGCATTTAATATTTCAAGGGGTTTTTATTGCTTTATCTTCTTTTTCGTTTTCTAGTAATTCTCTTTAAATTAAATCATGTATCATAAAACAAAATTATTTTGATATATTTTCTAGCTCTTTATCAATCACGATTAGTTAGTACAAAAAGGATTCAAAAGAGGAAATAATTTATAAATTTTATGTAAAAAAAGTTTCTTTTTGAAGTTTCAATGTGTTAAATACACAATTTCCAAGAAAAAGTTTCTTATTTGGACTTCTAAACAAGTGCCCTTGATGCCCCAAGGGCACTTGTTAGCATTTCCCTTATTTGAAAATATTAGTAACACTAATTTTTATACTCAGTCCCATTTGATCTTACTTCTTACATTGTTCTATAGCTGTTGTTTTATGGATTTTTTTGCTTTACTTTTGTGTTTTCTATTTTAATCTCGTGATTGTATTTATCTCCCTGCTTTAGAAGAAGCATAATTTGGCAAAACGTTAAAAATAGGAATATTTTTAAGTTTTCGAGTGTTTTGTTAGCATTTCTAACGTGTTTGCTACTTTCTAGGGAAATGTTGAGAGACAAGTGCTTGTTAATGACTATAATACCGGGAAGGTTGTTGCCTTTGAACAAAGGATCCGAAATTTGAAGGAGGTCTTCGCTGTGGATGGTTGTAAAATGTAAGTCCAATGCTGTAAATTGTGATATTGCTATGGATTTATAGTTGTGCCACACCTTCAAAAGAAATACAAAGCTGATCTAAACATCTAAATATAAAGTTGACAAAATAACTATATTACAAAGTGGGAAAAGCTCGGGGTTTTGATTTCTATTGATTAATTTGTGTTGCTTTTGTATTCATTCCTTGGCAGCAGATTTCCTACCACGGTCTTTGTTAGAACCATTGAAAATGAAGTAATTATGTACTTGGACTAATTAGGGTAATCATAAATCCTTGTATTATGACTCCTTTGTACATATAATATTATCCTGTTAACTAAGGCACAAATTCTCTCATGTTTTCTTTTTTTCCTTATCCTCAATGTGGCATTTAAAGTCTAATGATAGACATTTCTACTTCATGTTACCAGGTAGACTTGGTGTTCATTGTTGAAATATTTGTTGGGAATCCTTGTTTCTCTTGTTTCTGCCAGTCTGATTTTACATTTTTTTGACTGTTTGCTGAAATCTCAGGGCCAGCCGGTCAGCAATGCGCCTGTACAAACCATTTATTCATGCTGTGAACTCCAAAGATGCTGGACATCTTTACCTCATGTGCTACATCATTTGTGGTCGATTTTTCCACTGTCGAAAAGTCAGTTGCTCTTCCTTGTCCCACATTTTTCCTCAATTGACTCTTCTCAAGCTTCACCTTCCAAACTCTTGGCTTGCTAGCCTTGTTCGGCACTCTTTCTTTCTCTTCTGGGCTGACCCTCCTTGTATTTGACCAACTACCCTAGTTCCCCACTCTTATTCAATAAGTTGGATAGAAGCAGCTATGTTATATGTGCTTCTAACTTCTAACTTTTATTTTGAGGTCATGACTATGACAACCATCTCACCGCGAATTTATCGAGTTATTAATCTTGGCTGCCATTCATGCCAAGGAACTTGGGTAGTAACAAACCATTATCTTGTGGCCTGGTATATATTACCTGCAAAGCATCCATTGTTTCTTTCTTGATTAGGTTTGGGTTGCCGCACTATACACACTAGAATTAGGCATGTCTCCATGTCCGACACGCGCCCGTGTCCAAAACTCCTATACGTGTTTGACAACCTAGACAAGTGATCCAAAGAACCTGTACTTGCAAAAAGTACAATAGTAGATACCCTACTAGCGATAATGCTGAGTAGAGCACTAGTTTTTGGTAATCTGTGAAAGTGATGATCTGGGAATAATCCCAAGGGTCGTATTTATAGTGTTTTCTGATCCCTTTTAGTCGTAACAACCAGAGAGGTGGTTTCCTGAGCTTAGTGGGTCAGTTTCTATAAAGGGGGGCGTGTTAATCATGTTTATCTCCACCCCAGATACCGCGCCTGGGGCTCTATCCGTATCTGTTCGCTCAGTTCTGTGGATTACCCAATGGATAAGGACATATGGGAGCGGATAATAAGCGCTTTAACCCTTGTTTTCAGGCTCACGAAAGGGGGCGTCCACGTGCTGCTCACGTGGTACCCATGTCTAAATGTCTAGTTTGGGCTTATCCAAACATAAAGGTCCAGAACCCATTTTGCTTTGCTTCGACACAGCTTGACTCAAATCAGACACATCTAAAAATATAATGAACACCTGTTCTATTTTTTTTTTCCCCGTAAAAAGTTAGAATAAAAAAGCTTTCAAAATTTATATTCTTATTTTAATTAGGCATTTGATACATTCTCGCATATGAATGATATTTCGCATCAGTGTTGTCAATGGCGGAAGGAAAAATATCTTCCATATAAATGCTCCATTAAGGCCTATGGCGCCGCCATGGCGGGCTTCCCTTCTTACATACATACATCTTCTGCTGTACTCAATGATGGGGTTTAAAGACTTAAATATTATTCTCTGTATAATAATCTTTGGTGTGTAATAGAGACAAATTCTCTTACACGCATCTTGGGTGTAAGCTTATTAATAGAGCTTATCCTTGAGCTAAATATCAGTATAACCTGTATAATTCAGAATAGAAAAACAGAATTCAATACAGACTATTATTTTTCTCTGAATTTTTTGTTCACTTGTCAGTTTTTATCATGTTGAAATGCAATACCTGTCTGTTAGCATATGTAATATCCTACTCCCTACTGCTTTTTTCATTCACTGTAAAACAATTGTATGTGCTAGAGCCTCAAACTGTGGAGATTTCTAGTTATTATATGTACATATAAGTGTTTTCCATCCATAACTTGGAACTATTTTTTATAATCTAAGTTTTTTCTAGGTTTTCGCGAGGTCCGGTACAGACAACTCTTCCTCCAAATAAGAAGCAACGATATGGTCGTCTAAGCAGTTCTGTTGAAGGTGATATTCAGAAGCTTCGTAATGATGCATCCAATGAACAAAAAGTCGTAGATGACTATAAATGGAATAAGAGAGAGGCAGATCTCAAGCTTGAGGATCTTGATAAGAAGATGAATTCTATAAAGGTAAAATATTGTTTAGATTATCAACCATTGTTATATGATTTGCATTTTTCAAAATTATCTTTTTAACCAATCTACAATATTGTATTACGTGCACAATTTGTGTTATCTTAGCCTATCTAATGTAACCGGAACACTCAGTTGTTAACAGCTATAAGGATGAAATATAACATTAATATAAAGCTAATATTTGAAGTTTGTTTTCATGAGAAAAGTGGCTAATCAAATCTAATTACTATCACATCATTAACAAATAAAGGCTTTTTGGCTCTATCTTGTCCTTGCACGACTATGTGTTATCCCCATACCCCCGTTTTAAACAAAATTTCGTACCCGAAATGAAAACATAGCCATGTAGATAGCAACTTTATTTCTCACACCTTCACTCGTTTGGAACATAAATAACTATACCCTTTCCTTTATTTATTTTAGTCAACTTACAGTCTCTGTGTTGCATATGTTGACAAACTAATAAAATACAAATGGTATTTTAATTATGTAGAAAACAGTGAGGCAAATACCGCTATGCTTGAATCAATGGGAGATTTTAAGAAACAAAATCATATCATATAAAAGAAAATCTGCAATAAATAAAAAAGGAAAGAATCACTCCGATTACCCAACACCCCCTCAAGTTGATGCATAGATATCTATGATGCTAACTTATTTATCAAATGCTCAAAGACGAGTCCTTCTAGACTCTTGGTGAAAATATCTGCTGTTTGTTGATTTAATTAATGCCTATCATCATTGCATCAATTAAAATGCTCAATATGCTTGGTTCTATCATGCTAAACTGGGTTGCTGTTAGGTATCGGGTGGTATTGATACAATTGCTGATGCAGTAAGTTATTTTAATATACAGTTATTTAAGAGCAGTTAGCAGTTTCTGTAATAAGCAGTATTTGTATTGATTAGGAGCAGTTAGGCAGTTTATGCAGTTATTTGTATTGATTAGGAGCAATTACATGCAGTTGATGTCCTGGCATTATAGGCCATTTGGCCTCAAATTTAGGGAGGATTTAGAATTATTCAGTTAGGAACCTTATTGGTTTTGGGCAGAGAGAGAAATGTATCTTCTGTGGAGCTCTTGCTCTGGGATTAAAGAGGAATAACCTTCTGTAATATTTTCTTTTCAATCAATATTTAATTACTATTTCTTTTTGTTTCTCTTTATCGAGTTCCTATCAGTTGTGAGCCATGCTTATGACAACTTTACTTAGAGTATAGTTTGAATGGAAGCTCTCTTTTCACCTTAAGTTCCTCAAGGACTTTGTAAATCCACAATCCTTCACAAATTATGAGCCAACTCTTTGTTTCTTGCTTCTCCATGTCACAAGGTTTCCCTATACATAGGTACAACACCTATAATGTATTTTTGTTCTGAAACCACAACTCCTTTCTTTGAAGTCCTCTGTTGATAAGCCAACTCCTATTTTGTTGATGTCCCCTGTTGATGAGGCATTGGCTGCAAACATAATGACACCATCTTCTTATCTGTCCATGTCAAGCAACTTTTCTACAATGGTGAAGAATTCAGGAGAATCTACAATATAAAATCATTCATTTTCAAAAACTTTAGTTTCCTCAACACCTATGGTAGGTCCTTTATCTAATCATGATTATCATCCAAATTCTAAGATGATACCAGAGCCTACCACCTGTTATATGGTCATCACTTAGAGCCGCCTTGGTCACACTCTTGATGTTCAATCTTTTGCGTGAGAGGGGTGTGTTAAGAGTCCCACATTAGATGAAACATAGTATGTGTAAGTGTTTATAAGCGGGAGCAGTCCTCACCTTAATAGCACTTATTCAGATCAAATCTCATCCAATGTGAGACTGTTAAACAGCTAACTCCCAATACTGGACATATAGAGCATGACGCAAGTGGTGCGATAGCAGTGATCCGGTGACTTGATAGCAGGTGGCTCAACAGATCTTGGATATGGTTTGCCACCATCTTAGAATTTGGGTTGGCACGCTTCAGATGTTCAGTCCTCCAGTCCTGCGAATGAGGTGTGTGTTGAGATCCCCACATTGGATGAGATATAGTCTGAATAAGTGTTTATAAGTGAGGGGCAGTCCTCACCTTAAAAGCACTTATTCAGATCATATCTCATTTAACGTGGTACTCTTTAACACTCCATCAAGAAAGTATCTCTACCTGAAGGAGGATGTAATTTTGTGAATACACTGTGATCTGCTTGTCGAGGAATTCTCCCTTGTTTCTTCATAGACTGAGTGGATCTTTCAAATTATGCTCTAGGTGATTGCTATAGGCCATAGAGAGACTTGTTCAATTTACACACCTTTGATCCAAGTTTGTCTTCAAAACTAGGAGAACCAATCATGTACACTTCTTCTAGATCACCATTGAGAGACTTCTTCAATTTACACACTTTTGATGTATCAGCCAGTATTTGTGGAAAATATGTATGACCCGTTCTACATTTCACTCGTTCTCTTAATTAAATTTGTAAAAAACTAACTCCGGAGTTCTTGAGTGCCTGCCTGCAAATCTACAAACTGGAAAGCCTTCATGAATAAGCCTCATCTTAATCTCTACATGAAAAAAAAAATTCATGATTGTCACAAGCTTAAAAAGAACATATATTGAATTGACCTTAAAATCTAACATATTTAAATCCTTAGTGTTGTAAGCAATATTAAAAACATTTTAAAAAGGATAAGATAAAAGTATATTTCATGCTTGAAGAAAAGAATCATTAACTTTAATTTATCGTATTTTCATATATCCCATTATCTGTTGATGTGTAACTCATGTTCCATTTTTTTCTTTTCTTTTAGAGACTTTGTGTTACTGCTGGAAGAACTTTTACTTCTAAGAAGCTAGCTTTGGAGATGACAATGAAAGAACAAGCCGCTAAAAGCAGCTCGCCACCTTTGTCCTCAGTTGATGAGATTGATGAAGAAATTTCAGTATGTTCGCTATCTATCTATTCCCTAATAATACATAACTTGTTATAAGAAGTTTTGTTAACAATCAAAGGTTCAATGCACAAATATTTACTCTAAAAGCATTTTGCTTGTTTGTTTTGGGGCGTACATCAGAGGATTGGTGTTGTGGAATTCAACTCTTAGCGATGTATGCCTTTTTCCCTACACTTTTGGTGGAAGGAGATAAGAAAAAAATAGAGGAGCATAGTGGAAATAATTCTCAACAACCAAACATCAAAGCCTTTGTTTATTTGTAATATAACCAATCTTGTTATATTGAGTTTAAATTAATACTTGGACCAATCAATATGGACAAATAAATTGTAGAGTAAATTTGTGCAGCTGCTTTTGAATTTTGCTCAAATTGTAGAGCCATTTGAAAATCTTATTGAATTTATATAATACTACAGATATTAAAGGATTAACCATAGTGAACACTACAGTAATAAAGCTGGTAAATATGGAGTGAAATCAAATTCAAAATCAAACAAACATATACACTACTATAATTCCAGTTTTGTCTAAAGCAAGCGTCTTGGCTCCATGAGATTTGTTCTTGCCTAGTACTTTTGGAAACATGGTTGACTGGTCCTTTCTGTATAATGTCATACTTTTTTAACACATCGTTTAATCAATTTTTTACTCTAATTGAATGCTAGGAAATAAACAAAAAAATAAAAGAAGAGCAGGTGTTGTTAGAAGACCTTGAGCAGAGGAGGCATGAAGCAGTGGGAAAAGCAGATGATCTTAAAGGGAAATTTGACGAATTGTGTGGTATGGTGCATTACCAGTTATTTCTTTGAGTGTGTTCATATGCAGTTATGCTGATTTAACTGTAGAAGTGTTGTAAGGCGCATAATCTTGTGTACCTTAAAAATGTAGAATCAGTGAATGCTGAACTTGCTTCCCTTGAGAAAGCTGAGAGTGAACTTATGGAGATTGAAAGAGAAATAGATTCAGCAAAAAAGGTATCTTTCGTTTATTCTTGTGCAATGCTATAACACATCTGGTAATTTCTATTATTACTTAAATAATAAATTTATCTTTTAAAAATTACAGGCGAAGGATCATTATGATAATGTCATGAAAACCAGGGTCCTACATGATATTAAGGAGGCAGAGGAGCACTGTCTGGAGCTTACAAAAAGGCGCGAGGTGCAATTTGATTTATATTAGTCATATTCATCTAAGTTTGTAAATCAAATCATTGCCACTTTTACGGTTGAAGGCAAAGGTAATATATGGTCTGTCGAAAGCAACTAATCAAAACCAGACTGAGCATTGAACTGGTGTGGGATTATACCAGTAACAAATATTTTAAGGGTTAATAGGCTTTTACCCCCCTGCCATATAGGCGAAATGTGGTTTACCCCCCTGTAAAAAAAAAAGTTTGGAGATCCCCCTTGTAATTTAATGATTCTTTGGTTTTGGACCCTCGGTGCATATGACTGCATTTTCACTGATGTGGCAGAGGGGTGAACCAAATTTTTTTCTATATGGCAGGAGGATAAAAGCCTATTAACCCATAAATTTCTGCAGAGTCATATGCAATGCACTGAGGGTCCAAAACCAAAGAATCTTTAAATTACAAGGGGGGATCTCCAAACTCTTTTTTTACGGGGGTAAACCACATTTCGCCTATTAACCCTTATTTTAATTTTTAAGATAATGTTAAAAGGAAAAGTAGCCAAAAAAACATATAAACTGATGAACTCGTTTGTTGTTTTAATTTTGTAAATGTTTTTCCATATATGCCCTTACCGAAAATTGTGAGATGTTAAATGCACCCACCACTATTAAAAAGACAAACATTTTAAATGAGGGTATACAGATTATTTAAACAATAAATATACACATTAACTGTTGTAACTTTTTCCAATAAATGAGACAACTTTCTCCAAAACTTCTCTTATAATTAGGTCCGGAGGGTGTATTGCCTAAATATATCAAATATTATAGAATATTCTAGAATCTAGAATCATGATTATCAAATAGAATACTCCAGGGTGTATTGCCTAATTATATCAAATGGAGTCCATTTCATACTCCGTTATTGCGCCATCGAGGACCGACGACATAGACTAGAGATACTTTGTGTTTTAGCCAATGCAGCTAACGATTATTAAATCATGATTATCAAAATGAATATTCTAGAATCTAGATGAGTAAAATATACTTCTCCACTTGTAATTAACTGAGTTACAGCTGTAACTAATCAGTTATTTACAGTTGTATTCCACCAAACTAAACTGAGATACATCAGAGAAAGAGAAACTGAAAGTAATTGTATTCTACAAATATGAATAAATCATACACTGCGCTGGATCTATGTCTAGAGTTAGTTTGTGCTTTAACCAACACAGCCAACGGTTATTAATTTTAATAGAATATTCTACTGTCTTGACGAGTGACATATGCTTCTCCAGCTTTTGATACTCAATCCTTCCACACAAAGAGCATAACTCCAAAAGGATCTTGTTGCTCTTTTAAAACCCGTGTAGAAGATATAAAAGGGTCGATAATTCTTAGGCATTATAAATCATTTAAGATATAGTAGTAACTACAGATTTTGATACTAACCTTGCTTGAAACTGCAGGTGAATCTTGAGAAGGCTTCCATAATTTGCTGTCAGAATGAACTTGATTTGTTAGGAGGTTGTGATGGGGTAACCCCAGAGCAAATCAGCGGCCAATTAGAAAGTCTAAATCATACACTTAGGCGTGAGAGCCGAAGGCATGACACTAGACTATTGATTCACATTATCATAGGAGGACTACATGCTAGCAGCAGTTCTCTTTCTTTCTATATCACACACACACACGCGCTCGCACATACACTCGTGCGCGCGCGCACACACACACACTCTCTTTTTGCATACACATTGAATAATGCTTTCGTTATTTTTTGTTTCTCTGCAGATACTCTGAATCTATTGAGGATCTGAGGATGTTGTATGCGAAAAAAGAACGAAAGATTATTAAAAGGCAGCAAGTTTACAAAACCGTTCGACAGAAACTGAATGTATGTATTATTTGGTTTTGTCATCTTAGCATTGATACATTTGTTATGGATATTGTTAGAAATAGTAAAATTATTTGTGTGCTTACTCCCAAAAGCAATTTTTTATGGTTTGTTTCATGGGTTTGTGTATTATGTATGCTTAACCTGAAGCCGAAGGGCTCCTGCTTGAAGCTCTGTATTAGATATAAAATCATTAATATGCTTTCATGTCATATAAAAGTAAAACCTTTTCACGTAGTTGGTTCAGGAAAAATATATTAATTCTTATAGGACATTTGCTTTTAACAATATTGTTGTGCAACCAAATATTTTTCAAATAGAATGGGAGGTAATGAAAATTACTACCGCTATCCATGCATGGACTAATTCTATTCTGAAGTTAGATATCTAGTTGAGCATTTATATTAGTCATTATCACTGACTTTTAGAAGGTTATGATCCTTCAATGCTTGAACTATGCTCCTGTTAAGACTTGTAACAATTCCTTTATAGAATTATTAATGCCAAATAAAGCTTCTCATCATTATTTTTGTTGTGTTATTGTAGTAAAATGATTGGTCGTCGCTTGATCTTCCATTTTGTGAGGTTGCTTAGTGTTTGTAGAATTGCACAATATTTTTTGACTATTATTTCAAACTGATCTGTTTAAATAGACTAGAAACATCTAACAGCCGAATACAATATGTACTAATGATTACAAAATGTAAGATCATATTTACAACGCTCCCCCTCAAACTGGTGAATGAATATATATCATTCTCAGTTTGCAAGCAAGTTGGTTGCATCTTTTGGTTGGTACGCTTTTGTTAACACATCTATCGGCTCATACCCGAGTGGAATGTAGGTTCTGGTTATCAATTCACTATTCAACTTCTCTTTAATGAAATTTCAGTCTATCTCAAAGGGTTTTGTTCTGTTTTCATACTTTTCAAGGGCTTTTGCATCTCTTTGTGAGCCTCCTAAACAATTTATTTTGTTTCCGGCGCATTATTATTTTGGATATAATAAACTGTCTCATTTCATTTAATTTATTTCTTTTCCACAATAAATAGTTAAAGGTATTATTGACAAGTCAATAATCAATGTTGCATTAAACTTTGAAAATGACAAGTAAATAGAAACAAATATTTTCTACAAAAGTGACAAGTAAAAAGGAACGCAGGGTATGTCATTTATTATATGCTATTATAAATAGAGGTGTGTAGTCTGATTTAGACACAATCACGAATTCAACATTTTCTGGATGATTTTATTGTTCATTGAAGGCTTGCCAGAGGGCTTTGGAGTTTCGAAGGACAAAGTTTCAGAAAAATGCAGATAATCTCAAGCGTCAACTTTGTTGGAAGTATGAATCCTTTCATATGTATCTTTTTTGATGCTCTGTTTTCCATTGTCAAGAGAAATGTTTTCTTTTTTCATAACCTAGACCTTCATTAAATTATCCTCATGATCAGATTTAATAGCCATTTGAAAAAGAAGGGAATCAGTGGAGTCATCAAAGTTGATTATGAGCAGATGACCTTATCGATTGAGGTAAATTTTGTACTCTTTTTCTATAGGTATTCCTTTTTCAATTTGCTTTCTTGTGCAATCTTGGATTCACTTTTTTATTTTTATTTATCTTTGTATGGTAATTACATACGATTGATGAAATGTTTCTTGCGTTTCATTTGCAATTGACCTAAAATGTTTACTTATTTTATCTTTTTCTTTTGTTTACAGGTACAGATGCCCCAAGATGCATCAAACAGGGCTGTTCGAGACACGCGGGGTCTTTCAGGTTTGTTTGTTGCATAATGATGAATATGGTGTCATTGTAGGATACAATATTTTACTTTCCGTTAGAGGATAAGCTATCAGTTCTCTTGTCCCTCTCTCTCCTTTAGCTTCAAAGCAGGGGGAGAGACATTAGAGAACAATAATTGTATCATTTGTTCTTATATAACTTTGGGGTTTGAGAGAAAACCAGAAAGCACGGATAAGTCATGGGTGCCTTAAGATTATTGAAACTATAGAGTGTTTTGTGAATCTGTTTGTCATTCATCTCAATCTGTTACAATTCAATTACACCAATGCATTTGTAATAACAAGCGGTAACCTGTTATTGCAGGTTCCTCACTTGAGGATGAGTGGCAACTGCCAGTGACTCTTACAGCTGGCATAGCTAACTCCAAGAGTTAGTTATTGTGATTCTGTTACATTCATACTCGAGTGTAATCTATTTGCTAGTTATACTCTGATAATGATATAGGGTTATGACTAAATCTAAAATTACAAGGCACAACTCAGCCATAATAGAACACAAAATTTGTATAAAATTAGTTTAGAAAAAAGAAACAAATCCGAAATCAAAAGAGTTAACTAATTGTAATAGCTAGCAGGAGTCATTGTAGATATAATAAAACACCATCATTTGTTCTAATTGTGAAAAAACTTCATGTATCTAAAGTCTCCATTATTTGTCGGACACAATTGCTGCGCAATCACGACTGCAATTTTCAAGTGTGCACTGTCTTAAGGAAAAGGAAAAAGAATGAAGAGCTAACGGCGAATTATATAGTATTTTGCTTCTGTTAAGTACGATGATCTATCACACCTATTTATCCAATTATCGTATTTATTAGGTCTAGCATTAGTGTGAGGTTCATGCTAACAAGTTCCCTAAGGGCATTGTTGAAGGAACCTTAAAAGAAATTTTTATCTTGAAATACAAGTCAAATACATGTCAAAGTCATAAATTCACATTTTTCTATGCAAAACTTACTTCTTTTGATTCCTTAAACAATTTCTTAAGGGCACTTGTTAGCATTTTCCGTAGTTTAAATACCCAAATCCACACGAGTATCTACAATCTTACATTTTTGGAGCAAGTGTGAATGGTATGGATGAGATCTGTCTATATTTAGAGCAATGGATGAATTCGAGTCTGATATTTTTAATGGCTAATTTATATTTGGAGCAAGGGTGAATTATATGGGTATTAAATACCTCTTCATATAGATTGTTCTGTACTTGTGTATACATTAAGTTAACATTGGGCGACATCTGGCTAATTACAGCCATTAAATAAAATCTTATATTTTTGGAGCAAGGGTGAATTATATATTGTGTGTGCATTTATATATTTATTATTTGTTAATTAGGTGGAGAGCGGTCTTTTTCAACCTTGTGCTTTGCATTAGCCCTTCATGAAATGACAGAGTCTCCATTTAGAGCAATGGATGAATTCGATGTCTTTATGGTATGGCTGTTTATTGTTTAAGCATCTATTATACAAAGTTCTAAAATCTGTTTATTAACAAGCTTTCCTACTATGGAACTGGGTATATTCAGGATGCAGTAAGCCGAAAAATTAGCATGGACACTCTGGTTGATTTTGCTGAGGCACAAGGGTCCCAGTGGATATTAATCACCCCGCATGATACTAGGTATTACACGATTATTTGTTCTGTGACTGCTAGAATGTTGGGATTCTCGTTAGTTGTTGCATGTACTCACCGTACTATACTAGTACTTGGCCTATAATATTACATTAAGTAGGTGTTAAGAACCAGAGAAAAGTAATGGGAGATAGAACGTTTAACTTTAACTGCTATTTAAGATAAACCATGCACTTTCCATTAAAACTACTCAATTATGATTATGTTTGCACTTATAAAAGAAGGAATATTAAAAGAATCTTTAGATAGCACCCTGATTTCAAATATTTAAATATAAATATAATGATTGCAAACTAGGATCATGTATTTTTTTTTACAATAAATGGTGAATATCTTGAATTCAAGCAAAGTGGATGAGCTCTGGAGTCTTTGACTGTAATTTTGTGTTTGCATGTGCAGCTTGGTGAAGGCTGGGAACAGGGTAAAGAAGATGCAAATGGCAGCTCCCCGTTCTTGATCACCTCTGATTTTCTCTATTTATGGCAACTTGAAGCTCATTTATTAAAATCTTCTTTTTTGGTTCTTCATCTGCTAACTTATTTTGCGTTTCATGATGTTTCATATCTAATTATATATTTTATTTTTAATTGTCTTGTTCGTGAGAGCTTGTTGAAGCAAGTATACATTTGAAATCAGAATTTTAATTAATGTAAATAGTTAAATTATTTCCAAGTTATGCGTTTTCCATATTCCCTTTAAGCACTTTCGTCTTTGATTGGTAAATAGTTTAATCTCAGTTTCGGTCTCAAGTTTGCATTGCTTGTGATGTTTTCCTTCTTGTTTGAAGTTCATCCAGACATTGTGTTCTTAAATTAAGCAAATGAAATCTATTGACATTTTCTTATACAAGCCTTTAAATTTAGGTTTAATTGGACTTTTGGCTCTCTAGTTTTTCAATTGTGTGATTTGCCTCGTTTATTTTGTGCGATTTTGATCCCCATGTTTAGCCATTTTTTTATTTTATTTTATAGTCCCCCATTAAATATTTCTGGTGAGTTGGGTTTATTTGCTGATGTGGCATCATTGATGCTTGTCCAAGGTGGAATTTAACTAAATTAAAAATAATATATAAAACCTAAAAACTGACGTTGGATTTTCTTTTTCTTTGGTATCTTTAAATTTTTTTACATAGTTTTAAAACTCGGGTTGGACCGGCTGGTCTGATTGTGAATTGGTGGTATAATCGGTTGGAGTTGTTTATCATATCAGCCGTGCAATTGAACTGGTTAATATCGGCATGGCCTGGTAAAAATTATTAGCAATTTGATTTTTTTGAGGAAATCAATCATATTTTTTTCAAAAATTATTAGCAATTTGATATTTTTATGAGAAAATCAATCATATTTATTTGAATCAAAAATTAAAATTATCGGATTTGTGGTAGGCTGAATTGTACATTTGATCTTTCATCAGTTACTACTCTGCTTTCGTGCATTCATGTTCCTTGTTCCTCTCAGGTATCTGATACTTTTGTGGATGTCGTTGTCTATAGCTTACATATTATTTGGATATCACGAAATTCGTTACAGTTTTATATGGATGTGGTATCTCAGCATGCCGCTAAAGTCCGGTTACATACTTTTGTGGCAATGAGTGGGAATCTATCGGTTGGTCACTGCTTGCAGACGGATGTCCTTCTCATTGGCTCGCTCTTTGTTTTTGCGCATCACAGACGCATCAAGGATATCATTGTTGTTCATTGGAAGGCGCTTCCCCTCCATGGCTGAAGGTGAATACATATGGTTCTGATGTTGGTAATCACGCGACTTGTGGTGTTTTGTTCCGGGACCACTTAGGTATTTTCCTTAGTGCTTTTGCTTGTAATTTGGGTATTGATTCTATTTTTTCCTTGGAGATTCAGGGGTTTCTTTTCACATTGGAGTTTGCTGCCCAAAATGGGTGGAGTCACATTTGGTTGGAGAGTGACTCTACTAGTGCTCTGATGGCCTTCAAAACGCCTTATGTGGTCCCTGTTTTGATTCATAATCGCTGGCATAATGCTTGTAGACTAGGCGTGTAGGTAATTTCATCTGATATTTATAGAGAAGGTAACTACTATGCTTACAGGTTGGCTAATATGGGGCACGCAGTCCAGGGTGTTGTTTGGCTATCTGCTTTATCGTCTGAGTTGTTTTTGGATTTCTTTCAGGACATAAGCAGTCTGTTTAATTACAGATTTCCCTAGTTTGTTGTTTTTATTTCTTGCATTTTGTTTATGAGGGTTTTGGCCTAGTCCCCCCGTATATACTTTCATTTTTCCCTCTTTTTTAAATAAAATTTTGAGTTTGGCGGCATAAGATGGAGGTTCCCCGGGGTGCCAATCTAGTTGGGATGTTGGTGTTTCCTCTTGATGTCTGTCATTTCTCCTGGCTTATCCAAAAAAAAAAACATAAATGTTATTTAAACACACATTTTCATATACGTACCACTCAAGTACTTTCATTTTTCCCTCTTTTTTAAATAAAATTTTGAGTTTGGCGGCATAGGATGAAGGTTCCCCGGG
>Ga0228710_1002546_pt1 | contig 28787 bp, 16 predicted proteins | sample MedpolnodulmetaG_FD_177995 | JGI IMG/M metagenome (GOLD analysis project Ga0228710, IMG submission 177995) | Root nodule microbial communities from Medicago polymorpha collected in Santa Monica, California, United States - pink nodules | ecosystem: Host-associated > Plants > Roots > Nodule... | reverse complement strand
CTCACCATCATATGCACAAAAACTCCATTAATAATCAGCTCTCCTTCTGACATCCTCCAGCCTTTTTCAACCACCTATTGATTAAAAACCACACCAACCATAGTCATTTGATCCTCAAAAGGAAAAGACTCTAGCCAAAAAACAGTCGAGACACAACAAAATAACACCACCACATATAGATGGACGGTTTTTCCCGCCCCTCACGAATACCCTCATCCTTTATGACCAAACCCCACATCAACACCCATAAACAAAAAAAAAAAACAAAATATTGAGTTAAATCTTCATAAAAACACAGCCGAGTCACATCGAACCAAATCTCACACCCCCGACTTTAAATATCAAATCTCCCATTCAAATTTCAATTTTACAACTATGTACAAATTTTTATTTTTCTAGAGTTTAACCGTAAAACTCACATACACAAAGTGCGGAGAAGAGAGATATTGCCGGTTCAAACCCACACCCCATCATAACAAATGCCTCCACAACTTTTTAACACATGAGTTGCGCTTGCGTAACAAATATTCATTTTAAATAGCTATTTTACGACAAAAGAACTAAACTAGTGCAGACAAATACAAAGAGCAAGGTTTAGAAACTAATTGTTATTAAAAGATACGATAATAGTATTATCATTAGGTATGGTCGCAAATGCTGGTTCTTTTATAGTTCACATTCTGAAGAACACTAGTTTAACTTAAAGGCATAGTTAATTAGTAAAAGTAGCTAGGCATGTATATAATGGTTCTTTACTATATAGACACACTTAATGCAACTATTCAAGTAGATTAATAAATGGTTTCAGGACTGTTGCACAACGTCCATTGCCTTTTTCCATCATATATATCATCACCTGCATTTTCAAAGGTAGAAAAAGGAAGTATTAATTAAATAACATACCAATCTTATGAGAAAACAAATGAAGTATAGTATAGTCATTTCAAAACTAGTAATTTTCTTGATATATTAATTAGCACAACTTTCCTTAGAATGCAGAAATTTACTTCATTTTAATTAGCACTATTGGTACAACATATTTCAAGCTAGCTGATATAAGAAAACTATATTCCATTGTTTAATGAATTGGCCCAATGTAGGAGTTCGTGCGGTCAGCAAGTTTAAATCATCTGATCTTGTTGACAATCGGATGGTCCAAACTTGCTGACCAAGCAACTGCAGAGATTCTCTAACAGAAGATAAGGGATATTCCAATCCAATACAATGAAATACAAAACCGCTAACACCAGAAAATGGTAGCACGGTGCTACTAGCACCCCTCCCTACGCGCGCTATTTTCTAGATAGACACTCCATAAGGTTACACAAGTTTAATCCGATACACAACTTCTGCATTAACAACTATATTTGGCTCGGAAAAGACAAACGCTATGCTATAAAAGACCAAAGGCTAAAAAAAAGGAGTAGAGTCTATTCGGCATCACCACCATTATGCAGAATCAGGAACAAATCACATACAAGGCCCCCTTGATTTAATACTTTCCATCAAAGTAAAAGTCAGGAATTTCTTAGTAGGAAGGAAGTCTATCCTAAATTAGTTTCCAAGAAAAGTAAAAGTAAAACGATAAATTTTGCAGTGATCATTGATCCCCTTGATTTAATACTTGCCATCAAAGTTAACATGGTACTATTTTAATGATACTCAACAACTTATTCGCCAATAGTTAATATACTAGAAGATGAATATGAATACTTACACAAGTTGGAGCGCAGTTTGATCTTGACGCGAATACTGCTGCTGATCTGATCCAAGAAGATTTACCGGAAAGAAATTTCGGTCATATGCTTGTGATGAAGGTAAGGACTGATCACACATTGTTTGATCTGGCATCAAATTTTGTTGCTGTTGTTGAGCTCTCTCATGTTCAGCTATCTGCACCATCCAACAACTTTTTATCATCATCATTCATTTTGCTTAACTATTAATAATGATACAATGCATGTATATAAATGCGATTTCTCAATGGTTCATAGTGTGTGTAAAGAGAATGAGAGAGACCTTAGCTCGTAGATAATTGTTATGGTTTTGCAGCTCAATTTCCTGCACATTATCAACAACTTTTACCATGTAAGTATTTGAATGAATCTAATAGCAATTTAATTATTGCAGTAGCAAGTTCACACAATTACATTACACGATGTAGCCAATCTTAGTCATTGATTTGAGATCGAACAAGGAAAATTACACAATTAATAAATTAATTCTAAGTGATCACATCCATTGGTTTAAAATTCAATGACCCAAATATGTAACCGTGTGACGGAGTTATTGGTAGGTCTCAATCCGTCTTTTCTATACAATAAAGTATAAAAACAAAATTTATAAAGTAATTTCCTATATAATCACTATATTTTAGTTTCATGATAATCATTATCAATATAGCACATACAACTATGTTTATTTCACATTTACAAGGGTAATTAACAGTGGAGATAATATTGAATTGAAATTAATTACATATAAATGTAGGGTCTAAATTAAAACCATATTCATATAGGGTATAGGGACTGTAGCTTAAAAAAATTGACTATAACTCGAGACCAAATATAAACATTAACATCATTTTAAGTAAAAGTTTGCAAATGTGATAGTCACTTCATAATTTGCTTATAAATATACTGTGTTAAAATAAATAAAAATACTGTGTGTTAGTGTCGAATATTACCCGCTTTTGCATGAACTCCACATCAGCAAACAATGTCTCATGCTGGAAAAACATTTAAGCACATAAGTCCAAAAGAAATAAAATCTAACAAGGAGGAAAATATGATTTATCATGTTAATTATTATTTTTTTTGGTAAAATCATATTAATTTTTTTAAATAAGCAAAATCAGAGTTAACCCAACTGGAAATATTATTTTTGTAAAAAAAAAAACTGCAAATATAAAAAGCTAACCCAAATAAATTTAAGGCTAATCACAAATAAATTATAATTAATTGGCCAAAAAATATAATTTTAAAATACATAACTTTTGCACACTTTATGTTAATGCATTCTGATTTTTTTTGGTATATGCATTTTTTTTGGAACAAGACTTAATTTTTTTTAAGGGTATATAACTTCTTTTTTTATATCAAATGCCTTGAATAATTGTCATATTGTTGATTGTATATTAATTCTTGGGTTTTGTCATGCACAAGTAAATCATTCTTGCACTATACACAAATCTATTTTCTACTGTTGGATGATACATCTCATCATATTTTATTCAATTTAATAGTGAAAATTATTGATAAAATGGGGGAAACAATTTTGTGTATGGTGCAAGAGTTATTTTGTTTGTGCACCATAGAGTTGATCTAATTCTACAAATTTTTTTGGTTAAAAACATCATATATATACCTTTCTAGATCTAACTCTGCTTAAACCTTTCTCCAATCTACCCTCGAGATTCTTCAGTTCTTTGAGACTTAGAGATCCTAGAGCTTCACCAAGGATGTGTCTGCAGAAAAAATAATTCATTTGATTAGTTATTTAGTAAATGGATAAAAACTATTGCAAAAAATATATAATAAATAAAGAACCTGACCTATTTAGATTCTGAATATCTCGAATCTGTCTTCTCAATTTGGATGATTCTTGCTGGTAAAACTAATATTGGAAAAATAGTGTTAGTGTGTCAACCTTGTGGATGATAATTTTAAAGTAACAAAAATGTCACAATTTTTTTTACATGAGGCATCATATACTATATGGTTTTAATTATTATTATTATTATTATATATATTTATGTGTTCTCTCTATTTCAAACAAATCAACACTTGAATTGAATGTAAATTTGATATCATGTGAATAAATTTAGTTACCTGGGTATTAGCTTCAGATACAGATTCTGCGTTAGTGGAAGCAGCACATGCTTTTTTGTACCTTTCAATAGTTGCTCTAACACTGCAAATAGTACAAGCAATTGTAGAAATATTAGGACAGATCAAGAAATTAGCAATATATTTTGTCAAAAAAAGAAGAAATTACTATATAACACATAAATGCAGCTAATTTTTGCTCGGAAATATATATTAGGTCATTGTGATAAACTAGACAAAAAATATAAACGGTGGAAATTTATATTGAAAATTAATTAAACGGTGGAAATTGAATATTATTACATGAAATTGAGAAAGATTATCTATCATTTCGGTAATATTGTAAAATATCACTCAAAAAAATCAAGACAATTATATAGGACATCTCTAACTTTTTTTTATCATTAAAAGATTATTATAAAACACCCCAATCCAACGCACAAGAAAATCCCTGAATCGAGATAAAGATACAAACACTACACTAGAAAGAGAACGAAAAATAGAGGAGTGACATTGAGTTTTAATGATTTTGATTACTTTAGTGGTATTTATGTGATAGATAAATGATTAATACAAATTATTTTGATAAGAATGATCGATAATGTTAGAGATAGAGACAAAATCATTAAAGGTCATTAAACTCAAAGTCACCGAAATAAAACCAAAAAACTACTACCTAGAACACCCTCAATTCAATAATGGAGTACTAATAACTTTCTATCTATCATAAAGATGCCTTAGAAGGTCTGGAAGCTTGTTAATCGGATCCAAAGATGCTTCTAATGGGGAGATTTGAAAGAAGGGAATAAAATCTCTTGAGTTAGGTGGTAAAATCTTCTTCATTGAAGAGTCCTTAATTGTTGATCACGCAAATTGTGTTTTGTGTGGACTCTCACTCATTTCATCGCATCATCTGTTTGTTGTATGTGAGATCTCGCTTCAAGTGTCGCATAAGATTTTTAAGTGGTTTATGAGTGGGAGATGGTTATGTCATTTGACTTATCATGTTTATTCATTTGTGGATAATAATAAGTTCTTATTTTAAAGTGGTTTTTATGTAAATATTATGGGTCTCCTTGCACCTTCTATAATTGGGTAAGGGAACTCTTCCTTTGTCTCGTTAAATAGTTTTTTGTTTGTTTATTTTGTTATGTACTTTATTTTGGTTATAGATATCCGTGACAGTCTTCTCTACAATGGATTGAACCACCCCATGTAGATATGATTAAGTGGTCGTCAAGATCTTGATTTATCCATAGGAAAAGTAGAAAACAAATAACTTGTTTTTTTCCAATTGGTGGATTTACCCACCACACATATGTCTTCATTGTATTTGATTTAGACTTTGTAATAGATTTTGGGTACCCTATTCTCTAATTAATGATGCTTTTTTCTTATAAAAAAGTATATTCAAGAATTAAAAATAGTTGTTTGCTCAAAATTTATTACAGCAATTTTTTGTTCTTGAAACTGCAAATCTCAATTTCATTTTTTTTTTATACTAAAAGCCTAACTTGCCAAAGATCCAAAAATGTCATTGGCTCTCAACTATATACAGATTAAAAAACGTGTCAGTCCACCATTCAACATGGTGTATAGTAACAACAAAAATAAGAATCCTTTTTCTCTTCTTATATAACACCTCGATTACCACAATACTCTTTAAAGATTTGTATACATGGTTTTTGTTTTAGCTTCGGAAAAACTAAAGATGTTGTGTCAGGAGTACACTGATCATCATGAAAAACTAAGAAATGAGTGTCATCAACTTCAGAATTTTTCATTGGACCGTACACTTTTCATTAATTTCTTTTCACTTTTTTTATCATAAAAAAATTCTTACATAACATAAACTAGTTCAAACTCAACGACCTCAACCAGTGTGTAAGAAGTTTCATTCTTTTGAACTCTAAGAATGTAAAAGTAAAACCTTATGCAAAGCGTCTTATATAATTAACTTATATATTCATATAAGGAAGAGTGTGATGTAAATGTAAAGTTTCTTTTCTAATGAAATTTCCAAAATACATTATTGAGAGTAGGTAGAGAAAATACGTCAAGTGTAAAGCTTTATTTCCATAAGCATGAAAGAAATTTAAAAGCATAAGAAAGAGAAGGGTTCTTTTCTTGTGGCTATTTTTAGAATTTGATATCATAGTGTTACTTTAGATGCAGAGGGTAAAAATCTAAAGATCAAGAAAGAAAATTAACTTGACAGAAAAAATAATAAATAATTTCTTTTGAAATTTGAAAGAAATTAACCTGACAATTATTTTTCATAAAAAATAATGAATTAAAATGGAAGACCCCGCAGAAAAATAACTATAAAATCATGTCTTTGTTGTCCTTAGTATTAGACGAAAAATATAAATGAGTTTCCATTAGTATGATTGAGTTTATGATTTTTTTACACAAATAATTCTTTTAAAAATAAATGAGTTTGAAAATTTATTGCACAATATTTTCAAAACAATCTCTACCAAAAATTAATTTGTTGTGGAAAACAATGAGTCATGAACACTTATAAACCCATGCTGGTTAGAAAACCCTAACTACAGCATGCTCCCTCAACCCAACCATATTTTAAAGGACAGATTAAATTTATGAAGGTGGGGAACAAAATTTAGACTTTTACAAATCAACCAATATATAGGTACAGATAATTAGTGAGTTAATTATTAGAAAACGCTGTATTATTTTGAAAACAACGTGAAATTTTAGACATTTTTTCAAACCATAATATTTGATTTTTGATTTTAACCTCTTTCATTATTACATCTTGCAGAATTTTTTTTAGTCAGTATTACGAGCAAATAATTTTTTTCAATTTCATTCATTAACTTACGTATTTGGACTATATTATAGTCCAAATTTATTAATTAATGAAGAAACCTAAAAGATGAAAATATCTTATAATAGTGATTTGATTGAGGACGTGTGTCACTCAAACATATGTGTTCAAAACCTAATAGTATTGGGCACAGGTTACACCGAAAAACTTGATTTTTTTTTTCCAATAATCTACAATACCCTTTTTAGAATGATAAATTAAGAAATAATAATATTACTAAAATTACTTAAGGGTATCTAATATGTATGCATCAGATTTTGGACTGCCTTATAGATAAATTGATATGAAGGGATTAGGCTATTTTGCCTTTTAACAAAGATATGAAGGGATTATGGTATAACTAGTGAAAATTTTGAAACCCTAATTTGCAATTGGACAAGAAAGAATAATGATGGAAATGAAGAGGGTCAATGAGTGCATGACAGCTTTTTCTGGCAGATTTTTCTGAGTTTCATGGTTGATTACATATGTAGGGAAAGAGAGAGAAAACGAAAAAGGATTGAAAAAAGGTTAATAGTATGGGAGAATATAAACGAACAAGCTAAGATCTCTGACCTAGAAATCTTTCTAACCCTAATTAAAGCTGTTACTTCTGTTCTTCTATATTATGTATAGATTCTTAACTCCTATTTCTATCTCTTATTTCAGATCTGCAAACTTTTCAAAGTTCCAATATATTGGAAAAAGAACAAAAGGACTAGCATGATGATAACAAGAGATCAAATAGAACAAACACATCAAAACTGTACAACAAAAATAAAAATAAATTAAATAAGATACACACCAAAAGAGAAAAAAATTGACAAACTGGAGTTTTGAGGAAAATTGGAAATCATTTTGAACTTAAAAGTGTAACCATGACCTCATAAATCCCACAAAGTTTTTTTATTTATCAATATTTCTTTATTTTGATTAATAAATATCATGAATGAATATATAATAAATTTCTTTTGATAATTTGAAATACATTATTTTAAGACAAATTAACAAGTATTTTCCATTAACAACAAACATCAAGATAAACCAAGAATCATCAAGATTTGTTGTGAAAAAAAAAAAAGAATCTTGAAGATTTGGAAGTAAGAAATTGTGTAAACTCAAACCTATTGTTGGCATATTCATACAAGCGACCGCGGGTCGAGAAGACAACAAGGGCAACTTCAGCATCACAAAGAACAGATAATTCATAGGCTTTCTTCAGCAATCCATTGCGTCGTTTGCAAAAAGTGACTTGCCTATTGGTAGTGTTTTCAATCCTCTTGATTTCAATTTTCCCTCTTCCCATTTTCTTTTGAGAAGATCCTTCTACACCTTCATTTGGTAGCTCCATATTTTTCAAAGCTGTGAAATTCAAGTTATTTTACAAAAACCAAGTTAATCCCTAATTTCCTTATTCAATCATGAAATAGTTTATTTAATTTTTATAATTCATTCAATGATTGAAATATGAAACTTTTATAACACATCTAATTTTCTTTATTAAAAAATTAAATTGAAAAATAATGAAATATGAAGGAAAAAAATCAAGAAGAACAAGGGGTTGGATTTTTTTTGGTAAAATTAGTGTGATCTAGATTTTTGCATGTTACTAACCATCAAAAAGAGAAGAATGAAAAATTTAGGGCAAGATTTGAAAGAAACAAGGATAACTATATGTATTAAGCAATGATTATACCTTATGAATTTGCACTAGCTATATGTAGTTGTTTGGTGTGAAGCTACAACTATAGTAAAATGGTTGCAAAATATGGAAGTGGGTTGGCCTAGAAGAGAGGTATTTATGGACTGAGAATAGACCTTCCAACAATTAGCCAACTCACACTTCAAACTTAACTTCTCGTGTTGGAGAATTAAAGAAGAAAAAAAAGAAATAGAGAGGGTGACTTGATATTCACCTTTCAATCTCCATTAGCCATTCAATTTTTTTTTTCATGTATGGGTAAAAGGAGAGAGATAATATGAAAGGGTCTTTAAGAAAGTGACTTTGATAATGTGGAGTTTTTGATTAAATAATTTCAATGATAGGGACATGGACATAAAAGTTTGCACGCAAAATTCTCAAGCTACAATTTTTTTTGCCTTAGAGAGAGAGAGTACGGCAAGAGGGAACCAAAAAAGAAAAAGAAGCCATTTTGATTAGGATTTTGAAATATTTGGCCTTTTACTCCAAAGAATGTCTAGATAGTACATTTGGTTCCACCCTGAAACTGTACCCTACATCATTTTTAATTTTTTATTCTTAAACTTTTTTAAGAACATTATTAGCCAACCAAAATTTTATCAAAGAGAAGTCGAGACAGCCTTATAAAGAGTAAGATTTGGATCATCAATGAAACCGTTGCACATCTGTTAAATTTAATTTGGTGATCTAAATGTATTTTGGTCCCTTATCAAATGTTTCACGGTTAAATCCCTATATATTTCTGTGTAATAAACTCCTTTCTTCTTCACAATTGAGTGCGGTGTGTCCAAAGGGTTTAAGGGAAATTTGGACACCGTTTTCACTTTAAAAGGAGCTATCTTGATTGTATCTCAAAATCCTATACGTGTTTAGGTATGGATTTGCAAAAGATATTCTTCGCTTGAATTTTGTTAGTGACATGGATCGAAATCCTAAGGTGCTTTATTTTTATTCAATTCTTGGCCAATTTTTTTGTATGTTCAGCTGAAGTTTGTTCCTTGGTGGAGGTTTAGTTTTCTTATATTATATTAGAGTTCTCTCTCTTTGTTGCTAGAGCTTTGATCGTGGTTTGTATAGAGGCACTAAATTGACAGTAATGGTACTCTAGAATCCTTTTTTTTTTTTTGGAGTTTGCTTATTTCTTTGTTATTGTTTAAGGTCTTCTAAGGGGGATTTGTCCTATGGAGATTTTGATCTTGTCATGTATTTAGCACCAGCTTAGCACAACTTGTGCTACATGATGCATTTTAATTTAATAAAACCTTCATTTTGTCTCTTCTTAAAAAAGGTCCAAATATTTTTTTGGCAACTTATTCTTGAAAGACTTCCTACTTGTGGAAACTTAAACAGAAGGGAGTGTTGTCGGAAGGAGTCGGATTGAATTGTGTTGTGTGTATGGGGTTCCTTGAAACGGAGGATCACTTGTTTCTATAGATGAAGTTTTGCAATTAGGCCGTATATTATTTGACTTTTAAGTTGTTTGGAACAGGAGTGATTTTTCAAAAAATGTAGTTCCACTCCTTATTACTTTTCATCCTCTTCTTGAAGGAAAAAACATCTAAAAGGGTTAATACTTATTTGACATGTATTTGACATGCCACAACGTAAAAGATTTGGAAGGCTTTTTACATTTATTTTTTCTTGAATGAATTAGGAGATTGTAGAGTTCGTTGACAACATCAAATTAAATTCTTGCAGGTACGAAAAAATGGGATTTGTGTTTAAATACTTGACCGAGTTTGGGTTTTCTGTAGATCGAGTATCCCTTATACTTTTTTTGAATTGTGGGTTAAGTGCTCTTTGTACTTCTCTCAACTATGTAATAAATTTTGTTGTTAAATTTATTTATTTAAAAAAAAATGAAGTTTTGGTCATCTTATTTTAAAAATCAATTTTTTGTCACACATTTAACTTTTTTTTTTCTTCAGAATTTTGATCCACCATCTCATTTTTTGGTCCATTTTTTATTAGTCTATTCATTTATGACATGACAGTATTTATTATACATATTTTTGCTGACAAAGATCTTTTTTATTGTTACGCAATGTCCTCATTAACTTAACTAAATTGATAGAGACATTCTATAATATATGTTGGAGACGAGTTCAAACCTCAATCATGTCACTTATTTACCTTAAAAAGATGAATTTATAAATATTAAACTATTTGATAAAAAAAACTTGATACGTCATAGATGAATATTCATACAAAATGAAAAATAAATAATGCATGAGACCAAAATTTAGAAGAAAAAAAAAAGTAAAATAAGGGAACAAAAAACTAATTTTAATATAAGGGACCAAAACTTCATATTTTTTAAAAGGCCAAATACCACTTTTGGTCTTTTTAATTTGACAGAATTTCTAAGTTAGTCCTTTAAGTTTTAAAGGTTTCAATTATGTGCTTTTAGTTTGACAAAATTTCCAAGTTATTCCTTTAAGTTTCAAAAGTTTCAAATATGTCATTTTAGTTGATAAACCATTTCACCGTCACCGTTTCAAAAGTTTCAAATATGTCATTTTAGTTTGAAACTTAAAAGACTAACTTGAGAATTCTGTCAAACTAAAATGACTTAATTGAAACTTTCAAAACTTAAATGAATAACTTGAGAATTCTCTCAAACTAAAAGAATCAAAAGTGGTATTTAGCCTTTTTAAAATAAGGGGATGAAAATTACATTCAAACTTATTTTAAACTTAAAATGATTAATATTAAATAGTGTCTAGCTATCAAAAACAAAATCAATAGTAAATAGGCATCGAGGGAGTAGCGCAATAGTTTGGTTTGGGCTACCAAATGAGTTTAACGTAGGAAGGTGCTAAGGTTCAATCCATGTCCATGATACCAACGTTTTTCCATTTTTCTACAAATTAATCATCTACGTTTGCTTTTTGAAAAATGCTCTAAAGGTGAATTCTTATAGTTTATAGTAAAAAAATATTTATAATAATAAAAAGTTAAAGATTAAATACAATGTTTCATTAAAAATTATTAAATTTAGTAATGTCCACATTTAGGCTGGTGCATAGTAGACACCCCCTTAAATTTTCTACCTTAAATTGTGTGACTATGTTAGTTATTGGATTGAAATGCCTTTCTTTAACCTGTTATAATCCAGTAGTATGCCATATAATTTACTACTTGTGCGTCAAAATATATTCTTCGTTGTTACAAAATAAGTGTACAAATATCATTTACCACAATAAAATAGCATATACCAACAAAGGTCAATAGTGACGGATTAAAAGTGTCTGCCGTAGGTATAAATATCCCAAAAGAACCATCCAAATTGAATAAAAGCTAACATGAGAAGTAAAAATGACAACAAGGAAGAAAAAAATCCAAGTCTTTGAAAAAGACATATTCTAAATGGTCGCCTAAATGAAAAGGAAGATAAACACGACAAGGGTCGCCAACCTAGCAGGAATTTAATCATAAGAGTCCCTCTCCTGAAGGATATAATGAATGAAAATAATTCAAACCTTAACAAGATATTTTCCGAGAAGTTTGAAATATTTGCATAATGATATCACCTCAGAATGTCCTTCATCACTAATTGCACCACATGAAAAGAGCCGGAATAATACATAATCTTTTTATAACTCACCTCCTAACACAACTTTACTCTAGACATCTTGATTGTCAACATCTACGATATTCCAAATCCTCACTCTGCCAAAAAAACCAAGTTGAAAACTTCCACCATGCTTACAAATCAATCCACGATAACATTCATTTCCTGAATTTGTCAAAGTGTGTCATCAACATTGAGGATGAGGACGTCCTTATCCCCAGGTTGCAAACTCATCATATGCGGAGTTTGAATATGATGGATCTTTAAAAATGGTCTACAAGTTCCCTGAATTTGTCAAAGTGTGTAATATTTATTTATTTTATTATAAAATTGTTGAATGTAACTTGTTTCTTGTACATCAAATATCCCACATAATCAAAGGTGCAAGAATTAGAATATTCCACATAATCAAATAAAGACCTCTAAAAAATGTCTAAAGTTGAACCGTTATAATTTTTTGTAAATTTTAATAAAATATTACATTTCTTTGCCTTTTTACATTATAAAGTATTATATTTTATTAAAAATGATACCAGTTCATCTTTAGACTTCTTTCTTTCTTTCTAAGATCCATATTACAATAATGCTCATATGTTTAAGAGGGTCTAATATTAACCAGGTTCAGAAAGGAGGACCTTATTAGTTTTAGTAAGTTTCAATAAAATATGATACTTTTTTAAGGGTATAAATAAAATATGAGTATATTCTTCATTTATTATTATCATTATTATTTGACTATTTACTAAATTAGTAAGAGTTCACTATTAGACCTCTTTTTTAGGGAACTTGTAGACCATTTTTAAAGATCCATGTTAGATTAATAGTTAATTTTTTTTGGATAATTAATAGTTAATTTTTAGTAAATGAATTGGAGTAATCTTTATTTTTTTTGTCAAGGTTTGGAGTAATCTTTTACTCCCTTTGAATATAATGTTCTTAAAAAAAATACAATATTGGTAGAAATAATTAATGACTAAACTTTAGCTTTCAATCTAAAGAATTAAATCATCTCTCTTGCATTATTACAATTTTAATTATGGTTGTGTTTTTGTGACGTATGGGTAGGGTTCCCACGTGAAGTCCAGATCATAATCTTCAATTCTTCTTGTAACATATAGCTAGTTTTATGGTGATTTGGAAAAGTCAGTCAGATATTTCCAGTGTCTATTTTTTCTCTCATCTTACCTTTTGTGCAATTTGATTGTGTATTTTTTTATTCTTTTACCTAATTATTAAAATTTTGTATAGCATGATGTGTTACAGGGATACATGTGAAATGAGTGTAGGAAATTGAACCTGAAATGAGAGCCTCAACTGGTAGCACAAAAAATGATCTTCATGTTTCGTGGGATGATAGTCGATACTGGTAACTACAATATATTTGTCACTATAACGCAATTGAAAAAATAACTCGACATATTTGTATTCATGAGTTATGGTAGGAGCCTAGACCCAAACCGATTGGGTCTGGATGCTTTCCTTCCAAGTCTAGAAGGACCATATATGGTCCTCTATCCGAACCACAATGGAAGAATGACCCTCTAGGGTAATGTGGGTGATCGAGTCTAGATTAGATGTTATCTTCGCACAATCTTCTTGAAATTGTTCCTTGAGAACAATTGTCTAGGTAAATGTTCAAGAACTAAAACACTTAACCCACGGTATAAAAACTATCTCAAGGGTATTGGTCCAAGTACGCACTCAGTTCACTGTAATAGATCAAAGATTATTAATGACTTGAGTGTTGGAGTGTCTTCACATATAAAATGTGACCCCACCATTTCATTAAATAATCCAAAAAAAAATTCTTTATTTGATTTTTAGAATTATTTTTATATTTTATTTGATAGGTTTTTATCATTTTTTACTTTGTTTTTAAAGAAGAAGAAAAATTGAACGAGGTATTTTAGAAAATTTGGTTGGAGGACGTGCGAACAATTCTAAGCGCCAACCTCTCCGGAAAATTTAAATCTATTATTATATTTATTACATATGAGGTCTATAAATCTTCATAAATATATTATTTCATTAAACATTATTGTATTGTTATAATTTATTAAACACCCTCTTTTGTACACTATTTCTAACATTCATTGAATAAAATTAATGCGGCATCACTACTTTTTGTAAAATCCATTTTCAAAGTGGTAAGCCATATTTCAATATACACGTCTTCATATAAGTCACCATGCAAAAATGTATTGTTGACATCTAATGAAGGAACTCGTTATTGATTGAGGCTAAAGCAAGTAGCATTCTAAAAATGTGATTTTGGCCATGGGAGAGAAAGTTTCAAAATAGTCCAATCCCTCAATTTGACTATAACCCTTAGCTACAAGTCTAACTTTATATCTCTCTATGGTGCCTTCTGATTGATATTTGATCTTATAGACCCATTTACTGCCTATAGGTAATGTTCGTGTACCATTCTTTACTAAAGTTAATAATTCAATATTCATAACTTGAATCCAATATTCAGATTGAATAGCCTCTTCATGGAAGAAAGGGAAGTGTAACTAAATCGTAACAACCTTCTTTCTATATAAGGAACTAATACCATATTAAAAAAGTGAAATATGAATTCTGAGAGAGAGTATATAAAGCATAATGAAGGAAAAACTGTTATTATTCAATTAAGTTTGTTACAATGATGGTGAACTCTATTTATAAGCTAACACAAGTCTAAACTAGCTATCATGAACTATTATATTCTATCATAGCTTTTCTAACTGTCATAACAACTATACATGCTTAAGTAGCAAGTTAGTTTAGAACTACGAGAAGTAACTAGTTCCTCAACCAATCTCTCTTCTTCTTCCATTCTCGATCAAAAGGAAGAAACTTTGCTAAAACCATCATAATAAGCAGCCAAAGAAAGGATGGAAAAAAATCTTGAAAATTTTGATTATATCCTTGCATATGCGACCAATTAACGTCGTGCATGCGACATGTTGTTGAAACGCTATGTTTGCCAAACATAGAACTACCACATGTTTGAGCCACGACCACCAGTGATGGTCCATCACATATTTTGGCATGCTCACATATGTGAACCACTTACATTGCATATGCAAAGTATCTTCCTAGGTTTGTTCGATCACAAATGCAAGAATTTATTTTAATGGGTTTCCTCCGTTGTAGAACACATCAAACCATTCTAAAACTCTCAATACTAATTTCTAAGAATCACAAAAGACATAACAATGAGTTTGTTCGGCTTTGTTTGCGAGTTTGGAAGGAAAGGGAGGGGAGGGTATGGAAGAAAATGGAGAAATCACTAGTGCAAATCAGGGATACAAGACCTGATTTTTAATGATTTCAGACCTGTTTTTGTGTAAAAGGGGTCTTAAATCTCTAAAAAAACAGGTCTTGTATCCTTGATTTGCACTAGTGAATAGAGGACATTTGGAGGAGGGGTTTTGGGGGGTTTATTTTTCTTCAAAATATAAAACCCTCCTCATTTGGGGGAACTAAAAAATTGTATTGGAGGAGAGTTTTGAGGGGTTTGAGAGGGTTTATATGAATGTTTCAAATTTAATTTATGTTGTTATAATATTCTTAAAATTAAAAATATATTAATCATAAGCCTTAATTTATCACTCTCTATAAAAATATTCTTTCAAAAAATATGAAAGATTCATCAATTTCCCCCTATATTTCTCACCCCCCAAATTCCTCCCTTCCAAACTCTCAAACAAAGCCTTAAGAAACTTTGCTTCACATCGCAAAGATACAAATATAACATGAAAGGTACTTGGCTTTATAAAGTGAGATGAAATTATTTCTCAAAGAAATGTTACAAGTTAAATCACTTGAATAGAATTTCCACAACGTATTATTTCTATGTAATTGATGATGTTAAATCTTCATTTATCCATGGGTATTTATAGCCTACCAGAGGTAATAGAACATCTAGATAAATTGTTTCTCATTGTCCTTGATTCGTATAAAGTTGTAGAAAATGGTCCTACAACGATTTGGAATTTTTGGAATTTGAATATTCCAGCATTTATGAGCATATGGAAAATAATGTAATGTTTGTCCTTTTTTCTAATATCCATAAGAGTATTCCTCGTAATGATGAAAATTGAAGCATACAAATTTTCCATCAATTATTCTAGGGGCAGGTGATGTATTGTTTGTTTCAAGCATATATGGAGTTTTTAAATAGAGCAAAGAGGATGTGGCAATTACACAAGTAGAATATGTTTCTTCGCAAGTTAATTGTTTTAGGGTTTCATTCATATTACCGGATGATAGTCATTTAAGAATAACTTACTTTGTTACTCTCTCTGTCGCGTAATAACCGAGTCATTTGTAAAAAATAGGAGAATATTAATCATTGCCTTTGGGACATTGGATAAGGGAATAAAAATAGAAATATAATATTGGAAAATTGTGAAAAGTGATAAATTTAACTTTTTAAAAGTCAAAATGTTGTCGAAACTAATGCAAACATGCTACTTTTGGCTTCCTTAATCATTGCCCAATGGTTAGCAAGACCCAAAAAAATATTGTCCTAGGAATCTTGATCCATTTCAGTTTTCAATACAACATTAATTACTTTTTTTCAATTATAACTCTAATTAATACTACTTTCACCACTCCCAATTCAATATATATTCTACTTTACATTTATGATAAAGAAGAATCCACTAATATTTGATAAAGACACTCAAAACGATTTTTTTCTATTTCATTTATACATTTTTCTTAATCTGTGTGAAAAACTCAACTAACTCAGTTAAATTGGAGCGGAGAGAGTAGTATTTTAAAAATGAATAGTAAAGAATAGTTCAGCAGAAAGAGTTGCACTAGTGAAAATAGAATTTGTAGAGAATTTGGAACTATATTAACTTGAACAAGAGGAGTACCCTTTGTAGTTTAATAGATATTTTATTGTATCTTTTTTTCTTCTTCTTTGTCTTATTTTTGTCTTATTTTATCCATCATAAGAGGCCTTCTTCACTTCCTAAAAAAAACTATGATTTACCATTCTGAGATCACTCACATGTCGGTTCTAAGATTTTTGGTGCTTTCTACGAAACAACAAAATTATGCAATTTTAATTATTATAATATTTTTTCTTGCATTTTTTATTGTAAAAGATTCATTTATAATCAACTCTAAAATATATTTTCAATATAATTAATCAATGCGAATTAAAAAGAAATGTATTTATATATTAGTAACTACTAAGTAAAAATAATAATTTTAGTGCCCTGAACTGCCGCCCCTCCCGTCCACCTCGGGGCCACCCTTGGTCCCTTACTCCTAGTCTGTCACACCATTTTAGAGTACACACTTGGACCCACTTAACCCATGCTATTTTCTTAACACCATTCAACCATCCCCAGAAAAAATTCCTTCAAATCTAAGCAACTTATTGCTTCCATACAATAACATGCATCTTAGTAAAGAAAAATAAGAATATATACATATACACACACGTACTAAGTATAGAATTTATAAGCATACTTTGAACGCCTAAGCTGACATACCTATTTGTCCATGAGCCAAGACTTCTCTGTTGTATGTCCAACATTGATTGCAAAGTATATACCCAACATTTATAAGGATGGAGCCTACCTTGTGTTGAAGAAATTTCGTTTCAGAAAAAATTATTCAACACCAATTCAAAACGACCTTCATTGCTCATAATTTAGCAACATTAGCATTTCAAATAGGTAATATGTCATCCACATATTGTGCTTAAGATATAACAAGATTATAATCAATCATATTGCACCACCTTTGTCTATATTCTTGAAGATTAGGATTATGATATATGAAAGTATGATTTGCTAATTATGAGGTAAAAACCTCCTAGAGTACTTGCTAGATATTTTTAATCGCTACAATTATTTATTTAAGTGATGATTGTTGGAATAACTTTTTAAATTCTAAACATTACCATATATACTAAATCATTTTTGGAGCTATTTACAAGGCTTCTGTTTTGATATAATCTATAGAAATCTGGCAATATTTTCTAGTCTCAATAGAGCAATATTGTTGAGACAAATATTTTATGTTCTTCCATATGTATAAGTAACATAACCATAAGTAATATTATTTATCTCTAGGGTTCAAAGCAAGGAAACAAACAATAATTATCATTCACCATACCTCAACTCTTTCTTCATTCCGTGTAATAATTGTTTTATTACCGGATAAAATATGGTTCAAAAAACTTACATAGTACTAATTTACTAAAAGTTGTGGACCATGAGATTTTGTCTCAATCATGTCAAGTCTTAAATGCAAAGAAATTATGTTTTTTTTAAGGGAAAATTACACTCACCTCCCTCGAAGTTTCAAATATAATAAACACCCCCTCTAGTTTTAAATTGAACACTCACCTCCCTTAATTAATTTTTCAATTGACAATTACCTCCTTCTTTTGTTTAACGATGTTTGTTGTCCGTTAAAGTCCATTCACTTGTTCCCACCTGCCTGAGGCTCTCTACATGTCTTTCTTTCTTGAATTATTTCTCTCAACCGACTTATTTCTTTTTTCTTTCTTCTATAATAGTTGTATCGTTCCTCTTATATTTCATGTTCTTTCTTGAATTTTGCAGCATCCCTAATTGGGGTTCCTATTGTTTTCGTTTGGACGTAGCCTTTGTTGAAATGGGTAACATCATAACAAGAAATGGATATTTATACACAAATTTTATGGCACACTATTGTTAAGTTTGGTTTCTAATTGTTATCACAAGAACACATGGGTTAGGTACATCATAGAAACAAATGGATATTCATATCCAGGTTTCGGTTGTTTCTCTAATTAGTGGGTTGCTGATTGTTACAAATTGATGTCCATACACAAAGTTGTCACATCACACTATTAATAAGTTGCTTCTTCAATATAAAACGGCCAGTTAATTTGTGTCACAACTCACAAATGAGCATAAAGTAAGGTATAACAATAAAGAAGGAAAAACCCATTTGGGGTTGGTTTAGGATCTTGGAGTTTGCTCCTCCAAAGGTCTTAGGGTTCAATTCCCTTTGGTGTCAATTTCGGTGGGCTAAGTCCATACAAAGCTTGCTCTGGCTTTAAACGGGACCCCCGCAAGTGGGCGGTGAGATTGGTCCCCTCGGATTAGTCGATTCTTGCATCGGATACCGAGTTTTAAAAAAAAAAAAACAATAAAGAAGGAAAGAATTATGTCCACCAATTTTTTTTTATCTTTAAATGCAAATTTTGGCCATGCCAACCAGTTTAATGCTATTATTAAGGCTATACTCCAACTATGCCCACCCCCTAATTAATCACACATGGAGACCACACAACAAAAAAGGAAATTTCAATCCTATAGTAAGTTTCCTTTGAGGACCACAGTGTATTTCTACAGTAGAAAGGGGTTTGACATATGAGTGTTATGATTCCTTTATGCCCACCCCCTAATCATGGTGTCTCGAATTTACGTTAAATTTTCTTGACAATTTCTAACCAATAACAATTGATTAGTTAGAGCATTCCAATGGGGAGTTTGCTTTGTCGATTAAGAAATTGTGTTCATTAGCTATTCTCATTGGAGGTTACTATGAAGGGTAAATAACTAGAGAGAAGTGAGAGAACACTTGTACAAACACTTTGATGTACCGGTCCCATATTATATTTTTATATTAAAAATATATAGTCTGTCTTGAGGCGGTTAGAGCTGACTTAAGCGGTTTAGACAAAATTGATGAAATCGAAATATCCAAACCGAATTAAAATCTAGTGATCTTTTTTATTCAATTTAAAAATTGAACCAAACCGAAGGAAACTAACATGGATTGGATGGTTCTCAGTTTTCACTTTTGAAATGTTGATAGGGTTTATTAAGCTTACTAACTCCCTCATGCCAAAACAAAGAAAACATTTATACATGTTTGTTAAGATTTTTTTAAGAACGAAAATCAATATATATATATATACACACACACACATTAAAAATAAAAATTTCAATCAAACCCAAAGTGTGCCTAAAAGGTAATTTGTACAATGTAAAAAAAAAGACTGAAAACAACGTTACATGCTTGCATAACCATAACCAATACTATCTAACTAATTATACAACCAAGAATGGAAATAAAAAAAAATTAACTTGATTTATGTGACTTTAACCACCACCAAAAATAAAAGTTTGATGTGATGAAGCTAATGAGCAAGAGTCGTCTTGTTGTTACCAATGGTCTGCAACCCTTACAAATGACCAGACACATACTCACCATAACACTTGGAAAGAAAGATGAATGTCTTTCCTGTACAGATGTGAGCCACCAAATTGCAAAGCATACATGTAAAAATCCAACGGCTAAACACAAGAAATCTCCAACGGCTAAACTCTATGCAGCAAACCATCCTCTAACCACCCTGCCACACTTGCATCCCCTTCCTAACCCCACATCACTCTTTCCACCACCAATATGCTTTACCACCTCCTCCCATGATACGACCACCCTTAACACCATACTTAGCAACCAACAAGTAACAACTCTCGATGATCAACATGCATCCTTCAACACTATTTTTCTAACAACGCTAAATTAAATTTCTTAATCCTTCAAGTACCCAATCCTCGAAACTCTCTATTAGAACAAACCTTATCCCAATGAATTTAGTGATTTTTTTTTTATTTTCATCACTCTCACTCTACAAAAAAAGATTTTAAAACGTATTCAATTAAAGAAATAATTCATAGGAATAGAGCCAAAACTACCTTGGAAACTTTTCCTTGAAAATTCCTTTCGAATTCACTTGTTTTCAAAGGAAATGCGTTATTTCTTGTAGTGTAGTGTATCAATTAGAAATTTCTAACATTCAATCTAGGACACTATGATTTATCTAGGCGTTGGACTAAACATATTATCAGAGAAAAAGAGTAAATTTTTAATGCAATTTAATTTGCAAGAGAATGTTAATTAGCGTCTTTTAGACATTAGTTAAAGTAATAAAATAAATAAGTTTACATTAAAAAGTTGTGTAATTATTGTTAAGACAAAAGTTAAAATTTGTATTTCTGCGTTTGCTTCAAGTTATATTCGTAGATTTCTGGGAATAAAAAGATAGAAATACGCATACCTATGTTTGTTACAAGTTTACTCAATTTTATTCTCGGGTATAAAACGTTTCTGGGAATAGAAAATTTTTCCCAAAGAAAATGGTGGGAATAAAGTTTCCATGAAGATGGGAATAATTTCATATGTAATTATCTATTATAATCCCTATTTTTATGGTTCCCATGAATATTATAATGTTAAACAAACATCTTTTTTCTATATACCTTAGAATAAAATTCCCATCTTTATTTTCCAAGGAATGTTATTCCTAAAAATAATTTTGATAAACTTGAAACAAACACAAAAATTTCTACTAATTGTTCCTTAACCAATATCCTAAAGCAAAACCTGTATTTCAATATTGTTTTCTCAATGAAGGACACGTATTTTTTGCAAAAATTTATCTCTATATTTTTTTTCAGTAAAAAAAAAAAAAACTCCATATATTTTGCTCTAGTGCATTGCTGATCATTTCCAAGATTAAAAAGTCCAAATGCATCGATTCTCTTGTATGATACATATCTGAAGGGACCACATGCTCCAACATGATGTTTACATATATATCATCATTTATCAAAGGGATACATGTTCCATCAATGGTAGAGTATAAGCTGTCAATGTCACAACACATATATGGTAATATGGATACATAGTATTTTGAATTGACATGATTTTCATGGTGACATATGTGTACGTATGATGAAACGTCATATGCCTTTAGACATATTTTACAGATCGAATTAAATGCTTAAACTTAATGAATACAGTAATACATATGAGAAAATATGAAGTATAAAATAAAAATAAAAGATGATATACATTTCACACACAAAAAAAAGTATTTATTAAAACATATGAAAAAAAATCGGATACATCTAATATGGACATAAAGAAATGCTCCAAAGGTGGATTTTTGTCATTTTTAATAATAATTTATAGCTTTTTCCTTCTTTTATTATAAAATTTACTAATTTACAAAAATATTGTAAAAAACTTTATTTTATTTAACACATAACTAAATTTTAAAATATCTTTGCGTGACAAGTGATAATTTTTTGACTTAATTAATGAATTAGTTGGCATACCTTTTATGTTGTAACACTAATTGTTAGCTCTTTTTGTTGGTTGGGGTCTAATTAGGAAAAGGAAAAAGATTTCCCTTTGTCACTTTTGGTTTTTCTAAAATGTGAATTTAAGAGGAAAGAAATTTCTAAAAATTACCTCTAAACAAAAAAGGTTAACTAAGATTTGTTTATATAAAATAAAGTAGAGAGGTTTCTCTTGCTCTAAAGAAATGGAAATATTACTTAATCTTCGTTGAAAACTCACACTTAAACTTGGCTTACGACAAAGCACATAAAAACACAATATTTTTAAAAGAATTTTTAAAAGCACAAACCTATTCGAAAAAGAAAAAAATAATCAATCCAACAAAGAGAAAGTTGTCTAAAGTGATCAACACATCTGCACAACGATTAGTTTTTCAAAAAACATGAATCACTTATGGTCTTTTGGTATAGTTAGACGATCTGGTTAATGATGATCTTGTCCGAATAGGGAATTTACCAAATTCAAAGGATAATGAAATGATCAATTCTTGTGCTCAAATTGCTATGGATATTTTTAGGAACAGAATGATAAGAATGTTGCATTTATGTTTGTTATTTTTTTCTCTCTCAAAATAATGTTTCATTTTAAATAGGTTGCTTGACCCAACCAGATCTAAGCCTAAATTGTTTAGCAACGCATGTTAGGATAGTTGGTCCCCTCTATCAATTGAACATGTAAACTCAATGCGGCAACACTAATTTTTTTTAGATAGACGAAATTATAACATTCATTGAAAATTTATACACGTGTGAAGGAGTTGGGGTCGAAACTCCAATTATAACGTCCGACTTATTAGTTTTCTTTTAGTCACACCTTGTGTTTGATTGTGGATTATTATTTTTTTCTTTGGTGAAATAGTATATTGGCTAGGATTTACCTTTAAGGTGAATAAGTGGGTTCGATTTTAAACTACTTTATTCAGTGGAATTAGGATAAAAATTCCTTCACTTTTCGGATAGCCATGAAATTTCAAATTCACACATTTAAATGTGATCTTTTCGTTCGAAAAGAAAACTTCATTCATGCTTTTATTGAAAAATAATTTACTTTCTCTTTCTGAGGGAAATTTATTTTCTCTTCGGTGAGTAGAAGTTCAATTCTGAAAAAAATTAAAATAGCAAACAAAATTATAGACGAAAAAAAATAAAATATTGATTATTTTTCCCCACTAAATTATTAGTTTGATTTTATATTTTTCTCCTCTCTAAATACCCGCCATAAGTTTTTTTTTTAATCATTTATTCCATTATGCATTGACGTTAGAAGAGGCGGTAGAGAAAATTCTAAATTTAGTTGCCCGAAATTACTTGTAAGACCTAGCATAATAAGTAAGAATGTCACCACCATCCATTTCAAGTAGTATTTGGCAATAAATTTCAACTACAATTTTACACGTTTCGTGAGTGTAAAGTTGTATTTGAATGCTAAGAATAGTAAGATAAGAATCAAAACTCTACATCCACTTTGATGAGTTTTTTCAACCACTCGTATAAAAAATGGAGGCTACCTAAAAATATGGATATCATGTAGCAAAAGAATATCAATACAAGCAATGTCGATGATGTTGCCAAATGACTCAATATAGTTGAATGAGAGAGTCTTGGGAGTTTTTCTATATATGTTTTAAATGAAGAGGAATGCCAACAACACATACTTTTCAACATATCCTTTTTAATTGGTTAAAATTCACATGAGTCTCACTAAATCATGTGAGTTCCATACAAATTTGGTGGGTCCATATGAATTTTAACTAATCAAAAAAAGTGTATTGAAAAGTGTGTGTTAAAATATATATTGCTAGCATTTCTCTTAACTGAATATGCTTCTTTCTATAAACAATTTAAGATGGCCTGTGAATCTTAGAATTTTACATCTTAACGGCTCATCCTTTAAAACTGCTTCCAACTAAGTTTTGTAACGCTTCCAAGTTCCAACTAATTTTTGCTATGAGCATTTAGAAAATCTTTGGAGATCTATTTTTTTTTTTTTAATGATTATTTGGGTATATTTGATGATATTCATATTTGTGTAAATATAATAAACTTTTTAGATAGCTTACCAAAATAATAATTTACACCTTAGCTTTCGTTTTGATTTTAATTTATATTCGACCCAAAGCTTTTTTTTATGAAGAAAAAATAGAGATTGGTAGAAACACACCACAAAAGGTCAAGAAAAACCACTATCTCCTTGTAGATCTACGTACTTTGAAACACAAATATTAATGTATTTTTTGAGGGGACAAATATTAATGTATTAACAAGTGCATCCTATTATGACTTTTTTCATTCTTTGCTATACTCAATTTGGCACAATTTTTCATTCTTTACTATTATAAATACTCAATTGGGTGCAAATAACTTTCGAATCCTTTGTAACATACATCAAGGCTGTAAAGAAATCTTGCACGTTGGAATTCTATAACATGAGAAAATATATTTTTTGTCCCCTTTGTTTTGGTTTTAGACTATAATATTTGTTTACATTAACTAATTCATGGTGCTTATTGTAGACTTTAGCACCCATTAAAGCATGAATACAGTACAGCTAAATAGCTTTACTTTTACCAAAAAACAGTGGGTAAATCTAAATGGTAATTTTCAAACATGTATCGAGTATCGAGTTGCTTATGTGTCAAGTCAAATGGCATATCTAAATGGTTGTAACGCATTCTGTGACCTGTTCGTGAATTTTGTATTGGCTACAAGTATAGGGAAAACAACAATAAGAAGCAAGAACAAATTTTCTATGTTTCGACTATGAAACCAGACAAGTTTTTTGGAGACTCGGCTGAAAAATATGTAAATTAATCTTGAACAGCATACTCAACCTCGATCGGGTGCAATCATATTCATTCCTACTTACACAAAATCATCCATGCAGAGGCAGTAACATATGGCCAATTATGGACCAGCAGCACACTGAACTATTTTCTAAAACTCGGCTAAAAGTTGTCTGTCATAATGTTTGTTCGTCAACCCAACTAGACGCCAAAATCGAATATATGGGAGTCCATATAATCTAACACTGAAGTTTTCAAATCAGAGATAACACAAGAGGTTGATGATATTTTAAATGATTTCACACTCAAACTATTTGAGGCGTAAAAGAAAATAAATGCTAGCTAACTATACCAACAGATGGTCAGATTGTAAAACTAACCCCTAATTACCATGTAGGTAGCTCAGATGGTGAATTAGGGGACACCAAAGGAGATTTTAGGAGGTATAGGGTTCAAATCCTCCAAGCTAACATAGCCACTAACTTATTAACATGGGTCTATCCAAAAATAATCTAATTAATCTAAGATATATTTAAAAGGAAACTTATCAACCAAGTCTCAGCGACTTATGCTACCGGTATATTTTTTATGTCGGCACTCACATGAGGGGTTTGTATCGCTTATGTTTCACAAACATGTTGCAATATCAGGGACTCCCGAAAAGGGAGGTTAGAAGAGGGGAAATCGAGGAGGGCAATAAGGAACTTAAGGGTTTGATGACTGTACTTAGACAAAATGGACGGTGGATACCTTGTTGAGGAGAGTATGGGGTTCATAACGCACATGACCAATCACACACACTATTCAGCTGTTCAAGGTATTAAGTTGCAGGGGCAATGGTGAATGATTTGAAGAGAAAGATAATCTCACATGGCTCTCATGCAAACAAGCCACACATGACAACATAACATAAATCCTGGGACTTGGCAGTGATGATGTGCAAACAACACAGTATCAATTAACAGACGTTATTTAACATTAGGAATTGGAACTATTCATGGTAGAAATAATAATGAGCATAAAACAAAGAAAAAAGTGAAAACTAATACACTTTAAGAGACTGACTGAAAACATGAATATGCTTCTGGAAAATTGGTGTACTTGAGATGTAGAATGGTTGTTTTATACAAAATTAACCACAATCACGTAAACCAATGTGAATGTGCTACATATCAAACCACAATCACGTAATAGGGTCATTGACAAAATATAGTGGCTGGTAATCGAACCACTAGTGACAAAGTAGAAAAACAATAGCAGTCATTCTCAATGCGCTCCCTTGCATGAAATTGTAAAATTGTGAAACTGTCAAAGTGTGAAAAAACAAAAGTGAGTAATGCTCCACCTTTTTCAATGGTCTCAAATCTTTTGGCCTCCTTCCTTTCATCCGTGGCATGAACTGAAATCCATCATTCGGGGAAAGGATTGCAACGAATCCCAATCTGTTGAGAATAAAGTTTTATGTGCATATTATTATTAGGAATGCAACAATTTATCAAAATCAAGCGAAAGTTAAATATAGAAATTTTGTTACCACACTAGTTCCAGCTCTATAGTTTGTGAAGTCTGGTTTGTCCAGAATCTTTGAAATTTCCCTGGCTTTATCATGATAGTTAAACCTGAGATATATATTGCGCAATCTCTTTAATCCTTCACCATTAGGTAATTTGCTGTTTGCTAGTTCTGCAATGTCGATTTCCTCGGTCATATTAACACACGAAAGCAATGCTCCCCAAGTCACTTTATTTGGTTTAACTTCAGACGTAGAGTCTTCAATAAAATTGTATGCTTGCCTTGCATTTTGACTGCGGCCAATTAATGTGACCATGATTGTGTAATGTCTCACGCTAGGGACGATTGCAAACTCAGTTTGCATCTGATTGAAAAGCTTGAATCCTTCGGATAATTGTCCAGCATTAGAGTAAGCACACAATAGAGCAACAAATGTTAATGAATCAGGGGACACTTTTTGTGACAGCATTTTCTGAAACAAATCCATACAATCCTCATACATGCTGTTATGTGCAAAGGCGGTCAGCATAGAATTCCACGAATACAAGTTTTTATCCTTGATGGAATTGAAATACTCCATCGCACGGTTACAGTCACCAATATTTCCAAATACATCGATCATGACGTTGTTAAATAGATTCGAAGGCTTGTGATTGGTAACCTGAAGCACACGCTTCTCTATTTCTTCAACTTCAAGTATGGTACCAAGTATACCCAATGCCTTTGAGGCCTTGATGACAAGAAGGTATGTGTCTTCATTAGGCACACAAGATTTTTCATTCATCAGTTCAAACAAATCTAAGACATTTTGGTTCTCACAAGACACGAGATAAGAATGCATCATTGAATTCCACACATAAACAGTTCTAGCACTAGAAGGAAGCTCATCGACAACTACTCGTGCTGAAGTAGCGTTTCTATTAGCTAAAAAGTGTGAAATCTGATTAATAGCTTCTGTAGATACAAACCATTGTGATCTTCTAGAAATAGCATGTAAGGATTTCAATGAGTCAAAGACAGACTGTTTCTGAAAAATGCCCAAGTTTCATAGTACTTGAATGGATGGAATCACCAATGCTCAACCATTTAGTGTTTTTGTAACAACTGTAGTGTTTATTGCATGCATAAAGCATTGAAGCAAGAGTAGGAGGATAAAGTACGAGGGGTCTACTTGTTGCTTATTCCTGGAATGACAGAGCTTCTTCAATATGATCAGTATCAGAGAGCGTTCGAATAACAATGTTGACTGTAGCTGAGTTTGGCATTGTCAATTCATCGAACACGTTGAGTGCGAAACTTGTAAAGCCCTTTGTAACACCTGAACTCATTAACTCAGTGCATAAACCACAGATGCTTCTTCTCTCTCACAGCTTCCCTCGGAGCATCAAAACGATTGCTAACAAAAACTTCACGAAACAGCTCCATCTTCATTTACGAGTTCATTGTTCGTAAGAGCGGAAATGTGATGATTTTGTTGATTACTGTGATTCACAAAGAAAGTAATGCGGTGAGTGAGGGTGTTTTACCTGCAACTTTCACATGACTTTTTGCTGAAAAGCTGGAAACAAAAAATGTGACCCCACCATTTCATTAAATACTCCAAAAACAAATTCTTTATTTGATTTTTAGAATTATTTTTATATTTTATTTGATAGGTTTTTATCATTTTTTACTTTATTTTTAAAGAAGAAGAAAAGTTGAACGAGGTATTTAAGAAAATTTGGTTGGAGGACGTATGAACAATTCTAAGCGCCAACCTCTCCAAAAAATTTAAATCTATGATTATATTTGTTACACATGAGGTCTAGAAATCTTCATAAATATATTATTTCATTAAACATTATTGTATTGTTATAATTTAGGCTTAAATATGTAAAACGTCCCTATAATTTCGCGTGTTTTTGCAAATCGTCCCTGTATCTTTTTTTGTTTCAAAAACATCCCTGTAAGTTACTAACCGTTTGCAATTCGTCCTTCCCGTTAACACCCATTACAAAAACGTTGTGGTGGCAGACGGAAACACATGCGGCGAAGTGTGAGTTGGCAAAAACTTGCTTACGTGTCAAGAGAGATGATGAGTGGCTAGAAAGGAGGGACCAAAACCAAAAACGCAAAATTGCAGAGGGATGAAATTTAAAAAACGTACATTTTATTCATTCCTCTCCCTCGTGTTTTTTCTGCTTCATCTCCAACCCCAATTAAAACTCTACCATCTTAAGCATTAACATATTTTAGTCTGAAAGTACCAAGCATCACTCACATGTTAAACCACAACATGATCAGAAATAAACCCATTTTTCCCATTTAGTGTTAAACCCAAACCCAAAAATTCATAAATCCTCAAACAAGACAGATCCAAACACACCCTTTTGTTCATGCAACAACTCAAAAATCCAACA
>Ga0228710_1002545_pt1 | contig 28788 bp, 18 predicted proteins | sample MedpolnodulmetaG_FD_177995 | JGI IMG/M metagenome (GOLD analysis project Ga0228710, IMG submission 177995) | Root nodule microbial communities from Medicago polymorpha collected in Santa Monica, California, United States - pink nodules | ecosystem: Host-associated > Plants > Roots > Nodule... | reverse complement strand
TAGATGTGAAAAGCATAATTGAATGATTCTTCAGTATTTGTGAGCTTTTCGCAAGATAACTTGCAAACCAAGTAATCAAAGTGCCTGAAATATACAGTCTATTTAACTCCTTTTTGACACTTATCAATTTCGCATGTTCTCTCTCTCGCGTTGTTTTCTACTTTTACTTGTATTTATAAGTGTCACCCACATTGTTTTGGTTGATTGATTAATTTATTCCACACATCAAATATTTTATTGATGTAATTTTTAAAGAAATCATAACATATCTCAACTCCAACAACCATTTATGCATTAAGCCATCTCGATGGTTGTTGGATGAAGTTATGACTCCACAAATTTCAAACTTGGGTTTTATTTTTTGGTTACAAAGGCTAAAGAATTTCAAACTTGGGTTTCTAACAAAAGAAAAAAATCTAATTGATATCTACTTTGAATGATCTCGATCCAAAGAAAACTAACATATATAGCTGACTTCGTGGATGCAGAAAAATCTACGACTGCGGGGGGATTATAAATTATGTTGCTACTTATGGGTGTAATGGGTAAGTTTTATACATGTTTTTGGTAGAAAAAAAAAAAACCAGAACCAATAAAAATAGTTGGCTTAGTTTGATTCAGTTTTTGTATTTTTTTCCTTGTGAAATCTGAGACAAACCGATGAAGAAAAATTCAGATGACCTATAATAAAAAATAAAAAAACTGAAAAGTAATACAATTTTAATCAAGCAGTATAAATTTTTTATACTATTAAAACAAGTACATAAACTAAATGAAAGAAATATCCAGAAGTCCTAGCTCAACTGGCAAAATGCCGAAATTGTTAGGCCGGATGTCATGACCGGGGTTCGAACTCCGGTACCTCCACTTGTGTGTGTGAGTTTATAATAGCTTTGCCATTTCGTCTATCTACCAAAAAAGAAAAGAAATAATATATATAATGAGTTAAAATAATACCTGAATATTTGACCAAAAGAAAAAACTTGAAGAAATATGTTTTTAAATAACACTACTACTTATATAGTGTAAAATAAAATAAATAGAAATGAATATAATGTTTTGGTTTGGTAATGTTGTAAAGTGAATTGATTGAGGTCATCTTTGACATCTTTAAAAGAATGTGTATATACAAAAGAGAAAAGGTTTTGACATCTTTAAAAGATTTTCTAGAGCTACTTGAGGAAGAAAAGAATATATACTTTTCCCATTTGCTAAAACTATTTGAGACCAAGGTAGAAAAAGCTTCATATCTCCACACATTATTTTCTCATCATTCTTTGAACATTTTAAACGTTCACCATTTTGTACCACTTTTTCAATCCTTTTTTTTTGGTGAGAAAATAATATAGAAACAAGAGATGGAGCTGGAATTAGGACTCAAAATTACTAAAACTAAAGATGACATTGATTCTATCTCCGAGTATCAACTTATGAAGGATACAGGACCAATCTTTCAATCCAGAGAAACAAATGCCATGTTCATCCTAACTGCTCACCTCAAAGGTAATTTGCTTCTCTCATTCTTTTTATTTTTCATTTGGAAACTATTTATTGGTAGAAGAGAAGTTTGATAAAAAAAATGCAAGAATATTACATAGTAACATATAACACTTAGGAATAATAACCATCAACTCTCTCATGTATGATCAGCCAAAATTCAATGAGTCAAATATTCTATATTTATGCATTTTTCTCTTTCTTGTAGAAATCCTTCGTATGAAATAAGCATAACTTGGTTTTTTAATTTTTGGATTATATCTATTTTTTATCCCAATAAAATTGACAAATTTTGATTTAATTTCTTGTAAAAAATGTATTGGACTTCAGTCTATTTAACAGATATAGTGTATGTTCAATCCTTATTAGTCTCTAATGGGTTTCAAATCAATTTTTTTATTACAAAAAACAAATACAATTTTTATAGGGATTAAATCAAATTATGTTAGTTTTTATAAGGCCATTAGTCCAAAAATAGATATAATTTTTTTTATTAATTTATTTTTGGCTTTTATTTTTCACTTTATATACTATGCTAAATATCCATGCAAACATAGGTTATAAGAGGAATAGCATCGACATTAAGATTAGTAAAGATGGGAGTAACATATCAATTAGTGGAGAGAAACCGATTCAAGAAATGGTGATGATGGGGTGGGTAATGCAAAGGAAAGTGGTTGATGTCAAAGGCTTCAATAAGGTTTTCAAAATTCCTTATGGTGTTAATTTGGATAAGATCAAAGGAAATTACAATGAAGAGGAATGGATTTTGAATATTTACATGCCAAAATTGGTAAAAGGGATTTGTGGTCTTAAGATTGAGGAAGTTAAGGAACATGAGTTTGATAAAAGAAGATTAAAGCTAGAGAGAGGTGAAATTGATCATGTTTCAAGTAGTGTTGGTGAGACAAGCCAAAAAGAGTCAAAAGATTCTGAATTTCAAGATAAGGAAGGAAGTGAAAATAACATAGAGAAGATGCTTGATGATAACATCAAGGAAAATAATAAAGAGACAGTGCAAGAAGAGGTTGGAGAATCTAAGTTGAGAAGTGAAAATGGAAATGGAGTGAAGGACGGTGACATTAAGAGGGACAAAGCTAAATGCACAATAGAAAAAGAAAAAGAAAAAGAAGAATCTAAGTTGAAGATTGAGGATAGTAAGATAAAAGATATAAGAGAGAAAAATGGCAAGGAAGTATATGAAGCATTGAAGACATTGGAAATAGAAAAAGATGTTGGTAAAGGTGTTGGAGAGACAAGCCAAAAAGGGTCTAAAGATTATGAAATTGAACATATGGAGAAGATGCTTGATGATAGAAACAAGGAAATAAATAAAGAGACAATACAAAAAGAAGTTGGAGAATGTAAGTTGAGAATTGAAGATGAAAATGGAGGGAAAGTGAGAGTAAATGTTGGCAAGGAACAATATGAAGTAATGAAGGAATCAGAACTAGATCAAAGTGTTGAGAAGAAGGAAAGGGAAGAATGTGACAAGAGGCATGACGATGCCAGTTGGGACAGAGTTGGAAGCACAATGAAAAAAGAAAAAGAAGAATCTAAGTTGAGGATTGAGGATAGTAAGGTTAACGATACAAGAGATATAGAGCAAGAAGTTGGTAAAGGTATTTCACAAAACATTGTAGATACAAGCCAAAGAGTTGTTGAAGGGTCAATGATTCAAAAAAGTGGAGAGCCAAAAGAAAAGGACATTGGAGAAAAAAAGGGTAACTCTAAGGGTAGACTTAAAGAAAATGTAGTTGATCATATTCCTAATACCATTGATTCTATAAGCCAAAATGAATTTGGAGAACCAAAGGTTCCACAAATGGAGAAAACTAACAGGAATGAAGGAAAGATGAATGGAGGAGAATCTAAAAAGTTGCCTTTTGAAGCCAATGAAGTTGTTCAAAAAACCAAGTTTGGAGATATCATCCAAACGGGTATCATAAGGCCTAAGTTGGAAAGTGAAGATGAAGATCAAAAATGTGTTGGAGAAAAAAGTGGTAAGGAAGGATTTGATGATGCAAAGATAACTATAAATGAAGAGTTTGATAAGTACTTACCTAGAAAGAATCATGAGGCAAGGGAAGGATTGAATGTTCAAAAGATGCATGAAACCGAAGTTGTCAAAGAAAATGTGGTCAAAAGAAAGAGCAAAGAGATTGAATATTTTGTGGAGAAGGATGCCGATAAAAGACTCAAAAGGATGCACGTGGAAGCAAAGAAAGGCAACACAAAAGAGATAACGCAAAAGGAAATTGAAGAGATCCGTGAGAATGGAATTGAAGAAAGTGGTAAACAACCGGTTGTGGAGATCGAAGGAAGTAAAGGATTCAATGTTGCAGAGGAGGATCAAAGAGAAGTCATGAAAGAAGCGTTGGTTGAAACTCAAAGTTTTATGGAAAAGGTGGAAGTAGAGGAATCCAAGGAGAGAACTACGGTGAATAGAGTCCAAGATGAGGAAGATAAAATTGATTATGGTTTAGTAAAGTTGAAAGGACAGGGATCTAGAAAGTTAAATGTTGAACCAAATGAGCCTTTTGAGGGAGACACAACTAGGGACAGAATTGAGAAAGAAATTACAAATCAAAAGTTTCAAGAGAATGTTGATATTGGAATATTTGATGGAAGGAAAACACAAAAGTGTCAAGAGATGGAACAAAAGGAAGGTTTTAAGGAAAATGGGAAGAAATTGAATGGAGACAAATATCAGCAAATACAAAATGAAGAGATTGGAAATTCAAAACAAAAGGAATTTGGAGAGCTGGAGTGTGAAACTAAGGATAGACTTGAAGAAAGTAGCATCAAACCATTTGATCCAACGAATGAATCAAAACTTGAACAAAATGTAGATGATCATATTCCTAGTAACATTGATTGTATAAACCAAAATGAATTCAAAGACGAATATGAAAATCCACCTTTTGAAGCCAAGGAAGTTGTTCAAAAAATCATGTTTGGAGATATCATAAAGCCTAAGATGGAAACTGAAGATGGAGATCAAGAGGGTGTTGGAGAAAAGCCTAGCAAAGAAGGATTTGATGCAAAGATAACTATAAATGAAGAGTTTCCTAATAACATACCTAAAAGCACTCATGAGAAAAGTGAAGGACTGAATGTTCAAAAAATGCAAGAAACCAAAGATGTCATAGAAAATGTGGTCAAGAGAAAAGGGAAAGAGATTGAATATTTTGTGGAGAAAAGTGAAGGTGAAAGACTCAAAAGGGTGCATAGGGAAGGCAAGAAAGGAAATAATACCAGAGAGACAATGCAAGAAGGTGAAGAGAGTGAGAATGGAATTAAGGAAAGTGGTCAACAACATGCAAAGGAAAATATTGTAAAAGAAATGTCTGAAGTATCAAAGAATATGACTGAGGAATTACAACATCCGATTGAGAATATAAATGGAAGTATTGGATTCCATGTTGCAGAGGAGGAAGAACAAAATGAGGTTATGAAAGAAGCACTGGTTGAAAGTGAAAGTTTGATGGAAAAGGTAGAAGAAGAAGAATCCAAGGAGACAACTATGGCCAACAGAGTCGAGGAAGAGGAAAATAAAATTGAAAATGCTGTGGTGAAATTGCAAGGAGAGGGATCTACAAAGCTAAATGTTGAACTAAATGAGCCTTTTGAAGGAGACACAACTAAGGACAGAATTGAGAATGAAATTATAAATCAAAAGGTTCAAGAGAATGTTGAAAATGGAATATTTGATGAAAGAAAAACAAATAAGTTTCAAGATATGGAAGTGACTGAACTGGTCAAGGAAAAGGGTTCAAAAGTTGAAAAGCCTATGAAGAAATTGAATGGAGACAAATATAAGAATGTACAAAATGAAGTAGATGAAGGTTTCAAGGAAAACATAACAAAGGAAAAGGATGATTGTTATTTGCAAGAAGAGATGAGTAAAGATAGATCAAAAGAAGAATTTCCAATGAAAATGTTAGATTCACCAGGTGATATAATAGAGGGACTGAAGAGTAGAAACATTGAGAAAGCAAAAGGTGTTAAAGAAGAAAGTGAAAAAGTTGTACCATTTGTGAAGGGAGAAAGTGAAGAACCTAAGATTGCAATGAAGATTAAAGATCAACAATGTTTGCTAGAAAAGGAACCAAATGATCATGAAATAGAGAAAGCAAAGAAGGTGAAAGGGAAGGTGGCAGAAAGAAAGAGTGATGAATTTCATTTTGTTGAGTCTACAACGATGGAAAAACCTCAAGGATCAAAGATTGAAAGAAATAGTCTAAATATTTTTGAAGTACCAAAGGAAAAAGATCCAAAAGGAATAGAAACAAGAACTCCTGAAAGAGAAGTGCAATGTGCAAGAGGCCCTACTACATATTCAACAGTAGAAAGTATTGGATTTAAGGAGTTTGAATATGGGAGTGCAAAGGATAAGAATCAAAAAAAGGAGACACAAGAATCAAAAGATGAAAGTATGAGTCCAAAGAAATCACAAGAAGTAGGAGAACATTGCACTCATAGCATAACAAGCACAAAAGAGGTTGAAACTACAGAAGATCAAGTGGTTAAACCATTATCAATACCATGGTTTCAATCAACTCAACGATCTGAAGTTGAAGAAAGAGATAAATTTTGTGAAGGTAACAAAGCAAATTACAAAGGTTCCATAGAATCAAAAAAAGAAGATCATACCAAAGATATTCAAAATTTGATTGAAATGGAGGAAACTTTGAAGCCTGAAATTCCTGTAGAAAAGGAGCTCAAGAAAGGAGAAAAAGGTAAATTTCAAATTGGTGAAAATGTGGGGGAAACAATGCAAATGGAAACTGATGAGCCTAAGAATAAAGTTGATGCTAGAGAGAAACAATATGTGGCAAAAGATGTTGGGGTAGTAGAGAGTAAAGGAAAAGATATGTTCAAAAATCACAAAACAGCTCAAGATGTTAATGATGAGAAGTCCAAGATACATGATGAAATTACAAAAGCTGGTATTGAAAAGACAGATAAAGCAAAATGCCTTCAAGAAACGATGAAAACAACACAAGAGAAAGAAGCAGAATCCTTGGAATCAAGCCAAAAGAATGATATTGCAGAAATGAAAGCTAAAAGGCTTCTGGAACTAGAAATGCCGGATTTGCAATGTGAATTTCCAAAGACAGAAGATCATGTTCGAGCACCAGATGTAAGAGATGGAGAACGACGTGGTTACATTAAAGAAAGAACAGAAGAGATTAAAGCACCGAAAATTGAAGCATCCAAAGGCGCTAAACCATCAAAGTTACAAAGTCCAAGGTTTAATCAACAATCCACAGATGAAGTAAACAGAAAATCAGAATTTGCTATTGAAGAACATAAAGCAACACAAGAATTACCAAAGTTCAACACTGTGGAAACTGAAAAAATTGATAGTTTGCAGCCACAGATCCTTGACGGGCAAGAAGAAGTACTTGATGCGCCCGGTTCTCAAACACAGAAGACTTTAGAAGAAGAAAAAGATGTGAAGAGAAGGGAACGTCCAAAGATTTCAAAGATTGAAGAAACTAAAGATGTTTCCACACTCAAAAGAGAGAAGGGAAAAATAACACAAACCACAGAAGAAAAGAAGCCTAAGAAAAAGGAAACAACTCCAGAGTTTGACATGGCTAGTGGATCCAAAAGGGTGTCAGAAAAAGTGCATGAGGCTCCAAAGAGAGAATGTCAAAGAGAATCAGAACAAGTTTCTTCGATAATGGAAGTTGAACCACAAACTACAGTTGAAAAAACTCCAATAAAAAAAGTTCAACGAAAAAATCCTCATGAATTATTAGGTGCACCAAACATGGACAATGAAATTTCAAAGGTAGAAGAAGAACAAGAAGAAAAGGAGGGCCAAAAGAACAATCAAATACTAGCAGCACCCGTTTCTAAAGAAAAAGAGGATAGAGATCAACAATATGTGCAAGAGAAGAATGATCAGAAAGGATTTCAAAGACCAAAGACTGTTGAAGAAGAAAAAGTTATGAAGAAAAGGGAAGGGCAAAAGGTTGCAAAGAGTGAAGAAGAAAATAAGTCTAAAATGAAAGAAATAATTCCACAATTTGACAACGCCAGTGGATCCAAAAGGGTAGTAGAAAAAATTCATGAAACTCTAAAGAGAGAACATCAAAGAGAAATAGAGCAAGTCACTCCTAAAATTGGATTGGAACCACCTACTTCAGTTGAAAAAACTCCAACAAAGAATGTTAAAAGGAAAGAGCCTCATGAGTTCACAAAGCCACCAAACATGGATAAGGAAATTCCAAAGGTAAGAGAATTTAGAAAAGAAATAGGGAAAAGGCACTTTCATGTACTAGAAGCAATAATTTCATGCCATATTATTTTTTATATTTGATCAATTTGAAGTGAATTTAAATTTGAATTGATTTTTACTGCAGGGTATTGGGACCCAAAAAATCTCTAGGGTACCAAAGAATTCTCCACCAAGAGAATCTTTTCATTCCTTGGAGAGTACTACAGCATTAGAAGCAGTAGCAGATAAAGTGGTACAAAAGTCAAAGGTTCCAAGCTCATCATGCACTCAACAATTTGAAGTGGAAGGAGAAGAGAAAACAAAGGGAAAGGAATCCAAAATGGAAGTTGAACAATGCATAAACAAAGATGAGGAAGCTAAACATGTAATCGAAGATAAAGTGGTTAAACCAATATCAGCAAAAAGGTTTCAAATATCTCAACAATCTGAAGTTGAAGAAAATGATAAATTGTTTGAAGGCAGTGAACAAAAGCACAGAAGTTACCTAGAGTCAAGAAGGGAAGATCTTACAAATGATATCCAAAATTTGATTGAAGTGATAGGGAATCAAGAGGCTAAACAAAAGGAAACTTTGAAGCCAGAAATTCCTCTAGAAAAAGATATATTCAAAGAATTCAAAACAACTCAAAATGTTATTGGTGAAATAACAAATGCTGCTATTGGAAAGGTGGATAAGGCAAAATGCATTCATGAAACAACTAAAGCAACACAGGAGAAAAAGCACACTCTAAAATTAGAAGTTGATGAGAAAGAAGCAGAATCCTTAGAAACAAGCCTAAAGAATGATTTTCCAAAGCCAAAAGATCATGTACAAGTTCCAGAACTAAAAGACAACAAACAACATGGTTCCGGAACAGAAGAGATTAAATCAGCGAAAATCGCTGCATATAAAGGAGCTAAACCGTCAAAGTTACAAAGGCCAATGGTTAATCAACAATCAACAGATGAAATAAACAGAAAACCAGAATTTGTTATTCAAGAACATGAAGGAACCAAAGCATTTTCACCGATGTTAAACATTTTGGAAAGTGAAAATATTGCTAGTTTGCAGCCACAGCTCCTTGAATCTCAAGCAAGAGAAGACGAGGAAGCTAAGCATGGAATAGAAGACATCGAAGAAGATAAAACCTACGAGCAAGTGTTAGAGGAAGAAAAAGAAGTGAAAGATGAAACAAGTGAAGGGAAAAAGGACAATGCTAAAATACCAAAGAAATTATTTATTCCAATGGTCTTAGCAGGATCTGCAGTAGTTGTCACTCTAGTAGCTATCTTTGTTCAGCATAGAAGATCTAGGAAAAGGTAAAATTTGAGAGCACAAAAATCTAGTTATCCATTTTTTACTAGTTAGACACTATTTTGTCCCACAAGATTATATTGTTGGCTAAGTTTGGCTATCAAATTTATGAAATGAAAGCTAGGTTTGGTACTCAAATAGAAGATTGTCTATTTAGTTATTTTGTCAATCAGTTATAATAAATTTATATGTTTACACACAAAAATAATTAAATATTTAGCTCAAATTGGTCTCAGCCTAGTTATCCATTTTTTCTATCTTTATATTAATTAAGTTAATCATTTACTCAACAACTTGAAACTGAAGGAGTGAAAAAAACAGGCCAAGAAATTGAGCAATGCATAAACAAAGACGAATAAAAAGATGCCAAAGATGAAAAATATTAAGAGCACTAGTTGCTCTTTTAAGATTTGCTTTAATAAGTTTTTCTAAACATGTATATTTTCACAACAATGATATTTAGACACCTTTAATTTCCAACACTTATTCAACACTTCATTTTCTTGTCATATTTCTCTACGTATCACATAACTAGAAAAATGATATTTGTACGACCATTTTAAAATAGCTTTTGTAACAACTCTCGATTCTATCTATTCCTCTTTCATTCTCTATTAATAACTTTCATACACAAAATAAACAAACTAAGTGATTGGGTTCAAGTGGTAAATGAGCTCAACGAAAGGACGAATCATTCTAGAGAATCCGAGTTCTACTCTTTGGTAGAACAATTCTTGGTTAAGTTTTACTTACCTCGGGATCGAACTCTGGATTACTAAGACCCTCTTCTAACTATCTGCATATGGTTCTACACTCACCATATGCTTCAATGCAGGGCCGTTCCTATGTAATTGGAGGCTCGGCTTTGGTTTAAAAATAGATTTTTAATAAAATAAAAACATTTTTTTTAAAAGAGCAATTATCGATTTAAATTGAAAATAAGATTCGTAAAGAGAAAAAAAAAGACATTATTGTAACTAACCCATAAAAGATCAATATTCTAAGCAATAATAAAAAAATACAACTCCAAGCGAATATCTTTATCAATCTGCTATACTATTTTTTTTCCTTAATTTGTACAAAAGCAAAAATAAAATGTTTATAATGTTTTTATGAGAGAATAATTATAATGTTTGTTCTTTCAAATAAAAAAATAATAATATTTGTTGTTAGCGTTTTGCTATTTTATACGACAAGTATGAGCCAAAAATTATAAGATGTGTTCTAACAAAAAAAAATGAAAAAAAAAATTATATTGTATTTTTATTTGTAAATATATAATCCATTATGTTAAGGTGAAATTGAGAGAGGATTGAGGACAGATGAGTCTCAAAACCATAATAATTTTGTCCAAATCAAAAAGCCCTCTCATAATAAAATAATAATTAAAGTAGAAAAAGGAAAAGAAAAATTAATTGAAGAAGAACATAAGTCCTTGGTTAATTAAAGAAGAAAAAAGGAAAAGAAAAAGAAGAAAAAAAGGAAAAGTGTTATAAAACTATTAGAACAAGAATAAGAATAAAGAGAAGCAGAGAGAATAGAGAGAAAAGAAAGAGGATTAAATTATTCTCTTGTGATTTTCAATATGTTACATGTGGTCTCTATTTATAGAGATGTATAAGGAGATGACTTAATAGTTAAGTACATAAGGGATAAGTACAGAAAGGTCTGACTTAAGAGATAAGCACAAGGGTTATGAACATCCACTTATATTATTCATAACACTTTGCCTTAGATGTCCATCGAGGATATGCCTCATTAAAACCTTACTAACAAAACCTAATAGGAAAAATTTTAGGAAGGAAAACCCAATGGGATAAAACCATGTGAAGGAAAAAAGAGTGCAGAGCATTTATTTCTCCCCCTCATGAAGACAAATATCTCTTAGACGGCGAAGGTCAATCTTTTGTACTAGTTGCTCAAAATATTTACTTGGGAGTGACTTTGTGAAAAGATCTGCAAGATTATCACAAGAACGAATTTGTTGGATTTTAATATCACCATTCTTCTGAAAATCATGAGTGAAAAAGAATTATGGTGAAATATGTTTTGTTTGGTCTCCTTTAATGTATCTCTCTCTCAACTGAGCAATGCATGTCGTATTATCTTCATAAATGACTGTTGTCTCCATTATTCCGGAAGATAAACCACAATTATTTTGTATATGTTGAATCAAGGACCTTAACCAGACACATTCTCTGCTTTCCTCATGTAGTGCAAAAAGTTCTGCATGATTTGATGATGTTGTTGTTATGGTCTGCTTTACAGATCTCCAAGAAATGGCTCTCTCTCCACTTGTATACAAGAACATGTTTATGATCTACCATGATGAGGATCTGACAAATAACCTACATCTGCATAACCAATTAATTCTAGTTTGGGTACTTTGGGATAAAACAATCTCATATCGATTGTACCTCGAAGGTAACGAAGTACATGTTTAACTCCGCTCCAATGTCTTCGTGTAGGTGAAGAACTATATCTTGATAATAAATTGACAGAAAATGATATATCAGGACGTGTATAATTAGCAAGATACATCAATGCTCCTATAGCACTGAGGTATGGTACTTCAGGACCAGGTTGTTCTTCACCTTCTTCTCGAGGTCTGAAAGGATCTTTGTTTACATCCAATGATCTAATGACCCTTGAAGTAGATAACGAATGAGATTTGTCCATATAGAAACGTTTTAATATTTTTTTCTATATATGCTTCTTGATGTAAAATAAATCCATTATTCAAATGCTCGATTTGCAATCCAAGACAAAACTTTGTCTTTCCCAAGTCTTTCATCTCGAACTCTTCCTTTAAGAAATCTATGGCTTTTAGAAGCTCTTCAGGAGTTCCAATAATATTTATGTCATCAACATAGACATCAATTATAGAAAATTCATTTCCAGACCTTTTCATAAAAAAACATGGACAAATGGAATCATTTTTATATCCTTCCTTGAACAAATATTCATTGAGGCGATTATACCACATGTGCCCCGATTGTTTTAGTCCATAGACAGACTTATTCAATTTTACGGAGTAGTTTTCTCGAGTATCTGAACTATTGCCATCAGGAAAATTATATCCTTCAGGGAGCTTCATGTAAATGTCACTATCAAGTGAGCCATACAAGTAGGCTGTGACAATATCCATCATGTGTAAATTTAGCCATTCATGTGCTATAAGGCTAATTAAGTATCGAAAAGTAGTTGCATCAACTGCCAGTGAATATGTCTCATTAAATTCCATTCCAGGTCTTTGTGAAAATCCTTGAGCAACGAATCTTGCTTTGTACCTAGCAATTTCACCATTCTCGTTCCGTTTTCTCAAAAAAAAAACCATTTATATCAAATTGCCTTTACGCCTTTAGGTGTTCGAACAAAAGGACGAAAGACATTTCTCTTGTTAAGCGAGTTTAATTATGCTTCAATTGCATTTTTCCATTTTGGCCAATTCTCGCTTTGTTTACAATCTTTAATAGTCATTGGTTCATGATCCTCGTTATCATTTATCATGTTTAGCGCTATATTATATGCAAAAATATCATCAACGTTGATTTCACGTCTGTTCCATTGTCTTCCATTAGTGACATAATTTATTGAGATTTCTTTATTTTCATGAATTTCAGGTACCTGGTCAGTTTCTTCTGGAACTGAAATATCAATTATGTCATGAGATTCCTTTTGAATTTCCATATCCTCATTTGGGTCATCTTTACTTTTAGCTTCTTTTCTTACTCGAGGATTTTTATCTTTGGAACCGATTGGTCCACCACGCTTCATGCGCGGTTGAGATTCATTTGCCATATTAGATTGTCCAACACGGACATCTATTTTTATTGGAGCATTAGCAGCTCGTATATATGATTTAGTAACACTTTTTGGATCAGTGAATGCATTTGGTAATTGGTTTGCCAATCCTTGCAAATGAATTATCTTTTGAACTTCCGGTTCACATTGTTTAGTTTGAGAATCAAGATGAGACAATGAATGTTCATTCCAACTGATCTCCCTTTTCAGCAGCATTTTCTCTCCCCCTAATGTTGGAAAATTTGATTCATCAAAATGACAATTAGCAAATCGAGCTGTAAATAAATCTCCTGTTGTTAGTTCAAGATACTTTATACTCCCTCCGTCTCATAATAATTGTCTCTTTACCATTTTTTTCTTTTTCTCAAAATAATTGTCACTTTAGAATACCAAGGCAGCATTTATTATTTTTTTACTTTATTATACCCTTATTTATTGAATTTCATCCAACTTAACTACTCCACTAACTACAATTAATAAGGGTGTTTTAGTAAATGATATTAATTTTACCATCAAAATCAACACAATTAATCATTTTCTTAATAATCGTGCACAATCATTAAACGACTATTATTTAGAGACGGAGGGAGTAATAGATGGAGATTCATATCCAACGTATATTCCCAACCTTCTTTGAGGAACCATCTTAGTGCGTTGTGGTGGAGAAATTGGAACATACACCGCACATCCAAAAATTCTTAGATGGGAAATATTAGGTTCTTGACCAGAAACCAATTTCAAAGGGGAAGAGTTGTGATAACTCTTTGGCCTGATGTGAATCAATGTTGCAGCATGCAAAATTGCATGTCCCCAAGTGGAAATTGGGAGTTTGCTTCTCATGAGAAGTGGTCGTGCAATTAACTTTATACGCTTAATAAATGATTCTGCAAGTACATTTTGTGTATGAACATGTGCTACAGGATGTTCAATGTCAATTCCAATGGACATACCAATACTCATTAAAAGCTTTAGATGAAAATTCAGAAGCATTATCAAGACGTATTTACTTGATAGGATAATCAGGGAGATGAGCTCTTATTCGAATTAGTTGAGTTAGCAATCTCACAAATGCCTGATTGCAAGTTGATAATAAACAAACATGTGACCATCTAGTTGATGCATCAATTAAAACCATAAAATATCTAAATGGTCCACATGATGGGTGTATTGGCCCACAAATATCACCATGTATACGCTCTAAAAAATTTAGAGATTCACTTCCATTTTTTGTCGGTGATGGTCGTATTATCAACTTCCCTTGTGAACAAGAGATACATGAGAATTTATTAGATTGAAGAATCTTCTGGCTCTTCAATTCATAACCACATAAATTTTCAATTATTTTTCGCATCATTATAGACCCGAGATGACCCAACCGGTCATGTCAAACTATAAATTATGCATAGTCCTTACTAGCTGAGTTAAACTCATTGCAGGTGATAGTGTTTATAGGGTTAAAAAATTTGTGACAAAAATATGCTATATCTTAATTAAGAAGAAGAAAAAGGGTTGTTATTAGAGTTCAATTTTGTTAATTGGTTTGTTGAAATTTGTGATAAAAAAGGAATCTGATTCACAAATGATTGAATGAGAAGGACAAGGACAGGAAAATAAGATAACCTGAAGTAAAGACAAACGAAGAAGAAGACAAGAGGAATAAAGCAACGCAACAATAATACGAACTACTGATCTAACGGATTTGAAGGTTTCACCATTTTCACATAAAACGTATACTCTAAGGGTTTTGTTACAGAGTTGCAAGTAGCTGTAAAAATAAATTTACTCACTCCATCTCTTATTATAGGACTACGTAGGGGTGTTTATGGAAATGTGATTTACTACGGTCACAAATTTACCGCGGTCGTGCAGTTGGAATCTCGATGATCGATAGATCTCGTTCAAATCTATACTCTATTTATTTTATACTAGCGAAAATACGAGCACTCACGTGTCCGTATTTTTTATCCTATACTAGCGAAAAGACGGGCACTCACGTGCCCGTATTTCCGCTCTTTTTATTGCGCTAATGTTTGAATATCATAAACGGTATTTTTTTTTATGAAATTTTGATTTTGATTAAAACTAAAAATATAAATGTTTGTTGCTTTCAAACTATAACAAATCAAACTAATCATGATTATTTATTTCAATGACACAAACAATATAACAAAAAAAATTAAATCCTTGTTTTCAACGACACCAGCAGCGATCTTTATTATAGAAAAAGTTGTTTGAGGGTATATTTTGGATAATGAAAAAGTAAGTATAAATATACTCATCTAATTTGTTATACTTTTTACATGTGTTATTTGTATTGAAAATTGAGAGCATTTTTTGAAAGAAAAGTCAGCCCTAAAGGGCTGAAAGTTGTAGTTTTCTTTATATATAGTATCTTTACTATATAGAAAGGCAAATGATAACATGTGCCCCACGGACATATGTTAGGAAGTTTAAAATAGAAATAATTTTCTTAAAACATTTCTGAATTGCCCACAATTTTTCAACGTCAGGTATTATAAATACAGAACTCCTACTAATTTTCATGATATATTTTAAGTGCCTCCATAGGATGGCCTGCTCTGCACTTCTTTTATCTAGTCATCAAGTCATGTCTCATCATTTCCCTCACATTAAAAAAAATATTATTTAAGACTGAGAATTTTGTCACCCTTCGCACGAATATAACGATTAATAATCTCAGAATGGCCACAAATTATATTTTTTGATGAAGGAAGTAATGTATACATAATTGGAAGGTGCATTAACTATCCCAACGTTTGGATAGTGTAAATAGTGGGTGCTTTGGCCTCGGAATGTCCACAAATTATATTTTTTGACGGAAGAAGTAATGTATACATAATTGAAAGGTGCATTAATTATCCAAATGTTTGCATAGTGTAAATAGTGGTTGCTTTGGTGTGTTTGTCTCAGAATGCCCACAATTTTTTTTTAATATGTATCGTAAAAAAAAAAAACGTTTCAAATTATAATTCATGGGCATTCTGAGACAAACACAACAAAGCAACCACTATTTATACTATCCAAACGTTTGGACAGTGAAAGCACCTTCCAATTATGTATAATTTGTGAGCATTCTGTCTCCATTGTGGATATTCTATCATATTCTTATGCGTTATCTTGAAATTAAATAAAGATATTCAGACTGTAGTGATTAAATGGATCAAGAAGGCGATAGACTTAAAGAAAACTAGGTACAATGAGGCGTGAGCTATAAGCATAGTCTGCGTACTTATTTTCAAAATTTTACTTTCTTGCTTTTTGAGGACTCTGTGCAATACCATCAAGTCATGTCCCATCATTTCCCTCATACTAAAAAGAAATTATTTGAAGGATGACAATTTTGTCGTCCTTCGCTCGAATATAACGATTAATTATCTCAGAATGCCCACAAATTATATTTTTTGACGGAGGAAGTAATGTATACATAATTGGAAGGTGCATTAACTATCCCAACATTTGGATAGTGTAAATAGTGGTTGCTTTGGTCGTTTATCTCATAATGCCCACAAATTATATTTTTTGATGGAGGAAGTAATGTATACATAATTGGAAGATGCATTAACTATCCAAACGTTTGGATAGTGTAAATAGTGGTTACTTTGATGTGTTTGTCTCGGAATGCCCACAAAATATTTTTTTTATTAATAGTCTAGAACAGTTGCCCCCCAAGTCGTTGATGTTGGAAACTGTTTTCATACTTGAGTGGGCAGAACAATTCTCCTCTATCTTTGATTCACGTGGAAAAGTAAGGGTATGAACTTTATGGAAAACTAATTTGTATGAACTCCCTTGAATATCAATGAAAGTCTAGTTTAATACATATTACTTTGTGTTTAATGTTGTTTGTATATTTATTATTGACTACTAGCACTAGCTTTATGAATATGCAAATTGATCTTAGAACTTGAATGACCATTTGCCCTGACATTTGACTCTCATCTAGGTAATATGTTTAACCTAAGTAATCAAGTTAGAGATAGATCATTATTAGCTTATGACTAATAGATTAACGGTCTGTTAAAACCTCCAATAGTCCTGAATTCACTGAAGAGATTAAGGGATTGTCGCTTGCGGAGAGAATTCTAAGTCAAGAGATTGAGTAGAATTATTGTCTTAATCTGTCGTTAAATTAGATGAACATTGCTTGAATCGGGAGTGCAAATTACCGTAGAGGAACATTAGAGGACTCGAAGGTCTTAATCATATTTTTCTAATAAATTTCTAAAACCAACTATTACCGTCTTTACTCAGTTTATGTTACAACAAACAACTAGCTGCCTAGGGAAACCTTGAATTTAATACATCTTTTTGATAATGAAATTGTTAAGTAGAAGTTAACAACGGTCCTCGTGGATACGAATTATTTATTACTTCTATAAATTTGGTACACTTACCAAATATCTATCAACGAACAAGAGATAATTACACAAACACCCATGCATATTTGCCTTCAACTACAGGAAAGATTGCAACTTTACTTTGCCAAAGATCCCATGTAAATCCAATGCCGTATTTTTAAAAACGCGATTATTTCTTTCCTTCGAGATAACCCAGACACAAGAAAGCCAAATTAACTTCAAGAAGGAATGTGTAAATCGCGGTAGACCCGCCAATGGATTAAACTGAAGAAAATGTTCAGGTAACACACCAAAGCCAACCGTAGAAATGCCTAGCCACTGCCAGACGAGAAACCACACACTGCCGAAGAAATTGCAACCTAAAAAGAGATGATCCACACTCTCCAATAAGCCACATCCTCCTTCACACATAGTGTCGTCTGGTTGAAGAACTCGCCGTCGTAGAAGATTATCTTTGGTTGGAAGTCTGTTGCGAAGAAGACACCAAGCAAACAAAGAGACCTTTAACGAAACTTGCATATGCCAGACATTATCAACCAGTCCCCTATCAATAGGTTCTTCTGTTGCCATGAGGAAATGATAAGCTCCTCACCACCCACCCCCTTTTTAAAATTTAGATTCAATAGAAGAAATTATACATGTGGAAGCCTTGAAGAAGGAAAGAAAGTAAATTAGAAGAGATGACATGACATACTTCAGCAGAATCAAACGACCCCTCAAAAAAAAAGTATTTGTTTTTCCAAGTCAATGGATAAGTAATTATACGATCAATCACAGGTTTTCAAAAACTTAACCGTTGAACATCCTCACCAATAAACAACTCCAAGGGTATTTAATTTCCATATAGTATCACAATACACGTTTAACGATGCTTTTGTTCCTTCTACAAAACGTTTAACGTTATTGATGTTAAAAAAACTGTAATAATGATGATTATTATAAACTTTTGTAGGAGTTTAGTTCGTTGTCACGTTTGAGTCAAACAATAAGTTAGCTGTCACTTTATTTTTTGAAGGAAAGTTAGCTGTCATTTTAATGAAGACTTAATTTGAACTCTAATTAAGAACCATATAAATATCGACCGGTTATTAGTATTAGGGGATAAAGCAAAGGTGAAGGTCCCCCAAAGAGCTCATCAAACAAATTAACAAAGGAACTCTGATGAAGCAAAGGTATCCCTATATATATGACTCAGCATTTTGCTTTTAGTGTAATATCTATGCCATTTTTATTTGCTTTTTCTCATTTTGTCCTTAAGAGGAAGTACCGGTAACACTCTTCTAACACACATTTTGAAAATTAATTATTCCTAACCCTCCATTTGTATCTAATAATAAGACTCTTTGTCACTCTTCAATCATATAAAGGAATTTTGTTTTGTAATTAATGTATATAATTTATAGTCTCTATCTCTAATACTATAAAATATTTTTTGATATATTTATTACTATTTTTTTAAATATATTCAATAATTAATATTATTCAATTTATCTTGGAATATAAAAATACAACTTCATATGTATTTATTCACCAATAAAAGTTTGTAATAATATACACTAATTTTCACTTTAGTTACACCACTATGCTGCTTCATCTTATGCTCTTTTTGAGACAGTTAAGTTACACTCTTTTTTGTGGGTGAAGGCAAAACATCCATCTTTTAGTTATTGTTATTATGATTGGTGAAAACATCTATTGTTTTGTATGGGCGTTCACCAGTAATTATTATGACTCTATAATCTTTAACCGGTGATTCACTCTTTGCACGCCTTGTGTATGGTGTATCATCGTTGTTATTAATATACATCATTTTTGCTTATGCAAAAAAAAAAAAAAATTACATCACTAACATTTTTTAATAAGCGTACAAAGTGTCATAGAGGCTTATTAAAAGGGACAGAAAGGTGTCCCGTGAGCATAGCTCAGTTGGTAGGACAATGCATTATTATATGTAAGGGTCGGGGTTCGAACCTCGGACACCCACTTATTCACCTTATAAGGTGAATTCTAACCACTAGGTTACCTGACAAAAAAAAGGGACAGAAAGGTACTCCTTCCGTCCTTTTTAATAAGATTATTTTACAAAAAATCATGGGTATTAAGAATTTTTTTTAAAATAATAAAGTTGTCTCAGATATGTGTGAATATTACTAAACTATCCTTAATTAAAGATACGTTTAAGATTGACTTTTCATGTACGAAGACAAATTGGTAGTATTAATAAGGATATATTTAAAAAAGAATAATAAATTCATCTAAGAATTTATATATGATCTTATATTAATGGACAATATTTTATAGTAGTAAATAGCCTTCTAATTAGGGACGGAGGAAGTACTAATTATAACATATTACATTTTGTGTACGGGTCATGCTAACTTGTGTCATAAGGGCACATTTTAAGGAACCCAAAAAGAGCAATTTTACATTAAAAAACATGATAGTTTAACTTTTAAGAAGTTGAATGCACAACTTTTGATACGTTATTTCTAAGGGTTAATAGTGTTTTATCCCCTGTAATATATGTCATTTTTGGTTTTGCCCCCTATAATTTTATTTTTTTAGATTCCGTCTTATAAAATAAAAATTCTTTGAAATACCTTCCGACTCATCTGATGTGCAGAATCTCTTATGTGGTGCTTATGTGGAAATTTTTTTAATTTTTATTTTTTTTGTCTAGCAACAAAAAAAATTATTTTCATAAAATTCACAACAAAAGCTCATGAATGCAATGCAACAGCTCATGAATGCTTACTGTGATTGAAACTCTCTTGATTTCAACTCAATAGCTTTTCTCTCTAATGGCCATCACATATTGCCACACCAAACACATGTTCCTTTCTAAATTAGTTATTGGTTTTTAAAAAGAATTATTTTCATGAATCTGTTCTTACCTTCCAAATCCCATTCCCAGATCTAAACTATGAATCTAACAAAATTCAGATTTGAACATCCATCAAAACTTCGTTTCTGATTGATCTACTGATTTCAATTTCGATTTTGTTCCAATTCAGTTTCAGCTTTCGATTTCATCTTCCAATTCATTTTCGATTTCAGATTTTAGGGTTTGGGTACTTTCAATTTCAAATTTTAGATTGGTGGGTGTGGGAGCTTGGCTTTTTGCCTTCTCTGTGTACTTTGTAGGAAAAGAAGAACAAAGAGCATTGTAAATAATTCTTAGAAAAATAATTTGCTACACAACCTCATTTGGTTTTCCTAACTTGTGAATGATATGTAAAAGGAAGGAGGTAGAAGAAATGAAGAATTTTTTCATACGCTGATTTTTTAAGTGTTTTTTAGTGAAATACAAAATCTTCTTTTAAAAAAAATTTAGTGGAAAAAATCTGGATTTGTGTTTGTTGATGATGATGTTCAATGGGAGAGATGAAGGATTGATGTTGATGATGAAGATCATAGGTTTTGTTTTCCAAAATCTAATTAGAATTTATTTATTTTAATTACATAATTACATGGAAAAAATAAAAAAGTTAATAATATACACAGTCATGTGCCACGTAAGCACCACATAAGAGATTTTGCATAGTTAAATGGGTCAATGGGTATTTCAAAGAATCTTTATTTTACAAGGACGAAATCTAAATTTATTTTTTTTACAGAGGGCAAAACCAAAAGTGACTTATATTACGTAGGGTAAAAACACTATTAACCCTTATTTCTATAATGAGTTCCTTAACATGTGCACTTGAGGGCACAAAGTAGCATTTGCTTACTATTATTTTTTATAATTTAACACCGCGGATGAGTTTAATTTAATCAATTTTATTACTATATTATATGTTCTAAAGATAATCAATCATTGTTATTTCCTACTATTATTTTTTATAAATCATATGTTATATTTTGTATAAAATATATTGTTTTACCATATTCGAGGTCTGTTATTGTGTTCAATTTTGAAAAGAAAAAAAATATGGATCTAGGAATTTGAAATATGACTTACATATATGAACTATTTTTCTTTTTTAAGAGTTATAATTAGGGACTTGTACTTGAAGTAAGCACAATTGGGATTCTCAACCATTTAGCTGAGTGATTAAGGTTTTGTCTCTGATTAGGTCATGCTTTGAGGATGATCTTCATGGAGTTATTTATAGTCTTTTAGGTTTGACTTCTCGTGACTTACTTCTTTTGCTAGATAGCCGATTCGTGGGCCTAAAGGTTCGGGATTGGCGTATCTGACTGAATATTGGACCTAATGTGTCAAGATTTGAGTGATAAGGAAAGGCGGCGCCCTTGATTGAGATCGGTGCCCTTGTCAAGGGCTAGCTGGTCCTTTCCTTTTCCTCGGCGGTCCAGGACCTAAGTAATAATTTATCGACACAATTTGTATTTGTTTTTTTGGATTTTGCTAACCAGTGCCATAAGTGTAATGGTTAAGGATGTCAAAAATAGAAAATTTTCATTAAAAACAACAATTTTTCTTTCATAAAGTTAAACATTCCACTTTTCACCAATTTCCAATGCACAATTTCTATATCAGTGCCCTTAGGGCACGGGCACTAGTTAACATTTCCTCTTTTTTTTTACGATTATTAACGCAATATAGTTTTGAATTGTTGTTTCTGATTTACACTTCTCTATATATTTTGATTAGTTGACTTTTATTCTTTCTTTTTGCCTTTCTTGAACGTATAGGTTGGATGGTAAGGTAGCAATCATCACTGGGGCAGCCAGTGGGATTGGGGAAGAGGCAGTGAAGTTGTTTGTTGAAAATGGAGCATTTGTTGTTGCAATAGACATTCAAGATGAATTAGGTCATCAAGTTGTTGCTTCAATAGGCTCAGATAAAGTGACATACCATCATTGTGATGTAAGGGATGAAAAACAGGTTGAAGAAACTATCAATTTCACTTTGGAAAAACATGGTCAACTTGATATCATGTTCAGCAATGCCGGAATATTAGGCTCTTATTTGGGCATACTCGAATTCGATCTGAATGAATTTAAGAACACAATGGATATCAATGTTGTTGGTTCAGCTGCTACAATTAAGCACGCTGCTCGTGCTATGGTTGCCAAAAATGTTCGTGGATCGATCATATGCACAACAAGTGTGGCAGCTTCTACCGGTGGAGCTGGTCCTAGTGGTTATACTGCATCAAAACATGCTCTTTTGGGACTGGTAAGAGCAGCATGTAGTGAACTTGGTGGCTATGGAATAAGAGTTAATAGTGTCTCCCCTTTCGGAGTTGCTACACCCCTTTCGTGTGCACCTTTCAATTTAGAGCCTGAAGTTGTGGAAGCGATCGTAAGTTCTCAAGCTAATCTGAAGGGTGTTGTGTTGAAAGCTAAGCATATAGCAGAAGCAGCTTTGTTCCTTGCTTCTGATGAAGCTGCTTACATCAGTGGTCATAATTTGGTGGTTGATGGTGGCTTCTTGGTTGTTCATAGTATCCCTACTGCCATGCCTCCTAACATGTAGACCAAATGGTGTTAAATGTTCAACGTAAACCCACTTGGGTTGGCCTAGTGGCATTGGCTTGGGACCTGGGAGTGTGCTCCTACTCAAGGTCTCAGGTTTGATTCTCACCCGTGTCAATTTGGGTGGGCTAATTTAGCTTCTTCAAAAAAAAATAAAAATGGATGTTCAATGTAGGGGTCTTATGTTAAAGATCTTACCAATGAAAATTAATGGATTTACAACTTAAAATATACAACTAACTTTAATGGTGAGGTCTATAACATAGTACTCTTGCTCAATTTGCTTTCTACGTTTGTTTATCACTTGTGTGCTTTCTACGTTAATGGTGAGATCTTGTTTTTCTCGTTCCCTATTCGTGTCCCCCATTTTACTTGTTATGCAAGTTTGCATTTATCTAATGAATAATGATTCTTATGCAACGTTCCACGTCTAAAATAAATTTATGATTGTTATAAAGTTCGAACAGGTGTGTTTATTGTACAATTTGAATTGATTGTGAGAAAAAAAATTATCTGATCAAACTATTCGTAACAAAACTATAAAAATATTATTACGAGAAATCAAGAAATTAATGTGTTTGATATCGTGAAGACGACATTTATCAAGTGTACAAAATCGTGTAAGTAATAAAGTAGTAAGCAGATATTGTCTTTCCACATGAATTGTTGTTCAACCAGGGGCGGATGTAGATAGACGCTATGTGGGGTTAAAGCCCCACATGTCTTTTCCTTCTTTTTTTTGTTATAATAGAAATAACATAAAGTGTTTCACATTTGAGTCCTGCAAAGTCATTTGCATCCTTTGATGTGAAGAAATTATTGAAAATGACTGAGTTTTATCCAAATGATTTTATAGAAGTGCTGGAAGTGGGGTTACGCCATCCACTTAAGAATTATGTTATAAATGTTCGATCTGACCTAAAATTTGCTAAGTTGAAAGGGCTTTAAGATCTTTGTGCAAAACTTGTAGAAACAAATAAGTGCAACAAATTTTCTATGGTTTATAAACTTTTGAAGTTGGCTTTGCTCTTACCGGTAGCAACCGCAAGTGTTAAACGTGTTTTTTCACCTATGAAAGTTGTGAAGAGTAACCTATGTAACAAAATGTATGATCAGTGCCTAAATGACCGTATTGTAACTTATATTGAAAGATAAGATCTTTTAACAATAAGCAATGATGTTATTTTAACTCATTTTCAACAAATGAATATGAGACGATTTTCATTGTAATGTATTGTATCAAACAATGTTGTTTCATATTTTTAATATAGTCTGCATTATTGTTTCTTTGAAATTTTAACCCCACATATACCAAAAGTCTGGATCAGCCCCTGTGTTCAACTCAACAATTGAAGTTTATAAACAATAAATCACGAGGTTTTCATAAAAGTTGCCGAGTCATTCTCACTATCATTGTAACTATTGTGAATTAATTGAGAATAATATTACTCTCATTACTCGCTCAGTAGTTGCCCTAATTCTTCGGAATCATATTTATTTGATCACGTTCTCATTATTATTAAGTGAATTCCACGTTTCCAACTAGCCATATCGTGTATAAAATTGCCACCTGATATCGTGTATAAAACAAAAATACTGTTTTTAATCACATGCCATGGTTTCTATCCAAAAATAAATAAATATTAATCACATGGCATCAAGCTTTTGTTCTAGTCGGTAAAGCTTTAGGTTTGTTTAATACTATAGAATGGTTAAGTTATATGCATATGAATAATATTGACTTTGTGCTATATTCCAAAATAACCAATGATGTTTTTCACTCCAACAGACAAGATGCCTCGGATTTTGGTCATATCATTTTGGGGTGTCAGAGACTCTCTTATTCACAGTTCACAAACTTTCAGACGGAGTTCAACAGACGACAAGTAAATGCGGTAATTTATGCTTTAATTGGAGAAGTCGTGTTATCAACTAACCCCACCATTTATTTTGATATCCTTCATTGTATTACTAATATTTTTATTTATCTCAAAGACAAGTTGGCTACATGGAAAGGTTCACTTCTATTAGTTAATTTTATCGACTAGCCACTACCTTTCGATTTTTTTTATATTTTTGGCTAAATTAATCCAATGGTCCCTCAACTAATTTCCAGTTTTCATTTTAATCTCATAAGTCTTAAAATCATCAATTTGGTCCCTCAACTGTTGCTTCGTTAGTCAATTTGGTCTCCACCGTTAGTTTTTTAATGTTTAAAATTTTTGATTTGATTTTAACCATTTGATTGAATATCCATTGTATCTATAGTGAACCATCAACACCTAATTTTTTTTTCAATTTTCATCATCTTCTCTCTTCTTCTTCCTCAAATCTACATCAACCTTCATCAACCTAATTTTTTTTTCCAGAAACAAAAAAACAAACATCATCAATATAATCATCTCATCATCAAAATTCACCACCCAATCTAATCACAAAATATAGATCTGAATTTTTCATTTCTTATTGTAGAATAAAAAAAAAAAACATGACTAATTTCTGGAAACAAATAATCATCATCCTTCACAACGCTCCAATCATATCTTCATAAGCTGTTTCAAGAACAATCCCCATAGGTGCAAGCTCATCCAACACTTTACAAGCCCTTGCAACCTTCCCCGAAAGACACAATCCAATCGAAAGAGCCCTGAAATAGGCAACGTTCGTCATTATCCCTTTGACCGCCTCTTCATTCCTATGCACCGTAAAAAGCTCACTTATAAGTTGGCTACTAGCACCATAGACATTTATGGTTAAAGTTAACGGTTAGGGACTTTTTTGAATAACGGAGCAAACGTTGAGGGACCAAATTGATGATTTTAAAACTTTTGGGACCAAAATGAAAACTAGAAATTAGTTGAGGGACCATTGGATTAATTTAGCCTATTTTTTTGTCAAGTAGGCTAGCGGTTAGAGAAATTCACCTTAAAGATGAATAAATGGGATGTCTGGAGTTCGAATCCCGACTCTTACATATAATATGAATTATCTCTTACCAAGTGAGTTAGGCTCACGGGGACCACTACCTTTCACTTTTATTGGATAGTTTATATAATTTCATTCTCACATTAATTTATTGCAGGTAAAATGTGGTGCTTTTGTAGATTGATATACTAGCCTAGCTCTTACTTGTATGGGAAAAGGGTTGTAGGTCCAATCACACCATTAATCTTACAGTTGAGAGAAGAACTTTACACTGGGAGGAGATTGTCTCCAGTTTTAACTCTCTCATGTGTAATCTAAGCCCTCCACTAAATAGGTGAGAGAATGTGTTTGTAATAATAAAAAAGGAGAGAGAGTGTAATTAAAGGTGGATTGTTAGGCACTGGAAAAAACAGGAGAGAACTCCACTGGAGAGGATCCACTCCCCTCTTCACTCAGCCTTGCGAAAATTTTAATTGGAAAAAAGAAGGCCATCAATGTGCAAAGGTGAGATACATTACCATTAAAAATAATCATATTATGTATCACCGAGTGATAATAATTACTAATGTTCCTCTAAAAAAAATTACTAATGGTCTATTTACATTCTATGTATTGTATAGGAAGATCTTTATTATCCCCATACTTTGATACAAGATCTAATATGGGAAGTTTATACATGGTTGTTTAGCCACTTAACAAGAGGCCAAAAAGATGAGTGAGAGGCTAGAGAGAGAAACTATGGGGGGGGTGTGGGCCCATTCGGACAAAAGTGAGTGTTGGTACCAAAGGAAAGGCTCCGGTGGAGGGTGGTAAGGCAGCTCCGATCAGCTTCCACCACCTTGACAACTCCACCATACCTCTTTTCTTTACCAATATCCCTGAAGAGGCAGAAACTACTGATTTGTGGAGATGTTTTGCACAATTTGGGTTTGTGGCTGAGGTGTTCATTCCAAAAAAGCTGGATAAATGGGGGCATAGATTTGGTTTTGTGAAATTCCAAGAGGTCCAGAATGAGGAGGCACTCGATGCTAGATTGGAGGAGGTTTGGTTATGGAATACTCGACTGAAAGTGAATCGGGAGAGCTTCAGTAGGGAGGCCAACAAGGCAGAGGAGGGGAAGAAGAAACCGGTGGGAGGAATTGGTGGTGTTGGACCGTCTGTGCCTGTTACTACTCATAAAACATTCAAAGCTGCACTTTCAAAGGCTCCGAATCCAGGTTCATGGAAGGGTGAGCTAAAGTCATATTTGGAGGTTACTCCATCTGAGGATATGATGCAGAAACTGGAATGGTGCTATGTGGGAGAGTTGGTAAAGGAGTTGGATGCATCATCGGTCCAAATGAGGCTGGTTATGAAGGGTATTTCGAAGGTGAAGGTGACTGGGGATGGGGGCAGGTTTGGTGCTTCTGGAACTTGAAGATCAGGGGGATATAGGAAGGTTAAAACAGAATCATCATTTGAGGTGGAATTCTATGTTCAAAAATGTCAAAAGATGGTCACCACAAAAGGTTGTAGTGAGGAGGACGGTATGGTTGAACGTTTTTGGCATCCCCTTTAATGCTTGGGATGAACCACTGTTCAAGCTTTTAGGTTCTAACTTTAAAGCTTTTCAGGATTTTCATGAGGAAACTATAGAAAGGAGAAGATTTGATTTGGCCAGAATCAAAGTAATCACTGAAAGGAAATAAATTATAGATGAAAATATTATTTTGATGGTCGTGGGAATGGAGTACTGTTTATGGGTGGTTCTCAGTGGGGGGTGGCGGCGGGAGGAAGAAAGGGGAAGGAGGAGGCCAGATCAGTGGGGTCACGTGATGGGATGTTGGTTCATGGGGATGGGGTGAATTTTCAGAAGAGGACAATGCTAGTCTTAGGTTTTTGGAGTCAGACCTGCTGTTGAAAGAGAAGGGAAATGTTATACTGAGGTATGCAGAGGAGACTGGGGTGCAAAAGGGGGAGCAGGAGGTTTGGTGTCAGCTGGATCAGTGTCCAAGTCCCTATAAAGTGGATATTAGTATGAATTGTCAAATGATAAGGGGACAAGTGGAGGGTGTGGGGAAGATTTTTGATGTGAGAGAAGAGGAGGTTGACATGTGTATCAGAAAGGAAGGTGACTTTTCTTCTTTCAAGCCTGTTGATTCGGCGGATAGCTCGTTTGTCGGAGAAACAGGAGAACACACACCTCAAGCAACTACCCAAGCAAGCTAAAAGAGCACTCCTGCACGCTGTCTACCCATTCATACAAATACGTAGGCGGTCAAACACCACTGGGGGTTAGCTTCACATCATTCATAATCAAACATAAACAATTTGAAGATATATACATTGAACTAAACTTCAATCAATTGCACAACGGATAATTTAACTTCAAAATTATTCATCAACACAAACAAGTTCACAACATCACCATCATGCAGTTTACCAATCACATTCATTCACCAAACACATATACAAATAAGACTCATGAAAGGACGTATAATGCACCTATACATGATTCTTATATGCATGCAGTAACATCACCAACAAGGTCGTTACCTTTGATACAACAAAAACATCATAATCGTCATCATTTCGGATATAAAAAATCCATCACCATCAGTCATGTATGCATGAGCATATGACTCAACAATAATGCATATGTTCACACAAACAATTCACCACATCATCACCAATATTTAGCATATATGCATTCACCAACATCGACTACATCATATAATTCAACAACTTCATACAATTTCTCACAATCCAAGTAAAGGAGAAAATACATCACACTATGATAAACATCATATTCAACACCTATCAATAATTCATACATCTTCCTATAATCATATAAAGCTATTCACAAAAGATTTGCAAAGTATTCGGCCTTAAAGATCATTTTCGACAAAGTTCGTCTATCATTTTACAACTTTATAACAATTGAGACAATTGAACCAAAACCAAGTAAACAAACTCTAGTGCCTTAAATATGTACACACTTAGATCACATATGAGTGCAGTTGAGTATACATGTGCGTTTTACCGGCCAACTACGACAAAATCATCAAAATCACAAAGTTCGTCTCTCTTTATCACTTTTCCAAAAGAATTCCATTTTCAAAGCAAAACAAGTTAAAACTCAATGAAACCAATCACAACCATTTTTAGAAATCATATAATCAGTATACAACCTTAACCCTACTCCATTTCCTTGA
>Ga0228710_1002542_pt1 | contig 28796 bp, 18 predicted proteins | sample MedpolnodulmetaG_FD_177995 | JGI IMG/M metagenome (GOLD analysis project Ga0228710, IMG submission 177995) | Root nodule microbial communities from Medicago polymorpha collected in Santa Monica, California, United States - pink nodules | ecosystem: Host-associated > Plants > Roots > Nodule... | reverse complement strand
AGAAAACAACCACTTCTCCGTGTTTTCCCTTTTCTACTTTTTTTCTCCATTTTAAAAACTCAAAACTAAAAATAGAAAAGCAAAACCCATTTTATCTCTTTCCCTTTTTTAGTTCCCAAAACTAAAAAACCCAAAACACTTTTCAAAAATTATATTTTAAAAATAGGTAATCAAACAAGTTTTAAATTTTAAAATTTTTAAAAACTAAAAAAATGTTTTTAAAAAGTGTTTCAAACAGGCCCTTAGAAATTGAGTTCACAATTTTAACCATTAACTTTTTCATCAATCATCAGTTGGGGTTACTTACTCTTCATTCTCTAGATTAACTCTCTCACTTTAGAGTAGTATAAACCAACTATTTTACATGTTGTTCAATCCTTATATAACTGTTTGTTTGTGGCGTTTACACTCTGGCTCATATTCTATAGGAATGAAAGTGAGGATGTAAAGAAAATAATCGAACTTGTTACTCATCAAATTAATCTCTATTTGAAGAAAAACTCATAAAATTAAACCATAAATCAGCCAGTTTAGCAATTTGAAAAACTCATAAAATTAATCTCTATTTGAAGAACTCATAAACTCTATTTGATGAACTCATAAAATTAATCTCTATTCTAGCATTTAGCAATTTTAAAATTCAACAAAGATCAGCGAATTTCATGAAAGGAAGCAAAAGAAATCAACGAAAGAGAGGTTATTTACCTAACAGAGGAACAGTGTCAGAAATCGAATCAGTTGAAAGATACGGTCGGAGGAAACATTTGAGTAATGGATCGGTCGCGTTTGAACTATTAAGGAAGAAGAAGAAGGAAACACTGATGGTGAGGAAAGGAACGCGTTGGTATCGTATCCGAGAAAGAGTATAAATTTTTGGGATTTACTTTTCCCACCACCTGGTTTCCTGGCGCCCTATTTTTTTCCAAAAATTCCGTTGAGTTTTTGGATTTTATAATCCGAAATGGTATTTTCTTTTGTTAAAGGGTGAAAAAATGAGTAACGGAATTTCCGGATTTTGTAATCCGGAAACTTCAAAAAATAGGGCGTGTTACATGATGTTTCCGAATTACATAATCCGGAAACCCTAAACACCTTTTTTCAAGGTAAAACAGTTCGGATTATATAATCCGAACTATATCAGCACAAATTTTAAACATGTTTGTAACATGAACAGTCATTTTATGGACAATATTAATCTTCCTAACTCTCATCTTTCTGTTTTGGGTCATTGTTACCTGTTCTTAGTCAAAAATCGGGTTTTCGGGCAACTTGATCAGATTGCTCCGAAACTTCCCCAGAAAATCAGAAAAAAAATTCAAGGATCATGACTCCCTAAGAAGAAAATTCTACTGGACTCCGCCCCTCAAAATCCAAAATTTCATCGTTTAGACCCATTTTTAATTTTTTTTAATTTTTCATATTCTCAGAAAAATCCGAAAAAATTTGCATTAGTTTTATTTGATTTTTAGAATTTTTTGGTGCTATTTTTATGATTTTATTTGACAGGTTTTTAGCATTTTTTACTTAGTTTTTTTGTTGTTTTTAAAAGCAAAACTCAAAACTGCTGAAATGTGAGAGAGTTTGATGGCTGATTATACATAAGAATTATCCGGATTATAAAATCCGAAATAGTAAACATGAATTCGGATTTTAAAAATCCGGAATGCACAAGGGCATTTTTAAAAATTTTACAAGACGCGGGAGAAGGCCATAGGGTGGGAAAAGTAATTCCCTAATTTTTTTTTTGTGGGGGTATTTGGCTATAATTTTTTTTTGAGACCCATACTCTAGAGAGACCCAGTTCTATAGAGCTGCTTGCCAACCCAGGGTCCGACCTGCTCATTATTCAAACTAGAGTCTTCCAAACAACTAACTTTTGATTCATAATTAACAGGCCAAATACTTTTTTTTTCTTTTATGTTTGAAAAAATATTAGGTTAGTCCTTTAAATTTTTTACGTTTTAAATAGGTCCTTATTACCCTTTTAAGAACCTATTTCAAACTTAAAAACTTAAAAAACTTTAAATAAGTGCATTAAACTAACAACTTAAAAGACCTATGTGAAACTTTAAAAAACTTAAAGGACTTATTTAAAACTTAACGAACTTAAAGAACTACCAGTATAATTTTGTCAAACTGTTTAATTAATATTGACAATCAAATAAATTTAATTATTTAAATTATAGTAACATGATAGTTGGGACTTGGGATAATTTGGACATCTTTTGCGATTTCAATTACTATCAAACTACACATATACAAGATTGATTTTAAAGTGCCAATCTAATCTAATAATCTTTTAAAAGTAAGTTAGACTTCAAATAAATTTTAAGACATGTGATCTTCTTTATTTAGATATAAGACATTGTTGTTTATAAATCTAATGAAAAATAATTTTGTATAGACAAATCTAAAATGAGAGTTTAGTTTCTCTGTTCTGTTTCTAATTTTATAAGTTTTTGGTTGTTCTCTGTTTTAACATGTATAATTGATAATGTTGCTAATTACTAACTATGTCTTTATTTTATTTTAAGGTTCAACCTCAACATTTTGGGAGGGTGATTTGAGGTTACTCATATTCACGGTAGTGATTTTCGAGTTTGGATTTGCTCCAATGCATACCTGCTCCAGTTTCCTAGTTAAAATTGAACGGATGAGAATAAAAAGCCTAAAATAAGCCTTTTACTGTTCCTCTTCTGCAAAAATATATCCACATCGAGTCTGATGATCCTCCTCCACCCAAGTTCTGCCTCTACGTCGGAGCTCCGATCTCTACTCGAATTCAAAGAAGCATAACCATAGATCCATACACTCGAGTTCTAGCAACAAAGCATAAACTCATGGAAACCTTCCATCAACAACGCTATGGGTAGGAATTTTTTGCGACGAACTCACCGGAACAGCAACTTTGAATTTCAGTAGCGTGTTGCTATCAAGTATAAAAAAGATTCTGGAGAGGAGGGAACCACTGAGAAGTGAAAGATTTTTATTTTGATGTTGAGAATGAGGAGAGATATCTGAACATACAAGACTGATGGGTGATCGGAGTGGGAGGGAGGTTAGAGGTGGTCGTGAGAGAGAAGGGGCCAAAGTAATAGGATGGGAGGAGAAGAATTTTGTTTCACCAAAAACAAAAATGAAGAAGAAGAGGAACAGGGGAAAACTAATTTTCTTTTTTTAATCTTGACAATTGAAACTTATTATGCCACGTGTCACTCATCAATTAAACTAACTGGGAAACTGGAGCAGGTATGCACTGGAGCAGATCCAAACTCGTGATTTTCACCTTTAGGTGTACCGTATATATACGCTACCTTATATTTATTTTTTAAAAATTTTAAATAAGACATTGTTCTTTAAATAAAAATACATCTTTATTTTTTAACGGGCCTCATTTCACTTTAGAACCAAACCTCTAGATTCGTAGGAACGGATCTGGGATCTGATTATGAGCATGGATGGAAACCATTTGGAAGCAACGTGACATGCGTGTTTCATAACGTTTCTTTTAGGGAATTTTACAACAACAAAAATGAGATAATGGTTAATATCCAGCTTTTGCAAGTAGTTCAAAAGATGCAAAGTAGAAAATGATAGTAAAAAATACTTGTTAATAGAAACCACCGAAAACAGTCCAATTACAGGGATAAAAAGATGTAAAAATATAATTTTTTAAGCCGAATACAATTTTTTAAGCTGATAACAAATTTTTAGTATGATAGTTTAATTTCATCAGTGACGATTTGATGGTAAAAAAAATTCATATTTAATATGAATTTTTAAAATAAATATGAATTTTTATTTTTTAGCATACGAAAATTCATATTAAATAAAAAACAAGAGAAGTTTGAAAAATAAAAAACATCAGTCAATCCTCAAACAAACGCTACCACCACATATGGTAACCAAAAGAAAAGCACACATTTCTTAAAAAATTTCATTTAAGAATATGAAGACTACACATAAATTTACTTAAAAGTAGGGATGAAAAGTAGTAATAGAAAACTTTTGGAGGACTTAAATCGAAGGAAAATTTTAAAGGCACTAAAATGAAAAATTGATTTATTTATAGAGACAAAAACATAATTATCCCATAAATATTTGTCTTACATAAATATTAAAGTACATTTTTTTTTCGACAAATAAATATTAAAGTACATGTGACACTATAAATTGCTAATAATCATTAATTATTTAATACCCATCATCATGAATAGTACATTTTTTTATAAAGATGAATAGTACACCTATTCACTCCTTAATTTGTTTATTGATGATCCCCAATACACTTAGTTCAAAACAAATTGGAATTGATCATTTAAATTTTAAATAGTGCCATTCATTCTTGTTGATTAAATAAGGAAATAATGTATCATGTAATCGATTCGAATTATATGACAATAATTATTTACATCATTCATGTCTTCCACCTTTCTTTGTGACAAAGGAAACATTTTTTTAAAGATAAAGAAAAAAAATTTAACATGTAAGTCGTTTCAATTATAACCATCACCTTTTAATTTGTAAGCCAATTAGATTTCAACAAGTGTCTTTTTTTAGGGAACATGTGTCAACTTTTGACATATGTATAACTTGATAATTATTTGGGATTTATATTTTCCTACCCTATGCATTTCCTAGCGCGTCTTATTTTTTTTCAATTTTACTTCTGATCCCGATTATGTTTTCCGCAATGGATTGTTAGAATTTTGCAGATTAATTCGGATAATAAAATTCAGAAAGGTCTTTTACCAGAATTTTAAGCTTTGAAATTCGTAAAATAAATGCAAATAAACATATAAACCAGAAATAAAAAAGACAAAAAGATAAAAACAACTCATGTTATTAATATATGAACAATACATTGCAATAATGTTGAAACTTTTTAAGCTTATTACATAAGAACCTAAATCTATTTCTAATCTCCTAAGAGTCTAATTCTAATCTCCTAAGAACCAGGGGAGGAGGGAAGAGGAGGGCGGGAAGAAGAAAACAATGTCCTTGAGGGAGGTAGGGGGTGCTCAAACTTACGCCTAGACAGGCCAAGCAAAGAACCATACTGACCCACATGACCCCCAGATGAACCGCACTTCTTTGCAGTGCGGTTCCATCCTCATTGACCGTTCATACAAAACCTGAAAGTTTTCAACGAGGCCCTTATCTATGAAAGGCCAACGATGAAAAACCATGGTTGTAGAAGGAAGAAGAGGAGGAAGAGAGGGTGGGAGAGGATGGTGTGAGAAATGGTGGGGTTTGGAAGGTTATTTATAGGGAGGGTGGGTCAAAAAACGGTTGGGAGGTCATAAATGCAGTCAAAAAATGTGGTAAAACACGTTTTTTTTTTTTACTTGACCACCGACAAACATGTGGTGCAAACCATGGGCCATGACACTAATGCAGTCCGGAAAATACAATCCGGAATGCAGCTGTTTTTTCTGGAATATATATTCTGGATTAATACGATACTGGTGAACGAGAGAAAAGTTGGCACTTCTTGTAGGGTTAAAGAAGTTTCAAAATGTATAATCCGGAAAGCTTCAGCATTGGATTCTTTTGTGTGGAGCCATTAATGTAGGTTTGGACGGTTACAACCACTAACACGTTTTCATTGACTGTATGAATGACCTAGGACTTGTTTTAGGTTATAAATAGGCTTCCATCTTCAACAAATACCTTCATTCTTCACTTCACCTCTTTTCTTTCATTTTCTTCAAAAAAAATTTGTTTTTTAGGGGTGTCGGTGGTGTCATGGTCATTGTTGACCGTTCATATGAACCCAGCAATTGCATTGCAGCTTGTATGGGGTTCATATAACGGTCAACAGAGACCCTTTACATCAAAGAAAGACACAAAAAAGCACATAACATCTGGTCTGGAATTCGTTTTCCGGATAGCACTAACAATCTGTTCCGGATTATATAATTTGGACCAGGGGTATTTTTAGAAATTTTGCAGGGTGCGCGAGAAGCCAACAAGATGGGAAAAGTAAATCCCTAATTATTTTTAAGTGTAAATAAACGCTCCAGCCTTACATTATTGGCTGGTCCTTGAGTGTTGAGATTATTATGCAACATAAATGAAAGAGTTGATTATGAAAAAAGAGAAGTATTTTTGACTAAAATTGTGTGTTTAGTTATCATTATTGTTAAGAAAAAACGATAGTATAAATACGAGTTTCTTTGATGTACTTATAGATGTCAATTGGAACATGTAAAAAATTAGTTGAAATCAATAAATAAAAATTTTATTCATTGATTGATATAGTGCTAGGACTTGTGATGATGCTTCGTGTGTCAACAACAACCACAAACGTGCAATTTTAGAAATGAAAATTACAAAAATTGGATGAAAGATATTCAATATAAAATTTCTGAAATTTTATATTGAATGAGATTTGATGAAATATTTACCTCAGAAATAATAAGTGGTGATTTTAACTATTTAAAACAACGATGGACACAAACACAACTTCATAAGTAAAAGTTAATTCTTTTTCTATTTGTTTGATAATATTAGTTAACTTTGGATATATCTTAAAATTTCTTGTGTAGATTGAACATTTAAAAATTTATTTTTTATTTACTAAATTAATACTTTTAAACTTGTTCCTTGCTCCAACCTTACCATGAGGCATGATAGTTATACAGATATGTGTTATTCTAAATTGCACACACTGATATAATAAGTGAACTCCCATATACTGAAATAATATAACCAAGTGTTCAAACTTCAAACATTTTTTGTGTAATTGTGTTTGTTTAGAAGACTCTTGCTTTTGAGATTGAGCATAGGAAGACTCTTGCGTTTGTGCTTGAGCATAGGAAACCTCTTGCTTTTGTGCTTGAGTAGTTTGAAGTCTCTTGCTTTTGTGCGTGAATAAATTTTAATCAGATATTGATTTTAAAAAATAAAAAAATAAAAAAAAAAATAATATAACCAAAAGCAATAATAATTCCAGAAACTCATATATTAATTAACTAATTGTTCACAACATATCAAGTTGAATGACTTTGTTGTAGCCTGATTAAAGAGTAATAAGTCCCATTTGATCTTTCATTCAGTAACTGTGAATGAGAACCTTGTTCAACCACCTTTCCATTTTTAATCACAGCTATGGAATCAACACTTTGTATTGTTGACAAACGGTGAGCTATAACTACACATGTTCTTCCAACCATCATTTTCTCCAATGCTTCTTGTACAAGATTCTCTGATACACTGTCAAGAGCACTTGTTGCTTCATCTAACAGAAGTATTGATGGATTCTTCAACATTGCTCTAGCTATTGCTATTCTTTGCTTCTGTCCTCCTGATAGCTGCACTCCTCTTTCTCCACAGTATGTATCATACCCTTCTCTCATTCCACTGCATCACACAAGTTTTTATTACTAACTTTTCTTTTCTATGAACTTATTTTTCAGTCACCATAAAATAAATCATAGTTCAACTTTAGTCTTAATAGTTTTGGCATTTTATAGATTAAAGAGATTAGAAAGTGTACCTTATAAAGTCATGAGCATTTGCAAGACGTGCGGCTTTTCTTATTTCAGCCTCTGATGCATTTTCCTTCCCATAAACAATGTTGTCGCGTATGGTTCCAGCAAAGAGGGTGGGCTCTTGACTCACCAATGCAATATGTGATCTCAAACTTTTCAAATGAAGTTCCTTGATGTCACAATTGTCTATGAATATGGATCCCTTAATAGGGTCATAAAATCTTTCAATTAAACCAATTATGGTGGATTTTCCTGAACCACTTTGTCCTACTAAGGCTACTGTTTTGCCAGCTTCAATCTCAAGACTAAGACCCTTGAGAATCATTTGGTCTGGCCTTGCAGGATATGAGAAAAACACATCTTTCAGTTTTATAACACCCTTCATACTCTTTTTGAACTTTCTGTGTCTAGTATCTTCAGGTTCAATCTGAGTTTTCCTATCCAGTATTGCAAATACTGAACTAATGGCTTTTCCACTTTTCGCTATGTCAGAAGTCATGCTTCCTGTATCAGCAATTTGTCTACCAGTTCCCATCAAAATGAGGAAAACTTGCAAGAGTTGCTTTGATTCGACTTGTTTACGATTTAATAATATGCCTCCATACCAAAAAGTCAAAGCTATAGATGCTGTTGTTATGAACTGTGACATAGACAATATGGAACCTGAAATCCATGATTGCTTGATACTTTCCATCTTAGGGCCATCCATAGCAGTTTTGAACAAATTTAGTATCCTTTTCTCAGATGAGAATGCGGCAATAGTCCTGTGGTTGGTAGTAGCTTCCATTGCTAACTGACTAGCATCTCTTTGAGCATTTTTTGCCTTTCCTGACATACTCTTCATGAGAACGGTTTTTGAATAGAGACATGAAATGATCAAAGGCTGCATAGCGATCATGACAATAGCTACCCTCCATGTAACAATTAAACCAAGTACAAAAGCCAGCAATGCAGTAACAGAGACTTGAACTAACAACGACATTCTTTCTGCAACGAGGGATCGAACCAAGTTAGCTTCAGTCGCCAAACGTGCACAGATTGCTGCACTTGTGTTCTCCTCTTGATCAAACCATCCTATCTCAAAGGTTAACACTTTCTCGAGCAAATTCTCCCGCACCCTTTTCAGCAAACGCTCTCCCATGATGGAAAAATTGTGATGTTGAATGAGGCCTGAGACGAAGTTCACAGCCGATATGCAGCAGAAGATGATTGAGTACAACCTGATTTGTGATTTGATCCGAGCATTATCATCTATGAAATAGACAGAAGCAACTATTCCTAAGCAATAGGAATAAAATGGTTGGCATATTCCGGAGCCAATGGCACCTAAACATCCAAACAAAGCATGCTTCCATTCAGGAGCATTCATTTGTAGCAAACGCCAGTGAGAGATGTTTGATTTGTAAGGTTTCTCCGAGTTTTCACTGCTGTAGTCATCATCAAAGCTAGAGCCGATAACACTGATTGAATATATGGGACTAAATGGTTGTGCAGGGCTAAATGCATGATGAATTGGAGTACTTTTCCGGCTTGAATTTGAACTTGTTATTAGATTTTCCATTGCATGAGGGCTCTTGTTTATTTCATGATGTGCATTTTCATTTTGACTTGTTTGTTGCAAATGTAGCATTTTGGTGTAGACCCCACCTTGTCCATTGTTTAGTTGGAGTAGCTCATTGTGAGAACCACTTTCCACCACTTTTCCTGATTGAAGAACTACTATTGAATCTGCCTTACGAATCGTAGAAAGGCGATGAGCGATGATGATTGTTGTTCTACCTCTAGAAGCCAAGTCAAGTGCATCTTGTACTACTCTTTCAGATTGTGAATCCAAAGCACTGGTGGCTTCATCAAGTAGTAGGATTTTAGGATCTCTTATTAAAGCCCTTGCAATAGCAATCCTTTGTTTTTGTCCTCCAGACAATTGAGCTCCTAGTTGTCCTACCTGAACAACAAAGTATAATTTTCTAAGCTACAAAAGTATGATATGTTTAGAGCAGCAACCCGGTTCAAATGAGTAACGAAACAATAAACGCAAACAATGAACATGCAATGTGTCGTAACGAAGTTTGGCCAATACTGCCTATATCTCTGATTGCAGAGGGCTACTCTTTATCAGTGGATGATCGGGGTAGCAGGTACAATATATGATGTCCCTGGGATTGCAGCCAGGGATCGTCAACAAATTAAAGTTTACAGTATACAACTTGTATTTAAATACTACAGTCGAGAGACCTTGCCCACTTATCAGTAACTATGAGTCGTACTCAACAGTTGTCATGCGTATTTAAAATAAAAAGTGAAAAACAAAGATAGCTAGTGTGAATGGAATGAGATAGGACTCATAGCTTACTTGAGTTTCATATCCATTAGGAAGCTTAATAATGAAATCATGTGCATTTGCTGCTTTTGCCGCGGTTATGACATCTTCCATTGAAGCTCCTTCCTTGCCAAATAGAACGTTCTCTCTTATTGATGTTGCAAAGAGAATTGGCTCTTGATTTACCAATCCTATCAGGGACCTAAACCACTTTAGGTGTAATCTTTTTATATCAAAACCATCAAGTAATATCGCACCACGTGTAGGATCATAGAACCTTTCAAGCAAAGAGATTATAGTAGATTTGCCAGAACCGCTTCCTCCAACTAGGCCTACTGTTTTACATGCCTGAACTTTAAGATTGAGTCCTTGGAGAATCAGTGTATCTGGCCTTGAAGGGTAACTAAACTCAACATCTTTAAATGTAATCTCTCCTCTTGTATGCTTCAAAATTCTTCCTTTTTCTTTGGTAGAGTTTATGGTTGGTTTTCGTTCGATCATCTCAAAAATCCGGGTAGCTGCTATTGTCGCCTCTAATATGGAAGCCAGATTTGGTAGTGCACTCATCAGAGACCTGCATATTGTAAATTTCAAGTACTATGAACATGTTTTTGCAGGATCCTTTTTCTTAAAGCTTGAAAAAATGATTACTTAGCAAGAAACTTGAAACAAAAAGGAAAAAAGGCTGAAGATACTCACAATCCTCCCCAAATAATACATATTTCGGCACAAAACACCTTGCCACCCTTTTCTCCTTTTGTCCTAACCAGAACACTTCCAACCCAAGATTGGAATGCCCAGGTAGCATATAGCAACCCAAAACTTCCAATAACCACTCCCTTTGTTTGACCTTGCTTTATGCCAAGCTTCATACATGTTTCAAGAGCAGAACTGAACCTCTTAAGTGTTTGCTTCTCACCTACATACGAGTAAACAGTTCGAACCGATGAGATTGCTTGTTCTGCTATGCTACCAGCAACTCCGAACGCATCCTTCATTTTACCACCCAGCTCTTTCATAGCATTTCCAAATATGAGTGCTGGCATGATCATCATAATTGAAAATGGGAAAGCAGCTACTGCAAGTCTCCAAGAGAGGAAGAGTGCCACTATAAAGCTAGAGAAAAATGCTGAGAGGTGAACAAGACAATTAGGTACCTGTAACAAACAGATACAAATTATTTTAGCACAAAGAAGTAGAGGAGAAGAAGGAGAAGGAAGGTTCTAAAAATATATGTACCTTATCAGACATGGTGTCTTGGATTGTTTGAGCATCAGAAGTTATGGTGGCAATTACTTGGAAGGTTGTAGAAGAGTTAGTTTGCTTGTCAAAAAAACCAACTTCTTGCCTTAGGATTGATTTAAGATATTCAATCCTCATCCGTGAAGTTTGTCTTTCTGCAGTTCTTGTCCAGCATACTCCAACTGCAAGATAATATTTATGCACTCTATTGGAATCAATACTATAGTTGACAGGTTCTTCAAATTATATGCACAATTATATGCAGTTACAACATGAGAAGTTGTTATACTACATATAACTCCTTAGCATGGCACAAATGCATTTGAGTGATATATTCAAATCAAGATATCCATTCAAAATTAAAAACAGAAAAGTTAATTTTATAGAAAAGAAGAAAATGCATTGATGATGTGGTACTGGAAAAGGGACTAGCGGAAGAGAAGGGAGAGAGTGCATGTTTAAAATCAGGGTGAGTTTGGAGAAATCATGGTGGCTCCATGATTTTATTGAAGCTCTAAAGTGAATCTTTTGTCAAAATCAGGATAGCAGACCGTGATTCTGTCAAACACTCAAACATACCGTTAATCCAAAGTCCAAACATGTCCAAAGAGGACTAACAGCCCAGGCTAACTTCAGCTAAAGTGGAGAAAAAATTATAGAGAATTTCAGCAATACTTACCAATAAAAGCAGATAAAGCAACTCCAATGGCAATACCAAGTAGCTTGAGAGCATACTGTAGTAACGATAAACATAATTTTGTCACATGTTAGTAAGTAAAGGAAATTCTGAAAGAAATAAATAAATCTAAAATGAATGTAATCATAACTGCTAGAGCAACAGATAATAATGAAATCACAACTTTGATCTTTTTCTTACACACACACAAAATTAATCAATTATATAACAAAAAATGAATGAAAATTTTGCATTAATCTTATTGTTGTTATATGACTCTAGAGCTATAATGGTTTTAGTGGTGATGATTTGCTCACTGATTATTTATTCATGTACTAATTACCTTATTGATAGTATGAATGGACACATTATGTTCAGAACCACCACGAGCATAATCATCTATCAAACTGCCAAGAACAAGCATAGTGAGTGGAGTTTGTATGCCATCACCAATGCAACCCAAAGTTCCAAAGAATAATAGCAACTTGTCAACGCCATCTGCATAACGTAAAAATCCACCTTTGTTTCCCATATTCTTAGCAGCATAGCATGCCAAGATCAGCTCAAGTAATTACTTAAAACTTCTATCTATGCTTTATGATTGTTAATGACTTGTATACCTTATTATAATTTATAAATATACTTTGCTTGTGTCATAAGTTTTATAGTTACTGCCGATATTTTGCCAAATGGATTGATATACAATACATATGTAATCATTGGCCTGCACATCTTAATCTAAATATATATAAAATCATTTAACTGTCCAACTCAATTTTATTTTGTCAAAATGTATGTGGATAAATCTTTGATTCTCATAATATCTCTATCACATAAATCAATGAATACTTTTCCCAATATAAAAATTTGTATTACTACTCACTAATTGTCTTTTTAAATTGCATCACATAATATAAAACTAGTTAAGTCAAGTATCTCTCCTAATTTATCTACCCTGCAAATATATGATTCATTCTCCTAGTACAAAAGTTTGTATTGTCATTCTCTAATTGTCTTTTTAAATTGCATCACATCCTATCATGTTACATCACATTTTATAAAATCACTTAAATCTCCTCCGATACAACATATGAAAAGTTCAACAAATGGAAAATAGGAATGATTTTTAATACATGTAAAAGTCAATGAAATGTGTCTAAAATAAATTGCTTTATGTATACTGCAAAAGTCAAACTAATACCTTTTTTTTTTAAATGTCCAGATACAAGGCTACCCGTAGCCTTCAAAATAATTTCTGAATTTCATTTTTTTTCCATATGAATTGAGGTTAAATTATTTTCTTCAAATTTTAATGTTAATATTGTTAATAATTCAAGTTGATATATGAAGAAAAAAAACTCAAAGAGTAACAATTTCGATTCATCTAGGCAAAAAATTATTTCAACATCTATTATTTTCTTTCAATTGTAGTATAAATAGTTTTTGTATTTTCATATTTTTCTCTATAAAGTTTTTTTCTTAAAAATATGTATCAATATCTAAATAAATAGTTCACAAATGATCGACCCACACGGGGAACATGGGAAGGATATATTTTCTCAAACTTATATGTCACTCAATATCCACCATTTCATCTAGTGTAAGAATCGTACTCACACTTGTTATACTGAGGGTGGAAATATGCAAGACTAACAAGACTATGCCAGATTTAAGAAAATAAAGAAGTCTAAGACTTTTGCTACATTTATTTAACTAAAAAGGTTAAATCGTACCAAATTTTCAAAAAGGTTAGGATCAAGCCTTTTTTTCCTTCTTTTGTTCATGCTTAAAAATAAATTTATGATATGTGAGAGCTTAGACATAGCCTTAAGTTTTTTTTTTTTATCATACTAAATTTGGATTTTACAAAGATTAGCTCGACTCTCTCAATTTCAATCTCTAATGCTAATCGTGTATTCTTGCTATTTTGTGTCACAACACAAGACATTGCAGTTTGAACTAGGTTCTTCAAGTTCTTGCTATGCTCTTTTGTTTTTCTAGGAGAAGCTCTAGCTTATGTTTTACTTGGCGTCGTTACTTGGTAGTTTGATAACAATGTCCATAGAAGAACGACGTAAAAGAGATAACGTTGAGGATTTAATGCTCCCTAATCATGAATTCATGATCATTGGGCCTGTCGAAATATAACTGAATATTACGACTTTAACTGTCATAGAGACATGATGTCTTATACTAAACTACAAAAAAATTATATTATATACTATATATAGTATTAATTACTGGACTGTATGTAACTTTATTTTGTCTTGGAACAAGGAGAATAGAGCAACAAAATCACATTCAGATGAGAATATATTACTAGACCTTAAAACCAAAGACATGAGAATGAATTTGACCTTGTAAGGTAAAATGAAACGCTAATGTCCACCATGAAAAAAACAAGTCTATAACAACAACTGAAAAGAAAACGTAGCACCAAGACAAAACCAGCCTGCTAAAGTATCTACTCAGCATTATCTTGCTAGAATCTTCATTTGGATTTTACTGTTGCTAATTTAACTTTTAGTTCCATTCAATGTTTACTCTATGTTTTCCAGATTCTGATGTTTCATATTCTAATTTACCAATTGGAGTATTTTATTTGCACCATTAGTCTTATGTCTTACTTTCAACACAACTTGTGCAATTAGAAGCATTTGGTAAATATTGTTTCAGTTCAATGCTGCAAGAATTTTCTCCCCTTAATAACTCTTCAGAGAGCATCCGTCAAGCTCTATCAATCGTGTACCACGACATTTGAAAACTTGGTAATAAAGACTGCTACACATAATTAATGTCATGAATTTCCTTCACTTGCATGTAGCTTGGCCGGTCAACAAGACCGTGCAAATTAGATATTAACACTATTGTAGTAGTATGAGAAAAGAATCAAATTTAAAGGACCAAATGTTTAATTTAACATAATGGTACAAACGGAATGTAACATAGGGGGAGAGAAAAAAACTAAAAATCCAATTCAGAAAAAGGTCGAGCTTTAACATGGTATATGATCAATGTAATGTAACTTTAAATCTCTGACTAATTTAGAGTTAAACATGACTTTCAAGTTCATTAAGTTAGAAAGTTAAACTAATTATAAAACTTAAAAGCTCATTATTAGTACTCGGTCAGAAGTCCTCGTAATTCCTTTGGTACAATTTAGAGCTTGTCATGATTCATGCATGAGTAACCCATTTACAATGGTTTCAACATTCAAGGGACATTTTTTCTTTTCTCAACACTCCACATCATTTTCTCTCCTTCCGTCTAATAATTTAACACTCATTCAACTTTTACATTCTCCAATGGTTTTTTTAAAAAACATTCAACACTCTACTCCACCACTTTTTATTTCATATTCTTATTTAATTTTATATTTTGTCTTTATAATTACATAAAATTACAATTGTCGATTATAATTAAATTAAAATAATAAACACTTAAAAATTTATCTTTTAGATTTTTGTAAAAACAAAATTTATTGAAATAATTTATTTTTATTTTCTTATCTTATATTATTAATAAAAAGGACGTTTGTTGGAAAATTGATTTGGATTTTGATAATTGTTGAGATTTTGGTAGCTAAATGGGTAATTAGAAGAATTCTGGGTGTTGGAAGGATTATTATTGGAATCCGTTTCACTAAAAAGAAGATTAAAACTTCAAAAAAATATTAGGGTTAAATATGTTTTTAGTTCTTACATTTTGTTCCCCTTTAAATAATAGTCCCTACATTTTATTAAATGTTTTTAAAATCCTCACATTTTATCTCCGTTATCAAAATTAGTCTCTACTGTTAATTCTCTAATGGAATATTGATGTGGCGGTTAGTGGGTCCCAATTATTTTAGGGTTAAATATGTTTTTGGTCCCTACATTTTGCATGACTTTGAAGAATAGTCTTTATTACTTTAGAGATTTTAAAAACATTTCAATTGTAAGAACTATTTTTCAAAGTCACACAAAATATAGGGAGCAAAAACATATTTAACCTTAAAATAATTGGACCCACTAACTGCCACATCAGCATTCTGTTAGAGAATTAACAACAGAGACTAATTTTGATAACAGTGATAAAATGTGAGGATTTTAAAAACATTTAATAAAATGTAGGGACTACTTTTCAAAATGGCGCAAAATGTAAGGTGTGAAAATATATTTAACCCATAATATTAAGATAGTGAAAAGATTCGTTTTTTTTTTTTGTGTCTAAATCAAATGAAACAAGATTTTATTTATAGACAAAAAAAATCATGAATTTTGGTAAAGAAAAAAATTTAAAAAATTCATTTGTAATGAAATAATTGAGTTCAAATAATTAAGATGAGATAAATCCAATCACCCAACCAGTAAGCACCATGTGGCCTGCTGTTGCCCCACCTTTGCAGATTTCAACATGTTTTCTTTCAACATCTCTCTCTTCCACCTCATTTTTCCTCAACTTTCAACACACCATTGCATGTTTTTTAAGTGTTGAAAATGACATTCAACACACCATTGTAAATGGTCTAAACAAACCATTGCTAGCTTTTTTTGAGCATAGCCCTCGAATCTCTTTTTGAGGGACTTGTATTTCTTTCCTTCTCTCATTCTCTCCTTTTCCTCTCTTTTTCCATTTTGTGTTTCTCTCTCTTAATATTCTCTCACTCTTAATTTTTTTTTCTCTATCTTGATCTTCTCTCTAAAATTGAGAGAGAGAGAGAGAGATAAATTGAAGAAGGAGGGAGAATGAGAGAATGGGAGAAGGAGAGAGGATTCAACCTCCTTCTCAAGTGTATATACTTAGTTGGCTAGTAAGTTGGAAAACATTTTAGAGTTACATCTTGAGTAATTTTTTTTAGAAATGCTAACAAGTGTTCTTAGAACACTTGATAAGAAGTTTAAAGTGGAAATTTTATCTTGAAATTTGTGTAATCATCACATTGTAACATCAAAAAACAATATTTTCTACATGTAAGTTATCAATTGTTTTCATTTTTGAGTCTTTAACTAGTGTTCTAAGGGCATTTATTAGCAAGACTTTTTTGTCAAAACATCGTACGACTTTAAGTTTGAGCATTAATTTAGGTGTTGTCTCCAGTGCGAGACCTATATATGTCAAGCACCGAGCGAGACCTCCTTTTTTTTTCCTTGGTACAAAATCAATATGAGCCATTGGATTTAAATGAGAGTTGATGAATGGTTGAGATCTAAAGGAATGGTGACCCACTAAAATTTTACTCCCGCCGTCCCATCTATTCTTTTAAAATTGTCGCTTTTACGGGAAAATAATATGTGTCACGTTTAAAGTTTAATGGAATTTTAATTATTATTTTATTTATAACACTTTAACTATTTATTCTAAAGAGAGAATTATATGAACGAATGATTTTGTCTAACTTACACAAGTAAATTATTTTTGCATCGGTTATTCAATGAACATTAAAATGATTTTTTTTTATAATAAAGGCCAAAAAGATTATGTGTTTTGATTTCCATATTTTAGATAAAGAAAACCCAATATTAATTCTTTGAACAGTGTCTTAGAGGAGTGGATCTTTGTTAGAATATCTTTAAAAATATGTTTGGATTGAGAGTTCGGTAAAGGAATCGAGTGGAGTGAATAACTTACTTTTTTGTTTACATTATGAACAATATAAAATATTTTGTTAAAATAAATTAATTGTAATTAATACTATTTGGGTTGGTTTGGTCGTATTGAACTTGAGATCTGTGAGTGTGCTTTTCCTCGATGTCTTAGGTTCGATTGTCACAAGTGTCAATTTGAGTGAGTTAATTTAACTTCTTCAAAAAAAATTGTAATTAAAGTATTATATGATAATTTTTTCTCAAAAAAGAAAACTATTATATGATTATTTATTATTTTATTGTTTCAGTTTTTAAAAAAGTACCTATTTTATAATGTTTATAATTTTAAATAGAAAAAAAAGTTGGCCCCTCCCTTCCAAGTTGAAGTTCCACTTCTAAACCCCTCGTCTAAACACGTCCTAAAACACAGATTTGTTTTTGTTGACAATGGAAAGCGATGGAGCATGGCATGGAAGAAATACACATTCCGTACAAATGTTATTTCCAAGGTTGTCTGTCTGGTATTTTGATTCCAAATGTATTTGGATTATTAAAGTTACAATTGTATCGTGTTTTAAAAAGTAACGGAATTGTTTATGGGACGGCCAGATGGCCAACCGTGTGGCCTTGGCTACATCAAAAACTGTACTCACGCATGCCCCACACCCACATTAAGAAAAATATCTTATTTGGAATTTAATCTGTTCCTCCTACTTGGTTCTTTTTCGTAAGTAATCTAGTGTTTGAACTCACACTAAAAATATCATTTATTTAATAAATTTAAATTGTGAAATTTCTTTTATAATAGAGATTACAGGGAGGATATCATTGTTTACGTTGATAAGATAAATACCATTACTCCTGAAAAACACATAAGTTATAAACTTCTATGACAAAAGACTTATTTCGTAAAAAAAAAATTATCAAGAGCTTATAAAAATGGTTTATTTGAAATTACAAATTGAGTTTTGAAAAATAATATTTTTTGTGATACATGAAACTTTATGAGTAGTGTTGTGACTTGTGAATACTCTTCTTTTAAAACTAAGGCTTTATTTGGTAAAAATAACAAGTAACTGATAAACTAGTTTATAATGAGTGAACTTATAGCAAAGTGAATGCCTTATAATAGTTTAATATATGTTGATTCCGTGATCAATCGAAGAGAAGTTGTTTTTTACTGTGAAAAGAAATTAAAACCGTAGAACCAGATAAATATTTACCCTCCAAATCCAAGAAAACTGGGGTCCGGGAAGTTTTGTCAAAGATAATTTGGTCAAAAGCAGATACGAGAATGACCAGTATTTTGACATTAACAATACGAGGTTTGAGTTGGGGGTGGGAAGGATCCCTATAGTAAGAAATGACATGGCAATCATCGGATACTCCACGTGTCAAAACCCTGGAGCATCACAAAAAGAAACAAGGTTAAAATCTGGGGGAAGTGGTGGTGGGAATGTCCCCATGATCGGATGAAAGCTACATAACGTGGTGCAGTGCATTAAATGTAGTGGTAACTCATGTAGGACAGTGTCATGTGGTCCACTAACACGTCCAAGGGTAAAAAATGCAAATAAACTGCAACACCCATTTTGTGAAAACTTTGTTAGATGGAAACAGCCAAAAGATAAGGATGTTGTGTGATAAGTAAAAATGGAACTAATTACATTTTTTTCTTTAAGTTTTTGCAGCTTTTTTTGCCAATAAATACATAGATCATTGTATTTTTTTAAGGGTATCCATAGTTCATTGTTAAAGAGCTCCGAAAGAGGGAAATTAGAGAAATTTCATAATTTGAAAAATCTTGTGGGTATATATATAGCTGAAACATTTAACTACTTTATATAATTATTATAACTAAGCTTATCGATCATAACCAACTTAGCAACTTCCAAAAAAAAATCAACTAATTTTAATTATCTTAAACAATGTTTAACAAGTTTAAAGTGAGAAATAAAATTTCCGACTTGCAATGAGAAATACAATCTAAGATAAAGAAAATATAATTCAATTGAAGAGTGAAAATTACAGGCTGTAATCACATTTTATAAAAAGGTTTTAATCACATCAACTAAATAAGAAAAGGACGATGAAAATAGTGGCAGCGATCAAGGTACTTGACTTCTAAAAAACTACAACATACTTTCAAATCCCTTTGACATTCTTATTGTGACTCTACTAGTGATATAATCCGTGCATGTCGCATTTTTTGTTCATTTGCCTTAAATTGGATCTTGTTTGGTTTCGAACAACCATTCACATACATATCATAATAAATATTGATTTGCTCAAATAAATGTAAAAAAAGAATATTGACTCACGCAATAAATGTAAAAAGAGAAAATAGGGTCATGTATAAAACAAATGATAAATTATATGTTAAACAAAAAAAAAACGTGATTTTTTTTAAAGGATAAAAGGTTGTTGTGGGGTGAGAGAGGCTCGAACTCTCGACCTCAGGATAACTCTTAGCTATGAGACCTACGCGCTAGCCAACTGCGCCACCACCCCCATGTTAAAAAAAAACGTGAATTTTGAAATAGAAATACAAGTTACAAACATCATACCTAAAAATTATAATAACATCCAAAACCTACATTCATCATAGAATAAACATTCAACTAAAAAATACAAAATTAAGAACTCTAAATTTGAGAGACCATATTAAGCTAATAAAGCTTATCCATCATGATGTGAGGATGTTCTCGGACATCGGGAGCAACGTCGGGCTAATGATCTAGAATCATCAAGAAATTGGGACACCATAACTCCACTCAAAATTTCAAAACATTTAGTATATGAGTCAACTTTTTTTAGCGGTGGTCATTTCTCTTATATATAATATTTAACTCACTTGTGGTCAATGTTAGACTAACCACTCACTTAAATACAACTTTAAAACAAACATACAGAAAATGAAAAATTTGTAAGCCCATAAATAAGCATTGAATTGCAAGTAGCAATCATAGACAGAAAAAATCTCAACAAACTTGAGAAAAATAAAGAATAAAGAAAAGGAACATTGAATGGTAATTTTCGTGAAAATGAAGGAGAAAATAAAAATAAAAATGGAGTCAATAACATCTCTTTGAAGTGAATGCCTTTGTTTTTTTGAGTGAACTACTAAAGCAAATGTCATGGCACAAATACTACATTGAAGAAAAACATGAGTCTGAAAAAGAGAAGAACAAATTGAGAGAGAAACTGATTATTAGCAGTGATAGAGGGTGTTTGTTTTATATTTTTTTATTAATAATTATTTTTGTTGTTTTTTATTTTAGTGGGTCAACCTAGGTTTTGTAGGCCGATTTAATCGGAATAGTTCGACTCGTGTACATTCCTCCTAGTAACATAAAGAGTCATTTAAAAAGTTAACCACCGGCAGCTTATAGCTTGTTTGGAATAGCAGTGGATTTGCATTTTTCGCAGCCCTAGACATATTAAACAAGAATATGAAGAGGCTGCATTTTGGAGCTTTAGAGAAAACGCATATTAAGCTTGCATACACTGTAAAACAAACAGGAGCTAGTGTATTTGTCAAAATGATGGTGGTTTACGGTGACACCAAATATAGACTAAGTCTATGTTTTGTATCACTTAGATATGTTAGAATCATGGATGTAGGCTTCCGTAAAATCAGAAAGGATTGTCGTGATTCTAACTATTCCCGTCCTCTATGATTTCCATAACATACTTGTTAAAAACCAATTACTCCCTCCATTTTATAATGAGTGTCGTTTTAGCTAAACAAAAATTGTTTTAAAATAAATGTCACTTTCAGTTTCCGATGCAATAATAACTTTTTCTTTTCAATTGTACCCTTCAATTAATATTACGTTACACTACTTCCAAAGTATTATTTTTTCTTAGTTTAATAGCAGTTTTCGCCTCCAACTTTCACGAAGTTGCGATTTTGGCTCTCTAAGAAAAAAAAACCACAAAACTGCCCCCTAAGATTTGCAACTATAGCAGTTTTGGCCCCCGAAGGCCACAAAAAAATAAAAATAACACGTGGCACCTCACTCAGGGTGTCACGTCAGCGTAGACCGAGTCAAAATTGGCCTTAGGGGTCAAAACTGTCATAGGTGCAAAACTTAGGGGGTGGTTTTATAGTTTTTTTACTTAGGGGACCAAAATCGCAACATTGGGAAAGTTTAGGGGTTAAAACTACTATTAAGCATTTTTTTCTTTGATGAAAAACAAACCAATAGTTAATTAAGATAATTTGGTAAAATTGTTATGACATTTGACTACTTTATTCTATTCCTTAATTTGTGTGCAATTGGTTAAAACGACACTCATTTTGAAACGGAATGAGTATTATCCACCATTCCAATGTTGCTATATAATAAACGTAAAATAATAAGAACTATTGTAACAGCCTTAAAAACCGTCCCTATGCTATCCACCGTTTCAAGGTAGTACTATCCAATAAACAACATATTAAAAGTATTGAAATTTAAACTTATAGGAGAAGAAAATACTAGTACATCTTAAGTGCCAGAACCTCTATAAGACTAGACTAGAGATAAAATTTAAAAAGGACATAAGAAACTAGACTGAAAAATTAAAGAAAACAAATGAAAAAACTAAAGAAATTGGAAGTGAGCAGCGAGCAGCAAGATGTTCAAAGATGGTGGGTCTTGTGAGCAGCAGAGAGCACTATGAAAAGAGAACACAAATGTGGCTCGTTGCTCAACAACCACCTTTAATTCTTGATGTGCTAGGTAAATTAATGCACATTCATGTACACTATTACACACCCAGCTTCTTTACTTCACTTCACATCTGTTTTATCATCATCATCGCCGCCACTTTTTCTGCTCATCACGTCACAGCCACCACTACCTACCCTATGATCTTGACCTTCCATCTCATCAGCTACAGAAGGAGCAGCACCAATTTGTAGCATGTTCCCTGCCACTGGAATTGGCTCCGTCAATTGTTTCCCATCTCGAGGTGGTGAAAACACCACTGGCAGGTAATGCTCCATCTCACACGGGAACTTTGAGTTCTTAAAATGCTCTTTCAACGCTTCCAAACCCTTTTCATAAATAAAAATACACAAGTTTATTCATGTGGACTATGGTGTATCATATGTGCAGTTAAATGTAACCAAAACAATATATATAATGTAGTAGTTAAATACCTGAACTCTTGCGTATGTGAGTTGGCAAATTTTTCTAGAGTTAAAGACCTCCCAGTGTTGGTGCTGGAAGGCCTTGTAGAATCTTAATGTTGCCTCAGGAGATGTCATATTCACAAATCCATATCCCACGTTGCATTTGTTCCTATATATCACAGATTTGTCATTTGTATATCAACACTACTAATAATAAAATACTCCTATGCGGCACAGGTGACATAATAATAAAATAATGTGGTCCAAGTCTAAAAGTTGTAACTCAAATAATGGGACATAAGGAAAATGAAATTACTTACTTAAAATCTATAGGAAGATAGACAAAGTCATAGGAAGATAGAGGCTCGCCGTCGCCTAGCTGCTCATTGCAGTGTACACAGTGGTTGTCCAGCATATTCAACAGTAACTTCTGACTATATAGTCAAACCAAATTCCACATAATAAAATAACATTACATTACTAATGCACATTGTATTTCTAGCAACTTCACATTAAATTAAAAAAAAGACGGACCTGTATTTGTTGGGTATGTTTTTTATCATGAGAGTCGTTCTAGGATCAGATTCAACAATGGCATCTTCTTTGATTAGAAAACGATTTTCATGTTTCTTTGCTATCTTCCCCTTCCAACTCCAAGCACTTTCCCCAAAACTCTCTCTACTTTGAACTCTAACAAAAGGATACCTCTCTTCCCCCTTCAATGAACCCATTGAACCAATCCTATTGTGGTTTACCCGGTTAAATGTCAAACTCTTGTGAGATAATGATAATTGTGGTGAACGAGGACGAGAAGCAAAACGACGTCGTGGTGAAGAAGGTGGATTAAGGTTGTAATTAAATGGCTTATTAGAGATATAAGCATTGGGGTTAGAATGAAATAATATTGGTTTACTAAACTCAATACCAATTGGTTTTCCATTGATCTCTTTGCCATTCAATTCTTTCAAAGCTTTTTCTGCATCTCTTATGTCAAAAAATTCCACAAAACTTTGATTCCTTTTCTTCCATGGTGTATCCCTCACTTCCTTAATTGCTCCTATAATCATTAAAAACATGAATGAGTAAAAGTGGGGCACACACACAAAGATTACGATAGAGACATGTCCTACTATAAAGCTTTTTCATTTTTTCTATTAAAAAGCACACTACTTTCAGATCTCATTTCTGAAACAAAAAAAGGCTAACAACAAACAATAAAATAATTAAAATACCAAAAGCTTCGAAAACTTGTCGCAGCTGATCAGAGGAAACGTCGTCGTCTAAGTTGAACACAACTAGGGTTCCTTGATTCTGAGCATCAGAGAGAACATAGTGGGCCCACAGCGGTACACCGGCGACGAGACCTGGCGGCGGCGGAGGTGGCGGCGTGGGGAAAATTTGTGAATAAGAAAGAGGGTTGAAATACGCAGCACAGAGGACGTGGTGAGTGCGAATAGCGGCAAACGCCGTCTCTGCGTGTCTAAGATCATAGTAATGAGCGGTTATGACTCCGTTACGGAATGAGTCCGTTTGAACGGCTCTGACTTCACCGAAAGCCGAAAGATCTTTTCGGAGGTCGGTTTCAGGGGTGGGAGGGGCGGGACTGAGGAGAATAGAGCGGGTGGGTATGGTGGAAAGGTGCGGCGGCGGTGTGACGGCGTAGGGTGGATAGGGGTAGGGAATACCGACGGCGACTGGAATGGGAATGTAGTTGTTTGGGTTAAACTCTGGAGCAGTAGGGTTTAAGGTTTCTTCCATTGAATTGAAGAGTGTAATAAAAAAGACAAAAGAAGAGACAAAGAAACAAGGTAGTAGAATACTGGTTTTTGTCTCTCTTTAAAAAGTGTGGGTATTGTGTTGTGTGGGTGTCAAAGTTTAGTAGAGAAACAGAGGGACACTGGAGACAGACAGGATTGAAGAAGATGGGAATGGGAGTGGGCTGTTTTCCTCTGAAAATTAATTTCCTATATCACCCACATTTCCTAAATATATGTACTTTCCATTCTCCAACAAATATGCTTCTTCCTAATTACTATACTACCCCTCTCCTCAAGAGTCAATACCACCAAGATTCTCTATGGTCAAAGTTTGTTTTCACGCATTTACGATGTTTGCATTCCTGATCGTTAAATTAAGATTAGACGATAAAGATATTTTATTTTAAATAATTTAAATTTAAATTGTTTGACCTTGGTCGAATGACCACAACTGATACATCGAATGTATTAAATTTTGACTACAGATAATCTAATTTCCTTCGAGAAGGATTGTTGTTTTGGATACCAGCATGTTTCTTCACGATCGGACACTAAATGTGAATATTTCTCAGTTAAAATTAAAACTTTAATTTGTTCTGTTATTTAAGTGTAACATGTTTCGTTGGATCCGACATTATTCGTCTTCTAGAGAGTTATATATTTTTACATTTTCAATTAACATTTAAGATTACCCTAGGTAACATTTAGATGATGAAAATAATTTGACTTTGATACCCCTAAGTGGTATTTAAGACTTTTTATTAGATTGTTAAATTTCTCAAATAAAAAAATAATTAGATTATTCTTAAATAAAATGTTAAATTAGTAAACTGTTATTTAAATATTTTAATTTGCTAATAAAATACAAATGGAAAGAATAAATTAACAAAATTAATAAATTATTCTTATTAATCATTATAGAATTAACTAGTATTGTCATAAATATAATAACCTTAGCTGTACATTGAATTTTTCTATTTAGAAGAAAACATTAAAAAAATATATATATTAGTTTTCGTCTTTAGTTATGGATTTTTAAAAAAAAAAGAAGTAACAATATAAAAAAACAACTACAAATGAGATCTAGGTTTGAGTAATTTCTCCATGAAAACATTTTTGGTAATTGTTTTTTATTTTTTAAAAAGTGATTTTCATTCTAGTAAACAAAAAATAATAATATCATCCAATTGGTATAGGGTATGATCACCACGTGTAACAAAGCTCTTTATGAAAATATTTAACATTGATGTATTTTAAAGACCGGATTCGAACCAAAGACTTTTAATTACAATGCAAATTATTTCTTATAATCTCATTCAAGTGTTTTTTTTGTTTGTTGAGGGAAATCTTGTTCAAGTGTTACTGGGTTTGAACAATTCACTTTAGACCGTAAAGTGAATATTGTAGAAGATGTAAATCCATTTAAATGTTGAACAATCTTCTTATTTTACAGTATATTCACGTTAGAGTTTAGAAGATATAAAAATCCATTTAAATGTATTTAATTTTGACCATTCACATTCCAAGACAAATTATTAGTATTGGTTAGTGATATATTTCAAAATATAAATTTTTTTTAAGTCAAGTACTCCAGTGGTTAGAGCTCACACATTTTAAATGTAGAGAAGTGGGGTGTTCGGGGTTCGAACCTAGTAATCTAAAATGGTGTTTAAATGTTTGTAAGGTCTAACCCAACTAGAAATACTCATATTATTTTAGTTTAATTGTAGTTTTGATCCCTATATTTTCACCATTTTACAGAATCGGTCATCCGTTTAAAAATTCGACAGTTTTTGTCCTTCCATCATATTTTTTAACTAAAAAAAACGGTGTGATGTGTTTTAAATATCAATCGTGATATATGATCTAAAGATGAAAAAGATCAACATTGATGAAATCATACGAAAATTCTCTTGAAAACATCATTTAAAACATTTCGTATCACCATATTTTAGACAAAATATTTGATGTAGGGACCAAAGTTGTTGAATTTTAAATAGGTGGATCAATTTTGAAAAATAGTGAAAACAGGGGACCAAAATTGCAATTACGCCTATTATTTCACTTGATATCTTCACCTAGATTCAAATCCGAACCTCGCAATTGTGTGTTTGATTTTAACGGTGCTTAACCAAGAAAATGATACTTATATTTAGAGGGAAAAAAAAATCTTTCCAAATTTCTATAGATAACGAAGGAGGGAGTGATTTTTATAAGACAATATAAAATATATTTAAACATGTATTTAGTCAAATCACAATAAAAACATTTTTTATATTAATTTTAAAACATCTTCACAAATATGTAAATACGAGTATTATCGTATACTCATTTTGACGTGATTGGATGGATATGTGAAAAAATAAATTAATATTTTTGTTGACTTTTTTTGTCAACTTTCCTTGTGTTCTTTATTATTGTTTGAAAGTGTCCCAAATTATAAGAAAAAAAACACATTTTCTTTGTCCCAAATTATAAGTAAAAAAGACCAACTTTTATCGTATTTAATTATGATTTTTCAAAAGATTATCTTTTCCAAAGAAAAATTAAATACAAAGTGCATTCAATTTGCTTTCTTTTCATTTTCTCAATAACCAATGAAAATTGTTTTTACATCTTCCAATAAAACTAATTTCAAGAATAACACAATAAACTATGTTGCAAACTAGTATGTTTTAGTTTTCTTAATAAGTGTGATTTTTTTTCCTATAACATGGGACGGAGTGAATATTTTTTTTTTAACAATAATAAATTAAGTTTCATTCAAATGTTGAAACAGTGAGAGTATATATTATATGTTAAATAAACTATGAGTTGATACATTTTCATCTAAGTTTTTTGAAAGTCAAACATATGTTATCATTTCACATAGAAATTTCAAAGCATACTTTTAATTTTAACAACCAAATGAACATCTTCCATGTATCATTAATGATCAAGTATAATGAAAGATTTATAGTCTTTAATTATACCAATCCTCAAGAAAAAAAATTGTTGTTGGTGTTCATTCATTTTAAACATTTCAACTATGGGTGATATTTGAAATGAAATATTCAACCACATGTTGACAAGTATTTAGTAAGACCGAAATAAAGTTGAATTATGTGATAATCACAACAAATTCCGTGGGTTGGGTAGTTCAACTGGTTTGAGTTACGAGTTAAGAAATTTGATGTTCAAAGTTCATGTCATGGCAAGGAGAAAAAAAACTAACATAACAATTAACATGTTAACATTTGTCATTAAAACAAATCACGACAAATAAATACGATTTCGACAAAATGAGTAACTCTCAAACATTTCATCAAACACATGGACTAAAGAACCGAAACAAATTGAAAATAAGAATTAAAACAAAGAAAGGAGCAGAACAAAAAAAATCATAAAAAATACTTCAATTAGTTCTCAACCCACCTAATTGTTTTTGGGTGGTGTCGGGGTTCGAATTCAGGATCTTGCATATATTATGCATTGTCTTTACCAATTGATGGGGACCTCAACCCACCTAATTAAACACAAAGAAAGGAGCAAAACAAAAAGAACAAAAAAAAAATACTTCAACATAGTTATTAGTTCTCAACCCAAGAAGTGATGGAGTGACCAAAACACGGTTTTCATGGTTGTTTTCTAAGAGGAGTTTGGATTATCATTTTATTTTGATCATACCCGACTCTATAGATTAGTTGTGCGTACAAAATAATCGGTTTAAAAAAGATTTGGTTAAAGATTTTTTTTTTGTTGAGAGATATGGTTAAAGAATATGAAACATGTGTATATGCAAATACTTTATTTTTATATACTGAATTTAATTTTCTTTTTATTGATGAAATCACATGTAACAGTTGAAAATTTTATATATGAAACATGTGAATATTTTATATCAAATCAAATTTTTTTATTTTTTTATAGTAAAAATCAATTTTTTTTTATTGAATGACAATTAATCAAATTCTTGTCAAAAGAAAACTATCAAATCGAATTTTCACTTTCCTTAAATGTTTTATTAAATACTATTGTATTTTTAAAATACTCCGTCATAAAATCTATTAAGATATTTTACATTAAAATAATTAAAATTTCAATATATTTGTGGCTTCGGTTACATTCAATAAGGAGTTTTTTTGTTTTTAAGATACACTAAATAAGGAGTTATGTAGCTCAAGTAATGGTTAAATTATTAGACAAAGGTCAAGTTGGTGATTCAACTTCAACATAGCAAGTCACTGCATTAAAAAGAGAGACAAGTTTTATGTATGAGTTCAAATTGGTTGCTAATTCAAGCTTGGAAGGAGGACAAACTAGAATTCGAGTTAAACATAAAAGTTGTAAATAATTGAATTCGATTTTTAAGAGTATAAGATTCAAATAGATTGGATTGATATAACTCAAGATATATCCTAACATTAGGGATGGCAATAGGTACCCAATGGGCAGGGTACTATGGTACCCATCCCCATACCCGTGTTTGTAAAAAATACTCGTACCCGGTCCCATACCCTCGTGGGCAAAAACTTAAGTACCCTTCCCCATACCGTATGGGCACCTAACTGCCCATACCCGCACCCATTACCCGCACTTTAACTATGAAAAGACAATAAAAAAAAGCACCACAATTG